>JABAOH010010867.1_pt1 | contig 13616 bp, 11 predicted proteins | sample 7062181 | NCBI WGS metagenome assembly JABAOH01 (sample SAMN14538630, study PRJNA623070) | marine sediment metagenome | biome: marine biome [ENVO:00000428]; feature: marine pelagic biome [ENVO:01000023]; material: deep marine sediment [ENVO:00002113]; isolation source: pool of 5 deep marine... | reverse complement strand
CCGGATGGGGTGGTAAGCTCTCGATTTTTATCTTGAATCGTGCCTTTTTCATGCCCAAGAGGCTTATTTCCTTTTCTACATTTTTCTCGAGTAGAGCAGCACTTTTTTTTCTCTTTTGAGAGAGCTTTTCGGCAAGAATCTTGTATTGGCTGAACACTTGTTCAATCTCTTTTTCTATGTCTGCCAGCTTTTCCTGGCTGGTGCTAAGTTCTTCGTATTCCTGTTTGGCTTTTTCCAGATAGGCGAGTATCTCGTCGACGTTGCTTCCATACTTTCTTTTGAGTTTTTCTATCTGGCTGAGACGTTCTTCGAGCTCTTCTAGTTTTTCAGGAGCTGTTTCTTGTTTTTCCTTGAACTTGAGTAAAAAATCGGAAAACTCCTGGATGGTGATGGAAAACTGGTTGATGGAGGCCTCAGTCTCTTTAAATGTTTTGTCAAAGTCCACAAGGTCGTGGACAGCGTTTTGGAGCTGAGCGAGGAGGGAAGAGATAGAATTCTCTTGGTTGTAGGAGATACTCAAAGCATTGTCCACTAGAGAGCCGATCTTTTCTGCGTTTTTGAGGATGTTCCTGGCGCCATGGAGTTCTTCTTCTTCTCCTCGTACGAGTTTGGCTCTTTCGATTTCCTTTATCTGGAATTCCAAAAAATCAAGACGTTGTTCTCTTTCTCTTTCTTTGTCTTCAAGTGTCGTTTTTTCTTTAGATAGTCGTTTGAGTTCTTTGGCCTGCTGAGATACATCTTTTTTTAGGGAAGAGGCCTCTGCATAGTTATCGAGGTAATTCAACTGGAAGTCGAGGTTGAGGAGGAATACATGGTCATTCTGCCCGTAAATATCCACAAGCTTTCCTCCCGTTTCTTTGAGCCTTCTGTTGGGGACAAGGGTTCCGTTTATGTAGGCTTTTCCGGCTCCTCGAGCAGAGACTCTTCTCTGGACAAGCATTTCCTCCTCTGATTCTGGGAAAAACTCGCGGAAATCCGTCATTTTTTGATGGAACGGAAAAATGACCTCGACAGAAGTCTCTTTTGTTCCCGTGCGGATCATATCCGGGGAGCCTTTCTCTCCGAGGACGAGTCTTATCCCATCAATGATTATGGATTTACCCGCACCCGTTTCTCCCGTGAGTATGGTGAACCCTTTTTGAAGTGGGAGGTCAATCTCTTCGATAGTGGCTAAGTTTTTGATGTGAAGAGATCTAATCATTTTTTTTATTCAATGAAGAGATAATGATCGGCACAAGAGCTCTTTCCATGTTAATACGTCCGAACCCAATAAAATCATCCCTTCCGGAATAGTTGGCATAGTTCACATCATCGGCGGTGTAACAGATGATATTCATGACATCTTCAACCATGAGAATACCATCATCATCAAGAAGAATATCGTCTTCCTCCAATCCTTTTATGCTTATTATAAGGGCCGCTAATCCCGCCACATGAGGAGCGGACATCGATGTTCCATCTGCAGAAGCATAAGGAAAAGAGCCAGGTCCCCAATACCAGGTTGGGACAGGCGCAATGATTCCTTCCCCTGGAGCGGCCACATCAATTTCAGGCCCATAATTTGACCAGGCCGTATTCAAGTCGTTAATGTCTGTCGCGGCCACAGCGATGCACTCATCGTATGCGGCTGGGTACTCTGTCGCCGCTCCAGCGTTTCCAGCGGCAGCGACGACCACGATGCCATTGTTATAGGCGTTTCTTATTGCGTCTCTTTCCGGTGGAGAAGAGCCAGGGCCGGCAATACTGAGATTTATGACATGCGCTCCGCTTTGAACAGCCCTCTCTATGCCCAGAATTTCCGTCGCCACATTGACATTGCCCACTGCATCAGCGACCTTTATCGGGAGTATTTTACAGTTCCAAGCCACACCCGCAATGCCTTCATCGTTGTTTGTTTCAGCGGCTGCAACCCCAGCCACAAGCGTTCCATGGCCATTATCATCGGTGGGATCAGAGTCATCATTGACAAAGTCATAGCCGTTCGAGAGAACTTTGTCATCAAGGTCAGGATGACCAAAATCCACCCCCGTATCGAGAATTGCTATGATAACGTCATCGTCTCCCCTCGTTTCTTCCCAGGCTTCTCTGGCCTTGATATCGGGTCTTTCTATTCCCTGAGGACTGCCGGGGGGCACGACTTGGCCTGGATTGTACAGAGCATACTGTTGGCTAAAGAGCGGGTCGTTGGGCGTTATGGCGATATGTCTTATATAATTGGGTACCGCATACTCCACATCAGGATGTTGCTCCAGAAGATAGAGCATCTCTTCCACGGATACATTTTCAGGGGTTTGAAGTTGATAGATGTCGATGCTCGGAATTCGCCTGATCTTTCTAGCCTGATAAGCAACCACAGTGGCTTCTCTCATTTCTTCTGAAAACGATGGCTTGAATTTGACAAGAACCTGATCTGAGACATATTTCATTCCGTTGGAACGAAAGGGATTACCTTCGTTAAAACTGTTAATTCTATCTTGATAAAAAAAGTCTTTTTTTCGTTTTCTTTCAATTTTGGATATAGCCAGGTTTTCCGGTCGGATCTTTCTCAGTATCTTTGGAGGAGTGGATTCTGCTGCTCCTTCTTTCGTTTTTCTTCTTAATTGAAGTCTGCGTTCAGGAGAAGCCTTTTCTGGAGTATTCTGCCTGCTATTGGAAAGATTCAGATTTTCTCCTACCAAATATTTTGTTTCCTGGAGTCTAAGAGAAGAGGCCGCTTTATCATCTCTATCGAGAGTCAGTCTTAAATTGAGCGAAAAAAGAAAGAAAGGGATGAGAAGAGTCGCAAAGTAATATTTTTCTTTTTTCATAGTCTTCTCCTTACCATCAATAGAAAGAATATATTGCCTTTATCATGATTCCAGAATCGATTCCACCCTTACGAGGCAAAAGGCGCACTTCTGATTTGAGGCTGAAGGATTCGTTAATTTTAAAGGTCACACCAGGAGAAACGCAAAATGAACTCTCCCCGCTTATTTTTTTGGTCTCGCTTCCTTCCAGATCCTGAATAGTCTCATCCATTCTGAATCTTCCCCAGAGCTTGTTGAAATTTAAATAAAGATAAGGGAATACAGTCTCAAATCCTGTATAGGTGAAAACCGGCCCCACAGTGACTTTAGTCCAGTTCGGACGGCCTTCAATGCTCCCTTCGACAGGCAATACTGTGATTTCCCATTCTTTCTTGTTTCCGATGCCGTAAAAGAATTGGCCGAGGAAGTCTATTCTCATGTCTTCGGACTGAATTATGCTTTTTTTGATGTCCGCTCCAAGAAGATATCCGCCGATAAAACCGATTTCTTCCCCCAGTTCAACAGATACAGGAAGCTGTCTGAATGCCAGAGATTCATAGTTAGACGTCGTGAATCCGAAAACTGCACGGACGAAAAAGCCTCCCTGGAACTCGAATTCTGTGTCGAACGTAAAATAATTGGCTTTAAGTTTCGATGTGTACTGATCATCATCCCAATTTATGGTTCGCGAGATGTATTCAAAGCCAATCCCAGGGCTGATGGATACAGCGTTAAACAGATTCTGCTCTTGCGCTAACGCCGGAGAGAAACAGCTGAGGATCAGTATCAATGAAAGACAAAAGGTAGAGACATGTATTTTTTTCATTTGATTCTCCCGCTTGATTGAATCATATCCTTTTTTATCGGAGCCTTTTTTTTCGGAGGGGCCTTTTTTTCCGCTTCTTTTCTCAATTTATCTAACTGGTCGAGTTTCTTTTTGGCTTTCTTTGCGAATTTGCTCTGGGGATAGTCAGATACTAATTTTGTGAAATGAGAGGTTGCGTTCGGGTAGTTTTGTCCCTTAAAAAAAGAATCGCCCAGATAGAAATACACTTTATCCATTCGTGAGAAATTGGGATAACTGAGCAGGATTTCGGCCAGCCTTTTCACTGCGGCCCTGTAGGATCTCATCTTGTAGTAGGTCAGCCCTATTTGAAAATTACGCTCCGCTAATCTTTCTTCGCATACTAATATTTTTTCTTGAGCATCCTTGGCCTCTTCACTTGTCGGATAAGTCGTCAGCACCTGTTTGAATTCTTCCAGGGCCAGGTATGTTTTCTCTGGATCCCTTCCTGGACTGAGAATTTTTCTGAAGAAAGTCATTGCAATTTGATATTGAGCATACGGCGCAGAGGGGCTGTATGGATATTCTCTTATGAAATTTCGGTATTCCGAAGCGGCGAGTATCATATTCGCTTCATCCCCTTTTCGAAAATAAGAATCAGCGATAGCCAGTCTGGCTTGCTGGGCATAGATGTCTTGTGGGAAAGATTCAATGATTTGCCTGAAATAAAGGCGAGCTCTCTCAGGGTCTTTCTTGATGTATCTTTCTCCCTGCCTGTATAAATTTTCAGCGGATGATGCTATCTCTGGGGATATCTCTATTTGCTTGCTCTTGCATCCGGAAACAAACAGAATGTAGAGGAGAGAAATTGCCAGTGCAAATGTTATTCTCATTAAATGATTTTTTTTAGGTCCACGCATTATCCAACTCCATCTAAGAATGGTAAAGCTCTTGAATCCATGTCCATTCCTCTTTGAGCCCATCCGTGAGGTGAGTTTGAGGGAGATAATCGAGGTCTTTACCGGCCTTTTCAATGCTCGCAAAGGTATGGGGAACATCGCCTTTTTGTTTGTCTTGATTTTTGGCCTTGATCTTTTTCCCGCATATCTCCTCAAAGATGGGAAAAGTGTCTTCAAGCTTTATCCTGATCCCTCCCCCTATATTATAGATTTCCCCCTCTTTTCCTTTTTCCATGGAGGCATAAGTGGCCTCGACAATGTCATCAATATATGTGAAGTCTCTGGTTTGGTTCCCGTCGCCAAAGACAGTAATCTCTTTGTCTTCAGCGATTGATTTAAGGAATATATGAAAAGCCATATCCGGGCGCTGGCCTGGACCGTAGACTGTAAAAAACCGGAGCGAGAGAGAGGGAATCCCGTAGTTTTTAGAGTAGAGAAGGCAGAGGTGTTCGGCGGCCAGTTTGGTCACTCCGTAAGGAGAGAAAGGATAAAGAGGACTTGTTTCTGACATAGGAAGCTCCGGGCAGAAACCGTAAACAGAGGATGAGGATGCATAGATGAATTTTTTTAGGTGGGAGTCTCGGGAGGCTTCCAGCAGTTTCTGGGTGGCTTCGATATTGTTCTGGGAGTAAACGGAGAAGTTTTCGCCCCAGCTGGCTCGGACTCCGGCTTGTGCGGCAAGATGGAAGATATACTCAATATTGATGAGCGTATCTTTTAAATCAAGCTCATTTAAATCCTTCTCGATGANNTCTCGATGAATTTAAAATTTTTTTCTTTTCTTAGAGACTCGATATTTTTTTCTTTTATCCACCTTGGGTAAAAATCGGAAAACGAGTCAACTCCGAGGACTCGATATTCCTCTTTGAGGAGCCTGCGACAGAGATGGGAACCAATAAATCCCGCTGCTCCAGTCACTAAACAATTCATGTTTGCCCGGCTTTTTTTGCCAGCTCCTTCATTTTGACGATTGCATCCCGGGGATTTTTCTCACTGAAAACCGCAGAACCAGCGACCAGAATGTCGGCTCCATCTTGAATAAGCTCTTCTATGTTGGAGAGATTCACTCCGCCGTCGATCTCTATTGGAACCTGGAGTTGTTGACCGTTTATCCAGTTTTTGAGTTTAGAAATCTTTGAGTGACAGGATTCAATGAATTCTTGGCCTCCCCAGCCTGGATTGACTGTCATGAGCAGAATGAAGTCTAATTCATTGAGGATCTCATTTATCAGGTGGAGGGGCGTGGCGGGATTTAGAGCCAGGCCTGCCTTTTTCTCGTATTCTTTGATCAAAGTTATATCTTTATGAAGATGGACAGAGGCTTCAACGTGAATAGAGATCCAATCGGCTCCGGCTTCCGCAAAAAGGGGGATGAATGAACGAGGGTTGTCGATCATGAGGTGGACATCAAGGGGAATAGACGTTTTTTCTCTCAGCGAGGCGATCAGTTGAGGCCCGAACGTGAGATTGGGAACAAAATGTCCATCCATGACATCGATGTGAATCACATCAGCTCCTCCATCCTCAGCCATCTTCACGGCTTCTTCGATTTTTGAAAAGTCTGCAGAGAGTATGGATGGAGCGATTTGAATCATTATTTGCTGACCTCCAGCGTAATCGGAAAGTTTTTTTGGACCATATAGCCTTGATTCGGGTGCTGTTTGATAATGATTCCTGAGCTGAGTCCTGGATAGTAAGTGTCGCGTACATCTTCAACTTTAAAATTTAATTCCTCAAGCCAGGGGATGACATCTTCGGCTTTCCTCCCGATTAAATCGGGCATGAGATATCTCTCTTCCCATTCTCCTTCACTGATCAGAAGGCTCACAGCCGAACCTCGTCCCACTTCTTCCTGAGCCGGAGGGTATTGGGCCAGGATTTTTCCCGCGGCATCCTTGGGACTGTGGACATGAGAAATAGTGCCCCTGACAATTCCAGCCTCTTGAAGTATGGGGCCCAAATTCTGGAAGTTTTTCCCCTTGATAACAGGGACAAAGACTTTCTCCCTGCCTGCACTCAATATGACTTTGACTACACTGTTGATTTTTATTTTAGAACCTTCAGAGGGCTCATGGAATATGATCCTTCCCCGTTCATACCGTGTGTCGAATTGAATTCCTATTTGAACTATGGATAATCGTTTTCTCGTTAGCTCAGTCTTTGCCTCCTCCAAGGTCTTTCCTTTAAGATTCGGGATCGTGACCATTTCCCCTTTGAGGACAGTCCGGTAACTCAGGATAGAACTGAAGAAGAATATAATGAGGAAGGTCAGTGAATACAGCAGTAATTTATATGTTTTTGCTGATTGCATGATTCAAATTTCAAAAAAGGTATAAGAATTATTAATACCATAGATTAATAACCAAGTAAACGGTGAAAAAGTTTCCGGGCAGACAGGAATGAGGTCCTCTTTCTCTCGAGTCAACGCCGCACATTGAGGCTTCGAAAACTCGAGTTGATTCCGGTGAAGCAGCGTTTGGAAATGATATAAGTGAGAATAAATATCCTTTTTCCTTTCTCTTTGGGCACTATTTCTTTCCGGAAAAATGGTTTGCTGTGGGCGTTGATATTTTTTATAATGAGGCCTCGATAAAAAGGAGAGCCCATGATGCATGACTATTCCGATTTTAGGAGCGATACGGTGACCCGGCCCACAGAAAACATGAAGGAGGCGATGGTTGAAGCCGAGTTGGGAGACGATGTGCTGGGGGATGATCCGACAGTTCAGAAGCTGGAGGCTATGGCTGCCGATATCATGGGCAAGGAGGCGGCTCTGTATGTTCCTTCAGGAACCATGGGGAATTCCATCNNGAATTCCATCTCAATCAAAGGCTGGACCAGAGAATTGGACGAAGTCATCATCGAAGCCCGTTCCCATATCTATAATATGGAATCCACACACATGACTTTTATCTCGAGGATCACGCCGAGACCTCTCCAATCCATTCGTGGGGCCATGGATCCCGAGGAGATAGAAAGGAATATACGTAAACCCTCTGTCCATATTCCCCGGACATCCCTGATTTGTGTCGAGAATTCGCATAACAACTGGAGCGGAGCGGTCGTGCCCATGGACAATCTGGAAGCGATCCGGGAAATCGCTGACAGGCATGAGGTGAAGATCCATTTTGATGGAGCCCGAGTGTTCAACGCCAGTACCGCCTCCGGGATTCCTGTCAAAGAATACGCTGCGATTGGCGATTCATTGATTTTTTGTCTCTCCAAGGGGCTCTCTGCGCCAGTCGGATCTGTACTTGTCGGACCCCAGGACTTTATCGATTATGCGCGCCGCGTGAGAAAGGCGCTGGGCGGAGGAATGAGGCAAGTGGGAGTGCTCGCGGCCCCAGGAATTGTCGCCCTGACAGAAATGGTCGACAGGCTCCATGAGGACCATGAGAGAGCCAAGAGGCTGGCCTTATCTATCGCTGAATTTCCAGGAATCTCCCTTGATCCAGAAAATATACAAACAAACATCATCATATTCGGTTTTGATCACCCCAAGATCCCCATCCCTGAGTTCTTGGCCAAAATGAAAGAAAGAAAGGTGCTTGCCCAGACCACAACCGGAGGCATTCGTTTTGTTGTTCACAAGGATATTGATGATGAAGACATTGATAGAGCCATTTCTGCTTTTCGCGATGTTCTCACGCAGTAGAGCGTGAACAGCCAGAACAATCCTTTCCTTATCCATATTTAAATAGAAAAAAAAGGGAAATCGCTTTGCTCCAGTCGGATTTTTAACGCTATTCCCTTCCCCTCCTTCTCGGCCCTGCGGAACTCCGCATTTTTATCATCTCTAACGCCCGGATTTCTTTCCGCCATACTTAGTGCCGCCCGATATATGCTTTCGTGCTCATACAGTCCTCGGGCCCGACTCCGCCGGATTCCCTCGAAGGAAAACATCGTTACGAAGAAACGATGTTGGGGGTTCCAAGGGGGTATGTCCCCTTGGTCGCAGGACGCTTTAAATAGTCCAAGAAGGGGAGGCAGCGAAACGCNNGGGGAAAGCGAAGCTGTTCCCCCTCCAAAGAGGATCGGGAAAGCTAAATCCTCCGATGTCGCTTCAGCGATTTCCCTGTTATTCCAATCCTATGGATACCCATATGATACGATAGTATTGTTTTTGTATGATAAGGATTCTGAGGGTGATAATGGTTAAGATGAGGGTTCGGACGGGAAAGAAGGCTTCTTTTTCTCTCCAAAAAGAGCCTGTTCCACCACCTCGGCAATATCCCATATTTTCAGGGCATCTTCCATTTCCTTGTCTTTGATCGCATCGTCGAACATTGTCACACAGAATGGACAGGCGGTAGCGATCCACTCCGGATTTGTGGTCAGGGCATCTTCCAGACGATGGATGTTGATTCTCTTTCCGATCTTTTCATCCATCCACATCCAGCCTCCTCCGGCTCCACAGCACAGCGAGTCGGTTTGGGAATGTCTCATCTCGCTGAGATCCAGGGACTCCATGGATCTCAAGACTTCTCTTGGGGGCTTATAGATTCCGCTGTAGCGTCCAAGATAACAGGGGTCATGATAAGTCAGTCTTTTGCTCAAAGGATGGCTGAATTGGAGGCGTCCGTTCTGGAGAGTCTCCTGCAGGAATTCGGTATGATGCATGACGTCGGAGTTGAATCCGAGCTGTGGATACTCGACTTTGAGCGTGTTGTAACAATGGGGACAGGAGGTGAGTATCTTTTTTATGTTGTAGCGCTTGAATGTTTCGATGTTGGTCTGTGCCAGAATCTGGTACAAGTACTCGTTGCCCACACGCCGGGCTGGGTCGCCGCAGCATCCTTCTTCCATCCCCAAGATAGCGAATTTAACACCGAGATGATTAAGGATTCTTGTTATTGCCTCCGTGACTTTTTTGTTGCGGTCATCATAGGAACGGATGCATCCGACAAAGAACAGAAAATCGATCTCTTCTCCTGGGATATCCGAAAGAAGAGGAACATCGAGTTCTTTCACCCAGTCCGCACGGGCATCACGTCCCATTCCCCAAGGATTGGAATTGGTTTCCAGACCCTTGAAGGCTGTTGTCAGTTCCTCTGGAAACTGGCTCTCCATGAGGACTTGATACCGGCGCATATCAACGATCTTGTCGACATGTTCGATGTAGACTGGGCAGTGTTCCATGCATGAACGGCAAGTGGTGCAGGCCCAGAGCTCGTCTTCCTGAATAATGCTTCCTGCGAGCGGAGGAACTTCTTCCGGTTCATTCCCTTTCGCTTTGGCCTTTATGATGAGAGGAGCTCTCAAAGACATATGGTCCTTTAAATCATTGATGATTTTCTTCGGAGAGAGAGGTTTGTCTGTCAAATGGGCGGGACAGTAGTCCTGGCACCGTCCGCAGCGGGTGCAGGCATCGAGATCCATGAGCTGCTTCCATGAGAACTCCTCTATTTTGGACACTCCAAAACTCTCCGCCTCTTCATCCTCAAGGTCTAAATGAGAAAGGCTTCCCTTGGGTTCAAGAGATCGAAAGAGCATGTTCATCGGGGAACTGATGATATGAAAAAGTCTGGAATAGGGGATATAAGCGAATGCAGCTAGGACGAGGAAAAAATGAATCCTGAACACTATCATGGCCATGAAACCTTTGACACTCGTATTCAATCCCAACTTATTGATGAGTGCGGCGAAAGAATGGCCGATTGGTGCCCAAACAGTCGCATCTTTCCCGATCACAGACACTCTCAAGCTTTCGAGGAAAATGCCGGTTAGAAGGATGAGGAAGATAAGCGCAAGGGCACTCAAGTCATCAGCTCGATTGTCAAGACGAGGTGGGCGCGTGACATAACGCCGATAAATAAACAAAATTACACCTGCGAGGGCAGCGAGTGCGATCAAGTCGAGTACAAGAGATAGAGGGCGCGCTAACCAGGAGGGGAGAGTGAACATAAATTGAGTGATTATGATCACGACAAGGGGTATCAGAAAGCCAAGAAACAGGAAAAGATGGAGGAGGCCGGGATAAAAATCCTGCAAAATTCTGCGGTGAGCGATTCCTTCCCACAAAAGGGATTTTATTCTCGGCCCCATTCTACCGGAAGGGTCTATATTTTTGCCCACGCGCCACAGCCGAAACCTCCGATTCAACCCAAAAATAAAGATAGAGAGGGCAACAAGAATGAAGAAAATGTCAAAGGTCTTAATCATATTCTTCTATCTCTCTCTGGAGAATCCAGAACTCGTCAGACATGGTTCAGCCTCATCCTTTAACGGGTCTTTCCAGGAGCCAGCATGACGTCGTGACAATTCAGGCATTTTTGGTTCTTCGGCGGACCCTCGAATTCCCTGATATGGCATTCAAGACACTCTGTAACAGTGGGACGATTGGTGCCTTCAGTCATGTATTCGTGTCCTGCACTCCGGTGACAGTCCACGCATTCCAGGCCTTCATCGCGATGATAGCGNNNNATCATCTGCCAGATATTCCGGAGGCGCCAACTGGTCGCGGAAGTGCTGGAAAACATTCCATCCTTCAGGTGTGAATTTGAATTCTTTGGAATGACATTGGTAGCAGCTTGTCTGATCTGCAGGATGTCCGTTTGAATTTCTCCATAATTCTGATAGCTCAGGATGACACTGTCGGCAGACGCGCTCGCTTGTGGCTGAGTAGCGGACGAAGAAAGCGGTCACATAGCCAGCGCTAATAATAAGGATAAGAATGAAGAGCGTGAACAGCAGCCGGTATTTTGTTTTGAATTTTCGCGCACTCATCTTATTTCACATCGATTTGCAGCAAGTGTATCTCAGGAGTGTCCTTTCCCGTAGGGGGGCCCACGAGGAGAACTCTCTCCCCGTTGAAACTCGTGATGCGTGGTCCCCAGAACGCAGGCAGGCGGGGGAAATCCATGGGAATGATGCCCTGGATATAGCCGGGAGTCCCCTCATCAAACGCTTTCATTTCATTGCCGGTCTTGAGGTCGAATACCATTCCTTTATACACATCTTTATACAGAATGTAGCGGCCGTTTCCGGAAAGATCAAAAAACTCAATCCTGGGGCTAACACTGGATTCGAGGTGCTTCAATCCTGATCCATCCGAATGAATCGCGTATGTTCCCATGCCCTGTGCCTTTTTTCCGTTATAAAAGAAGATGATTGTTTCTCCGTTGTCGCTTATATCTGCCAGACTGAACCAGCGGTCATGAAAGTCGGTTACGCGCTTTAATGCCTGTCCCTCCCAATTCACGGTGTAGAGGTCGTAGTCGGTTTTATCCTCGGAAGATTGAGCTCCGAACACGAGAGTTTTCCCGTTTCCACTCAGGCAAAATGACCATCCTCCTCCGAGCAATGGACGACGGGGAAAGGAGGCCCACTCCCATTCTGTGCCGTTGAAATCCGGACAAATGATTGTCCGTTGTTTTTCATCAGTGGTATCGAGGAATACGATGCCGCTCGGGCTGCCGTATCTTCTCGGACCTAGATGGCCTTTGAGAAGACAGGCGATACGATTTCCTTTTCTATCCAGAGCATAATTGGAAATCCGCTCCCACTCTGAACTTGTAAACTCCAGTGATTTCCATTCTTTTTCTTTTAAGGATTCAATCGGGAAGGAGAAAACTCTCAAATTGGAACCGTCTGTATTGACGACACCTAAATAGTGGTCCAGAATGTTTTCAGGTTCACCCAGAGTCAGAGAGAAGACAGCCACCTGTCCGTTTCCGCTTATGAGGGGAGGTTTGGAGCCAACCAAAAGGGGAATGTCTTCGTATGGAGGAAGAGCCATCTTCGTCCCGCTCCGGAAAAGCTCCTTTTCTTTTCCGCTTTCGACATCCAATACCATTACTGCTTTGGTCGCTGTTTCGCCTTCCTTGATTTCCAACACATAAAGCATTAATCGTCCGTCATCGCTCAAGCACGGGTACTCTGCCACGTTGTTCCCTGAATAGGTTAGCCTTTTAATTTCATTGCCGTTTGCGCTGGCCATGAATGATGCCATCATACAAAAGAAGATAAAGGCAGCGGCAATTGATGTTTGTTTATATATCATTTTTTTGGCCTCCTTATATCTTCTCGATTCGGACCACTGTGTCTTTTAAGCCAAAACCCCCACCGCCCGGATCATGCTGTGTTTCGATTATCTCCATCGGATTCACTCCATTCCCTTTTTGACTCCACCAGATGAGAGACGTGTCCCTGTCCTTGCTCTTGAATCCTCTGCTTCTGGCCACGTTTCCCACCGCTGAGTGCCCTAAACCTTCAGCAAGGGCCACGGATTCAGGATGGATTCGGTTGGTTGTGAGAGCCCTGGCGGTTAATGAGCCCTTTTTCGATGTCACTCGTATTCTACCACCATTCTTGACTCCTATCCGGCCAGCGACTTCTTTATTGATCCACAAACGGTTTTCATGGAGTATCTCCCGAACCCATTTGCTGTTGGCTGTTCCTCTGCCCATGAGGTTGGGTTTGAAAGTGGTAAGGATAAACTCATCATCTTTTTTGCGTTTGTGTGATGGGATAGACTGATAGCCGGGCAGGGGAGGGCTGCCTTTCTGCTCCAAAGATTTTGAATATATTTTGACTTTTGGCGCTGTTTGGAGGTTGCTCACACCACGGTTTGAAGAAGCCTTTTTCGCAGAGTGATTGATACTGAATCCATTTTTTTTCAGGCTTTCCAGGCTTCCCTGGATTCCGTAGCCAAGTATTTCCTTTGAAACATACTCTTGTGTATCCTGGAAAGGAAGTTTGTTTGAGACGTTTCCTCCGATCCGACGGGCCAGTTCCAGGCATACGTTACCGATTTCAACCGCTTCACCCATAGGTTGGAAAGAGGGCTCGAGGAGTTTTCCGACATCAAAAGCGGGCGACCGTAGGGCCCGGGCTGGACTGAGTAAAGAAACAACTGGCTGTCTGAGATTAATGATGGGAATGTTTTCCAAAGAAGGAGCACTGTTCAATCCCCATCCCTCAAGATAGGTGGCGGCGGGGAGGACGATATCAGCCAGCATGGCGGTTTCTGTCAGGTGAGTATCCATGACGATTAGGAGGGGAACGGCTTTTTCGTTTTTCAGGAGACGAGCCGCTGATTGACAGTCAGGTTCGAAGTAGACGGGGTTGGAGAGATAGGCGAGATAG
>JABAOH010135297.1_pt1 | contig 13620 bp, 6 predicted proteins | sample 7062181 | NCBI WGS metagenome assembly JABAOH01 (sample SAMN14538630, study PRJNA623070) | marine sediment metagenome | biome: marine biome [ENVO:00000428]; feature: marine pelagic biome [ENVO:01000023]; material: deep marine sediment [ENVO:00002113]; isolation source: pool of 5 deep marine... | reverse complement strand
TGGTAGAGGACGCGGTTTCTGGTGTACAGGCGGGCGCCAGTGGCAACTTTGGTCTTGTATTGGGGGTTGCGCGAGAGCACAACGAGCTAGAACTGAAACGCAATGGGGCCGATATCGTTGTCAAGGACATCGGTGAGATCCGTGTTGAAGACGTGGATGCGTGGTTCGAGCAAGGTCTCGAGGAGGATTCGTGGACCTTGAGCTACTTCGACTACGACCCATATCAAGAGGGGACACGCGAAGCGCTGTGTACAGTCGGGAATGGTTATTTTGGAACGCGCGGCGCTCTTGAAGAGTGCGAAGCAAATTCGACGAACTACCCTGGGACATATATCGCGGGGATTTACAATCGACTCGAATCTGAAATCGCAGGACGGACGATTGTCAACGAAGATTTCGTGAACTGTCCCAATTGGATTCCAATTACTTTTCGAATTAATAACGGAGACTGGGTGAATCCCAATGAAATGGGGGTGGAATCCTTCATCCGAAGGATGGATTTCCGGGATGGTGTGTTACATAGGGAGATCTTGGTTCGCGACGCGCAAGGCAGGCAGACACGTATCCAATCCAGTCGTTTCGCCAGTATGGCGCATCCACACCTAGCAGCGCAACGATATCGCATAACACCGATAAACTACAGCGGGGAGATTGCTATTCAATCCGGTTTGGATGGCAGTGTCGTCAACGCGGGCGTTGAGCGCTATCGACAACTCAATTCCAAGCACTTACAGCCCTTGGTCGAGGGTGGTGAGGGGAACGTCAGTCACCTTTTAGTGACCACCAATCAGTCTGAAATCCAGATTGCAGAGGCGGCCAAGCTTCGGGTTGTGGTGGACGATGCGCATATCGATCCTGCGATCTCGATCGAGACCATGCCCGGTGCAGTGTTTTCGCGCTTCGACGTGGCTGCTGAGGAGGGAAGCTCGATCGTCTTCGAAAAAATAGTGGCGATTTACACCTCCAGGGATGAAGGGGTCGAGACGCCGCTTCTTGAGGCGCAGAATGCGGTTGAGGGCGTGGAAAGCTTTGACAAGGTCTATGAGGAAAGTGCTGCGGCGTGGGCGGACATATGGGAGGAGATCGATATTCAAGTCGAGGGCGACCGGCTTGCACAGAAGTTGCTGCGGCTGAATCTCTATCACACACTTGTCACTACTTCGCCGCACAATGCCTACATCGACGCTGGCATCCCCGCACGCGGTCTCCATGGGGAAGCATATCGGGGCCATATCTTTTGGGACGAGATGTATATCCTTCCCCTGTACAACCTTCATTTTCCTGAAGTGGTGAGATCCGTGCTTCTGTATCGCTATCGTCGTCTGGACCGAGCCAGGGAGTATGCGATCGAGCACGGGCACGAAGGCGCAATGTTTCCCTGGCAGAGTGGCAGCGACGGCAGGGAAGAGACGCAAGTGATCCATCTCAACCCGATATCCGGCGAGTGGGGACCCGATTACAGTTCGCTTCAGCGGCACGTATCGCTGGCGATCGCCTACAACATCTGGAACTATTTCTGGGCGACGGAAGACTACCAGTTTCTAGAGCACTATGGGGCGGAGATGTTCCTGGAGATCTGTCGCTTCTGGGCGAGTATGACGAGCTTCGACGAGGGGACACAGCGCTTCTCGATCGACGGTGTCATGGGACCAGATGAATACCATGAGAAGATTCCGGGCGCGCAAGAAGGGGGTTTAAAAGACAACAGCTACACGAATATCATGGTCGTCTGGATTTTTGAACGTGCGTTCGAGATGCTCGATTTGCTGGGGAAGGAAGTTGGCAAAGCCGTGCTCGAGGAGGTCGGGCTCACTGAGGAGGCGCTTTCGCACTGGGAGGATATCTGTAAGCGAATTCGCATTCCGATCTCGGATGAGGGGATCTTGGAGCAGTTTGAAGGCTACTTTGAGCTAGAGGAATTGGATTGGCGGGGATACCGGGAGAAGTACAAAGACATCCATAGAATGGATCGCATTTTAAAAGCGGAGGGCAAATCTCCGGACGACTACAAGGTCTCGAAACAAGCGGACGCCTTGATGGCGTTCTACCTCTTGGATCCTGATGGCGTGGCGGGGGTTTTACAACAGGCGGGTTATCCAACAGCGGAGAGCTTACTCGTGGACAATTTCAACTATTATTTTCCAAGGACCTCTCACGGATCGACGTTGAGCAGCCTTGTCCATTCCTACCTGGCGCATCTACTGGGTGATCGCGCGCTTCGTCGGCAGCTTTATTTGGAAGCACTGAAAAGCGATTACGTGGACATCCAGGGAGGCACGACGAAAGAGGGAATTCACGCCGGTGTCATGGCTGGAGTGGCGGTATTGACGTTGAAAAGTTTCGCCGGATTGACGTTGGACGGCGATGTGGTCTGTCTGAAACCCAGTCTGCCAGAGATCTGGCGAAAGATGCAGTTCACCTTTCGTTTCAAAGGGGAGCGGTACGATTTTGTTCTTACGCCGGAAAAAGTAGACGTGAAGGTCGATAGCTCTTCGAAACGCCAAACTGAGATCTGCGTGGGGGATCAAATAAAGAGAGTCGACCATCGAAGCTGGACGACGATTTCTTGAGAGAGGTGAGGTGCAGACATGTTGGGCGATATCCTTCTAATCACAGATAAGCATCGAAAAGCGGGTGAGCAATTCGTCGAGACGATCCTTGAGATTGAAGCCGAGAAGCTCGTCATTGCGATTGGGGGTGAGTCGGGCTCAGGGAAGTCTGAGTTGGCGCACGTGATCAGTCGCAGGTTAAAAGACGAGGGACGTCTGGCGAAGATCCTGCACAGTGACAATTACTACAAAGTCTCACCGACCGAAAGAACCTCCTGGAGAAAGCAACATGGGATCGAAAGCATCGGATGGGAGGAGTACGATTGGGACAGGATCGAGCGTAACATCACCGAATTCCGAGGGAACAAGAAAGCGACCTTACCGTGCATTGACTTGTTGACGGATCAGGAAGATCAGTTGATCACGGACTTTGACGGGATCCCGATTTTGATCTTGGAGGGTTTATACGCCGTCAAGGCGGATGCAGATCTGAGAGTATTTATCGATCTAACGTATCACGAGACGAAGAAAGCACAGTTGGTGCGCGGCAAAGAACCGCAGAGCGAGTTCAGATTGCAGGTCTTGCAAAGGGAGCATGAGGTCGTGCAATCGCTGCGTCCCATGGCCGATTTTGTTGTCTCCCCGGAATTCGACGTCGTTCGTCTCTCATCTTGATCGCCATTTAGATTCACAAGGTTCAGTGTGTAGAAACTCTAGACTATGCTGTCAACACCTTAAGGTTATGAAAGCACAAAATTACGAGCTAGAGGACAACCGTGTTCTTCAGATCCGCGAGGCAGTGGTAGAAGACGCTCGAGCTGTTCTTGAATACGTTGAGGGCGTAAGTAGCGAATCGGATTTTCTGACCTTTGGCCCCGGGGAGTTTGAACTGACGGAACGGGAAGAGGAGGAATTTCTTCGCAAGTGTCTCGCGTCCGACAATCAATTGTTCATACTCGGCACGATAGACGACACGATTGTTGCCACGCTGAATTTTTCGGCCGGTCACCGACCCCGGGTACGACACAGTGGCGAATTTGGCATGTCGGTGCGAAAGCAGTATTGGGGACTTGGGATTGGCTCCCTGATGGTCGACACTTTTATAGATTGGGCGCGGGATACCCAGATTGTAAAGAAAATCAATCTGCGTGTCCGGACGGACAATCACCGCGCGATCCTTCTATATGAACGCAAAGGATTTGTCAAAGAAGGTACGATCCACAAGGAAATCTTCTTAGATGGCAAGTACTTTGATCATCACTGGATGGGACTGGAATTGTGACAAAGACAGCATAACAGCTCGCTGCAGTTGGCGAGGGACACGCCTCGATTTGAGATCGAATAGGTCATTCCCGGGCCGCTGAGCTCGCAGCCGTTACGAGGATTACGAAGTCTCGAGTTTCCGTTTCGGCGGGAAAATTCTGTTGGTTTGGTTGCGTCTTTGTTATTTGAAGAATACAGGAATGGAAAAGCGACACTGTGGTTTGTCCGCAATGGTGTGCCAGGGAATGCAGCTTGACATCGGTGATTCCGAGTGCAATAATGATGCTAACACGTATCAGCATAAAGGGGCGAATTGAAAAAACGCGTCACCTCACGGGACGTGGCGGAACTGGCCGGGGTTTCCAGAACCACGGTCTCTTTTGTCCTCAATGATGTCCCCGGGATGAGGATCAGCGAGGATACACGTTGCAAGGTCGTCGAAGCCGCTCGCCAGTTGGATTACCATCCGAACGTTTCGGCACAGCGCTTGGTCACCGGAAAGAGTCGCATCCTCGCCTATGTTCAGCGGCTGACCCCCGAGCGAGCGTTCGCGGATGCCTTTCTTCCACAGGTGCTGCATGGGGTCCACGACGCGGCTTCAGCCTCGAACTACGAAGTTCTCTTTGCGCCCGTGCCTCTCGAGAATGGTGGCGACCGGTGTGTCCGCATGCTACGCGGTGGTTACGTCGATGGGATCATACTTTCCGGTCCTCGTTCCGACGATGAAGAGTTACAGCAGCTTCTGGAGACAGAGGCGCCGCTCGTACTCCAGGGTCACTGGCCAGGCGTGGCGGTCGCATCTGTGGATATCGACAACGTCCACGCAACAAGAAGGGCGGTTGAACATCTTGTACGACTCGGTCACACACGTCTGGGCATGATTCTCCATGCACCCCTGGCCGACACTGCTGCTGCTGCGCGTCTTCGAGGTTATCAGCAAGTACTTGAGGAGAACGGGCTCACCTTTGAAGAGCAACATCTCGTCGTTGCGAAATTCTCGCCCGCAAGCGGTGAGGAGGCGATGGAGGCACTTTTGCGAGCCGATCCCCCTCCTTCAGCGGTCTTCGTGAGCAGCGACACGGTCGCCATCGGTGCCATGTGTGCCGCCAAAAAGCGAGGGAATCGTATCCCGGAGGACATCGCTTTCGTCGGATTTGACGACATCCCGATGTCGATTTACCAAGATCCACCGCTGACGACGGTACGCCTGCCGGCTTACGGTATTGGGTGGGCGGCTGCGGATTTGCTGGTCAATTTAGTCGCATGTGAGGAGGTTCGCGAGCGTAGTCTGATCCTTGAGTCAGAATTGATCGTCCGCAAATCGTGCGGCTATTGCTCCTGACGGGCTCTTCTTGCAGGAAGTAGCCTGTCAGAGAACGATCGTTATACCGTCAAAGCTGAAAGGTTCTGAGGCGTGATAAAGCCTGAAGGGAGGTGTCTTATCTAATTGAAACCTTATCGCACTTCCAATTAAGTTCACAATCTAATTCCTTATTAGGAGGAGGAAATGAAGAGCAAGTACTTTGTGTTACTCGCACTGGTCATGGTTCTGGCCATCGTCGTCACGGGCTGCCGGGCGACACCGGAGCCCACCGAAGTTCCACCACCCGCCCCGCCGGAAACCGAGGAGGCCCCACCGCCTGAAGCTGAAATCGACTGCATGGGCGGCGAGGGCAGCGAGGTTTCCATGCTGGCGGTTTGGACCGGCGACGAGGAAGCGCGCCTGATCGAGATCTTCCAGCCGCTGATCGACGCCTGTGACATCACCTTCACCTACGAAGGTACGCGCGATCTGAACGCCATCTTGGCGACGCGTGTCGAGGGCGGCAACCCCCCGGACATCTCGCTGATGCCCAACGTCGGGGCCTTTGAGATGTACAAGGACAAACTGATTCCTCTTGATGACCTCGGTGCGCATTTAGAGAACTATCTTCCTTCCTGGCTGGCTCTTGGTTCTGTCGAAGGCACCGTCTACGGCGTGTTCGTCAAGGCTGATGTGAAGAGCCTGGTCTGGTACAGCCCAACGCTAGCCGATTCGATGGGCTACGAGATCCCGAGTACCTGGGACGAATTCGTTGCTGGGGTTGAAGAAATCAAAGCAGACGGCCTCATACCCTTCTCGATGGGTATGGAGAGCGGTGCGGCGACGGGCTGGACAGGTACGGACTTCGTGCAGGACATCATGATGCGCACCCAGGGTGTTGACTTCGTCAACGGCCTCGCTGTGCACGATACAGCCTGGAACGATCCCGCCGTGAAGGAAGCTTGGGAGATCTACGGCAAGTGGGCCACCGATCCAACCTATGCGCTTGGTGGTTCCGAGGGCACGGTGAGTACCGGCTTCCTGGAGGCGATCTATGCGACGTTCGCCGACCCGCCACAGGCTGTCATGGTGAAGCAGAGCGGCTTCGCCGGTGGTATCGTCGAAGGCCAGTATCCGGAGCTGGAGTTCGGCACCGACTATGACTTCTTCGTGATACCGAGCATGGACGGCTCACCTCCACCTGTGCAAGTAGGTGGCGACGCCATGGCGGTTTTCAACGACGCGCCTGCCGTGCGTGCGCTCGTCGCCTACCTGACGAGCGAGATGGGCGGGAAAGCCTGGGCAGCTTCCGGCTTTGACCTCTCGCCGAACAACAAGGTCACAGGTGAGGACTACACGGATCCGATCTCGGCGGCCAAGGCCGACGTGCTCGCCGCGGCTCCTGCCGTGAGCTACGACGTGGGCGACTTGCTGCCTGGTGGCATGGTGATGGACGAGTTTGTCGGCATCACGGAATACGTGAACGGCGGCGACCTGGATTCCATCCTCGACCGGCTCGAGGACCGGGCTGTAGAAATCTTCGGCGGTCTGGCGACCATTGACTGCATGGGCGGTGAGGGCAGCGAGGTTTCCATGCTGGCGGTCTGGACAGGCGACGAGGAGGCACGCCTGATCGAGATCTTCCAGCCCTTGATCGACGCTTGTGACATCACGTTTACCTACGAAGGCACGCGCGATCTGAACGCCATCTTGGCGACGCGCGTTGAAGGCGGCAACCCCCCCGACATCTCGCTGATGCCGAACGTCGGTGCGTTTACGCAATATAAAGACGATCTGATCCCGCTCGATACGCTGGGCGCCAATCTCGATAACTACTCGCCCTCCTGGCTGGCGCTGGGCACCGTCGACGGTGAGGTCGTTGGTATCTTCGTCAAGAGCGACGTGAAGAGCCTGGCTTGGTACAGCCCCATCGCGTTCGATGCCATGGGCTACAAGGTCCCCAAGACGTGGGCCGACTTCGAGGCGCTTGTCGATCAGATCAAGGCGGATGGCGGCATACCGTTCTCGATGGGCATGGAGAGCGGTGCGGCCACAGGTTGGACGGGCACCGACTTCGTGCAGGACATCCTGCTGCGTACACAGGGCGTGGAATTCACAGACGGACTCGCAACGGGCGCGACCGCCTGGAATGATCCCGGTGTGAAGGAGGCCTGGGAGCTTTACGGTAACTGGGCGGCCGACCCCACCTACGCGCTGGGCGGTGCGGATGGCACGGTGAGCACCGGATTCCTGGATGCGATCTACGCCGTGTTCGCCGACCCACCGCAAGCGTTCATGGTGAAGCAGAGCGGCTTCGCTGGTGGGATCGTCGAGGGCCAGTATCCTGAGTTGGTGTTCGGCACCGACTTTGCCTTCTTCGTCCTGCCGAGCGTAGACGGTTCGCCTCCGCCTGTACAGGTGGGCGCTGACGCCATGGCGGTCTTCAACGATACACCCGCCGTGCGCGCCCTCGTTGCCTACCTGACCAGTGGGCGCGGCGGTCGTGCTTGGGCGGCTTCGGGCTTCGACCTCTCGCCGAACAACAAGGTGACCGGTCTGAGCTACACCGATCCGATCTCGGCGGCCAAGGCTGGCGTCTTGTTGCGCGCTCCTGCGGTGAGCTTCGACGTGGGCGACCTGCTTCCGGGCGGGATGGTCATGGACGAGTTCGCAGCCATCACGGAATACGTGGGCGGCGGTGATCTCGACACCATTCTAACCACGTTACAGGCACGCGCTGACGAGGTGTTTGCCGAGTAGCTTGCTTAGACTGGCAGCGGGAGGTTGTACATAGCCTCCCGCTGCCTTCTTCGTCGCTATCTCACGAGAGGAGAACGCGTATGGCCGTCCGCAAACGGGAAAAGAAGCCCAAACCCACGCGCAGCGTGCCGCTCATCATGCGTCAAGGCATTGTGATGCCATGGCTGTTTGTCTTGCCTGCGCTCATCATTATCATCGTCTATATTGCCTACCCAACCTTGTACACCGGCTACTTAAGTCTGCGCAACGCCGACTCGACCGAATGGGCGACCGCAGCCTGCAGGGAGGGACAGGCGTGCTGGGGTATCTTCGAGAATTATCGCTACGCAATCACGTCGGATGTTATGCTGAAGTCCTTCCGCAACAACATCCTCTGGCTGGTCATCATGGTGCCAGGAGTCACAGTCTTAGGACTGCTATTCGCTGTGCTCGTCGATCGAGTTCGATATGAATCCTTCGCTAAGGCGTTGATCTTCATGCCCATGGCGATCTCCTTCGTCGGTGCCGGTGTGATCTGGGGGTTCGTCTACGATTTCCCTGTGAATCCCGACAATCCCAACGCGCCGATCATCGGGATCTTGAACGCGGCGCTTGTGGGATTAGGTCAGAAGCCCATTCCATGGCTTTCCTCCCCGCCGCTCATCAACAACCTGGCGTTGATCGTGGTCGGCATCTGGCTCTACACGGGATTTGCGATGACTATCCTGTCGGCCTCCATCAAAGGTGTGCCGGATGAACTGCTCGAAGCGGCGCGTATCGATGGTGCCAACGAGATTCAAGTTTTCTTCAGGATCATGGTACCTCTCATCTTGCCCACGATCACCGTGGTCATGACAACGATGACAATCTTCACTTTGAAGTTGTTCGACGTGATCTACGTGATGACGGGAGGGAACTTCGACTCGAATGTCGTGGCCGTGCGCATGTATCAGGAGATGTACATCAATTTTGAGGCCGGGCGCTCGGCGGCCATCGCTGTGGTGCTCCTGATCCTGATCATCCCGGTGCTGATCTTCAACATCCGCCGCTTCCAAGAACAGGAGGCGATCCGATGACCCCAAGAACAAGAGAACGCCTGAATAGGATCCTGGGGCGGATCCCTCTCCACGTTGTGATCATCGTCATGTGCTTGCTCTGGATCATGCCGACGCTAGGTCTGCTGGTGACCTCGTTTCGACCGGTGCAGGATGTCAATGAAAGCGGTTGGTGGACCGTGCTTTCAGAGCGCGGCGGCGACGTGGCATACGAGACGTACTGCGCCGCCTGTCACGGCCCGACCGGCGACGCGCTCCCGGAGGCCGATCTGAGCGACCCGGAGTTCATCAGCCAATATCGGCGTTCGATCCAACTGGCGGCGACGTTCAACGATGAATACGACGGGGATATTCACATCCCGGAGGATCAACGTCCGAATCCAGATGAGCTGGCGACGATCCTGACCGCACTGCGTGAGGCGGCACAAGGTGAGGCACGCCCGCGCTTCTGGTTGCAAAACTACGTCGACGTGCTTGCCGGGTATCGTGGCCGCCTGACCTATGCGGAGGACTGCGACGCGGGCAACATCATCCCGGGTCAGCGCGAGTGCGATTTCCTCCAGGACGCAACCGTCTCGCAAGCGGCGATGGGACGGGCGTTCATCAACACGGTCATTGTCACCATTCCGGCCACGCTGATACCCATTTTCTTCGCCGCTTTTGCGGCTTTCGCTTTCTCCTGGCTCGACTTCAAGGGACGACAGACGCTCTTCGCAATCCTGGTGGGGCTGCAAATCGTACCCCTGCAGATGGCCTTGATCCCAATTTTCCGCCTCTATGTGGATGTGGGCTTGACGGGGACCTTCCTCGGCGTGTGGCTCTTCCACACTGGTTTTGGCTTGCCCTACGCCATCTACCTGACGCGCAACTTCTTGGGCTCTTTGCCGATGGAGATCTTCGAGTCGGTCTATCTCGACGGCGCTTCGCCGTGGACCGCGTTCACCAGGCTGGCGCTCCCGCTCTCGGTCCCAGCCATCGCTTCGTTGGGGATCTTCCAGCTTCTATGGGTGTGGAACGACCTACTCGTAGCGCTAGTCTTCCTGGGCGGGACGAACCCGGTGATGACCTATCAGATCGGCAACATGGTGACCTCCCTGGGCGCCGGTTGGCATCTGTTGACGGCCGCTGCGTTCCTGTCGTTCATCGTGCCGATGATCGTGTTCTTCGGCCTGCAGCGTTTCTTTGTCCGCGGTTTGCTCGGGGGCGCGATCAAGGGATAGGCCTTCGAGCGTCCCGTTCAAGCCCATCGATGGAAAGCTACATTTTGTGTGTGGCGCCTGATATTTTACGGGTCGTTAAGACCGCGATCGTGGCTAATGTGATTTTGAGGTTGCTATATTGCGCCGGCACCTGGCATATTTAGGTGCCGGCGCTCTAGATTTGCTTTATAAACGGATACCGCGATTTAAGCGCGGGTCCTTACAAGGTTCGGAAACAGTCATGTTGCTAAGTGGCGTATTCGCCTCGAGGAGCAGGGACGATGGGTGACGTCAGCGCGAAATATTCGTTCGACTCACAAGGCCGTTTTGTGATCGAGAATTACAATTGGGTGCCAGCTTTCTCGAGCTACTTCCCGGGGATCGCCGGGAAGTGGGGCATTCCATCCTGGTGTTATTACCTCAATCGCGGCCAGGCGGTCAGCAGTTTGGGAACGAAGGATAAAGATGGCGCCATCCTCGAGTTCCTCTCCTTCAACCGCGCAAGCCAGTTGATCGGACTCCAAGGGTTTCGGACCTTCATGAGGGTGGATGAGGATGCGGTCTACGAGCCTTTCCGTAAGGTCACGGATAAGTTCATCCGGCAGCGGATGGTCGTGTCATCACACGAGCTCGAGATCCACGAGCGCCATGAGGAAAAGGGCCTGGAGATCTCCGTACTTTACTTCCCATTGGTCAATCAACCCGTTGCAGGTCTTGTTCGTCAGGTCACCATAACAAACGCAGGTGAAGCAAAGCACGACTTCCAGGTTCTCGACGGTGCACCGCGCGTCTTGCCCTATGGTGTCACATTCGAGCATGTGAAGGTGATCACCAGGCACATCGAGGCGATGATGGGTGTAGTAGACCTGCACGGCATTCCCATGCTTCGGTTGAAACAAACACCCGAAGACAGCGCTCGCATTGGGACAATTGAAGCCACCAATTTCTATCTTAGTACTACGGACGAAGATGGATTGCTTCGAGAAGCCTATATCGTTGACCCGGCGGTCGTGTTCGGAACGGTGGACGACTTCGGATTTCCCTGGTCGTTTAATGACAGCGGCGTCGAGGAATTGATCTCGACTCGACAGGTGTTAGAAAATCGCACGCCATGTGCGTTCACCGGTATCCAACGTACCTTAGCGCCTGGTGAAAGGCTGACTCTAAGATCGGTCCTTGGGCATGCACCGAGCGAAGGCCGTCTGACTCGTTTCATAGAAGTCATAGCCGGGAGCGGTTTCTTCGAACAGGCTCGAAGTGAAAACCAGGACGTCGTCGCAAGGATCGAGAACACCGCCTTTACGGTTAGCGCGGAGCCGCTTTTCGATCGCTATTGCCAGCAAACCTTTTTGGACAACGTGCTGCGCGGGGGAATGCCGCTTACCTTCGAGGACGCATCTTCTCGTCATGTCTTCTACACCTACATACGGCAAGGGGGCGATCCGGAACGCGACTACCATTGGTTCGTCCTAGAACCCACCTACCTATCTCAGGGCAACGGTCATTACCGCAATGTGCTCCAGAACCGCCGCATGGACCCCTGGTTTTTCCCAGACGTGGGGGATCACAATATTCGTCTGTTCATGAATCTAATCCAACCCGATGGCTATAACCCACTCGTGATCAATGGGCAAACCTATGTGGCGGAGGATGTGGAGCGTGTGCGGGCGTTTCTACAATCGTCCTTGGGTGAACAAACTTGGATGGACAACATTGTGGGATTGACTACGGTATCCTTTACACCCGGGGGGCTTGTCATGCGCTTGGAAGACTACCATCCGATGGCCAGAGCTCGTTATGAAGAGCTTCTTGGCGGCTTATTACCGCTTTGTCGCAAGCTTGAAATTGGCGGCCTGCACGCAGGTTTTTGGATTGATCACTGGCTTTACAACCTGGACATGATCGAGGTCTATCTGGGGATCTATCCGGAGCGTATGAAAACTTTACTGCTGGACGAGCGGGAATGTACCTTCTTCGACGATCCGGATGTGGTTCTCCCGCGCGCGCAAAAGTACGTTCTCGTGGATGGCAACGTGCGGCAGTTCGGTGCGGTAGTCCGAGATGAGGAAAAGGAAGCGCGCATCGCAGGTCGCCCACGCGATCGCTATAAGGTAAGAACGCAAAAGGGAGAAGTGTATCGCACAAGTCTCTTCGTCAAGTTGCTATGCCTGGTGGCGACCAAACTGGCGCTCCTCGACCCCGCTCGAGTCGGCGTCGAGATGGAGGCCGGCAAGCCGGGGTGGTGTGATTCACTCAACGGCTTGCCCGGTATGTTGGGCTCCTCTCTTTGCCAGACGTTGGAGTTGGTGCGGGCTCTGCGCTTCATGTTGGCGTCCGTGGCGCAGATGGGTTTGAACGACGAAGAAGTGATCCCTGTGTATATGGAGTTGGCTGATTTGATTTCGGGTCTCGTCCAGACGATGGAAGCGCAGGCGCTCGGGGGGTCGTCGGACGATTCTTTGGTTTATTGGGAGGGAGCCCACGCGCTGGTCGAGACCTACCGTGAACGTACCCGCCTGGGCGTCGACGGGCGCGAGCGCGATATACTGGTTGGCGTGCTGTGCGCGTTTTTCCGAGCGGGACTGGATTTGCTCGAGCCGCTTTTCAGCGAAAAGGACCGCAAGAAAGTTTTTCATCCTAACGGCGTGCCCTATACCTACCTTATCAATGAAGTTACTGCATACGATGCCCTGCCTGATGAGGAGAAATTGGCGGGGGGCTTTCAACATGTCCGCCCGATAGCCTTTCAGCAGCGTCCTGTGGCGCTTTTCCTGGAAGGGCCGGTGCACTTCCTGCGCGTGTTCCCTGAAGCGGCGGCGCAGGTGTATGCACGAGTGCGTAATAGTGACATCTTCGATACCGAGCTGGGGATGTTCAAGAGTTCGGAGTCCTTGGTGGATCAACCGTGGGAACTTGGTCGCATCAAGGCATACCCATCTGGTTGGATCGAGAACGAAGCGGTTTACACGCACATGACCTACAAGTGGCTGCTGGAAGTCCTTCGCAGTGGATTGACGGATCAGTTCATGGAAGATATGCGGGCGACACTGCCCCCCTTCTTGGCGCCAGAGCAGTACGGTCGTAGCACATTGGATAATTGCTCCTTTATCGCCAGCACGGCGTACTCAGACCCAACTTCCCATGGGCGCGCCTTTCAACCCCGTCAGAGCGGCGTCACGGCAGAGTGGCTTCAGATATGGACGGTGATGGTCGCCGGTGAAAATCCGTTCTCCCTGGATGAAGAAGGTGAATTGGTTCTTCGTCTGGCGCCTGTACTTCCGGCGTGGTTGTTCACCGAGCAGCAGGAAGTACGTGCCTATTGGGACGAAATTGATGGTTGGAGGCAGGTGGAACTTGGACCGGACTGCTTTGCTTTCCGTTTCCTCGGACGCGTGCTCATGGTTTATCACAACCCCTCTCGCAAAGCGACGGTTGGAGCGCAGGCGGTGGGTATTGTGGGTTGCACGTTTCGCTACCGTGACGGGCGGGAGTCGAGAGTGGAAGGAGGAGTG
>JABAOH010140118.1_pt1 | contig 13622 bp, 9 predicted proteins | sample 7062181 | NCBI WGS metagenome assembly JABAOH01 (sample SAMN14538630, study PRJNA623070) | marine sediment metagenome | biome: marine biome [ENVO:00000428]; feature: marine pelagic biome [ENVO:01000023]; material: deep marine sediment [ENVO:00002113]; isolation source: pool of 5 deep marine... | reverse complement strand
CTAGGAATCACATCCAATGCAGATACTCAACAGGATAAAGTAACCCTTACAGAACAACTAGGAATCACCAGCAATGCAGATGCACAACAAGACAGAATCAAACTATCCGAACAACTAGGTATCACCAGCAATGCAGATCCACAACAAGACAGAATCAAACTATTCGAGCAGCTAGGACTCACATCTAACATTCTTAAAGATTCGACAATAATATTATCCGAGCAGCTAGGACTTAGTTCCTTAGAAGATACGCAACAAAATAATGTAATATTGTTAGAAAAACTAGGACTAAACCATCCTGAAGTACAATTTGAAGGTGGAATAATAATAGAAGCTCAAGACGAATTTGGAAATCTAATTGGTGGTGCTACTTACAGAATTACTCCATCCTCATCTCTTAATGTATCACCATTTGATATTGTAGATGATGTTCTCAATGATCTTGATTCAACAACTCCAGGTAGGGTTCAATTCAGCCCTCTTCCATTTGGAGAATACAACTTTACAATGACGGTTATTCCAACTAGTTATGACGTATTTGGCAACTTTACACTTTTCGACATACATCCAACTCAGAATAATGGAACTGCAATCTTTAGAGTAATATTACAAGGCACCGATCTATCACTACTCCCACCTACAGTCATTACTGATGCTCCATCCCTTGGTTCAACTACATTTGATGAATGGACAACAACATTTGCTGCAACAATTCTAAATGAAACTAACGCTGGACCTATTGATGCAGTTAATGATCTTCCTCCAATAATTGTCGTTGGAGATCTTAACACAGCACAATTTGATGAAGCAGTAACAGAACAAGCTACTGTTGAACTTGATACTTCATTTAATGCACAAACCAGTGGTTTAGATGTAATCGATACTTTCAACATCCCAACTTATGATAATGCAAATGAGGCAGATGTTATTCAGGTTTTGCCAAGCTTCGTAACTAAACCTTCTACAAGTACTCCACAATTCATCACTAGTCCTCCAATCCATGAAATAGTTCCAGGCCAAACTAATGTAATGCCAGTAGAATCAGATGCAATTCCAACAGAAGGTGGTGTTTCACAAGTAACATTTGCAGCAGATTCTACTTCCATTCCTGTAGGAAATCCAGATTATGAATGGCTTGTAATTGAAGTAGACGATGTATTGCCTAGCGGAACTCCAAGTATTCCAACTCCAAATAACAATGAACTACAACTATTCATTGATATTAAATTCTCATTTGAAGAGACTGGCTTAGGAACCGACTGGTCTGATTCATCTACATTTGAATCAAATCCAGTAATTCAATTACAATTACCTAAAGCTGAATCAGGAGATATATTAATTTCAGGAACCAACTGTGCTGAAGTTGATATATTCTTCCTAGATGGAAGCACTTGGACAACTGCAACAATTGTTGATTCTACTGTAACTGAGCAGGCTAACTTCTGTGAGATGGAATTAGAATTAGAACACTTTTCATCTTATCATGTCTCTAAGAGAAAAGCAAGCGCTCCAAGCGGACCAAGCGCTCCAAGCGGACCATCTGGTGGAGCAGGTGCCACTGGAACAGGTCCAGGAGGTCCTGGTTCAGGAAGAGGCGAAGGATTCCCAGGAATAATAGGTCCTCCTGCTGTTCCAGGAGTTGGAGCTGCATCATTTTATGATGTTAAAGTTTCAATTGATGATGGAAGAAAGCTAAGAGCCAGTGATCCAGGTGCATCATGTGTCGATACACATCAATCCATGATGGTATCTGCAATTGTTGATAGTGAATCTCCATTACGAAGAGCAGAACTAAGATTCATCCAAGAGGGACAATCTGTTGATGAATACACTGCAATTAGAATGCAAATTACCAACATGACAGTTGGACCAACATTATCCAGTGTAGAGGGTTCAATTCCATGGGAGCTTATCGCTGGAACCCCAGCTCTAAAATACTGGATTCACATTTTAGATGAAGATCTTAGTATTTCTGATTCAGAGCAATATCTCATCAGTGTTAATCCTGGATATTCAATTCTAGGAAATCTTGAAGTTGATATCGTTACTTACAAGTCTGAAGGCTCTAAAGCAAGACCAATTGCCTATATTACAAACACACTTGACAAGTCAGTTGCCGGAGCAATTTCATTAATAGTTGATGGAGAAAAGGTGTACACATCCAAACCCTTCATCTTCGAGCAAGGACAAACTGCTGTTCCACTTGAATGGGTTATACCTAAGATTGGAAAAGTTGTAGAGTATGATTTCCAGGCCATTGGAGAATTCTGCGGAACCATCCTCGATACAGAAGAAGTTGAGTTCTATTCTTATCCAAGAACGATAATAGAACCAATTAGTGAAATAATAGATGTTAAGTCACTTACTAGTGATATAGGAGAAACGATTGCCAAAGCTTCTGCATTATACTCATCAAACAATAGAGAAGATACCAATTTCAGAGTAATTTCACCTGATGGAACATGTGTAATCGGCAGCTCTGAAGAATGTCTTGTACAGGAGTCAACATTTGGTAAACGTGGAAATCTAGAAAGTATCAACATTGATAATCAAATTTTCCGAGTTAGGTATTCTGGTCCTGATAGTGTTCTTGAAAGATTTACCATCACCTCAATTGATCCAATAACTGGATTGTGGAAAATATATGAAGAAAACAAAGACACTCAAATTCCATATGCTTATGCAGACGAACCAAATGTTGTAAAAATAAAGTATAGAACATTTGTTGAGCATACAGAAACTGGATTCAGTGAAAAATTAGAAGAAACAGATGTTGGATTTGGAGGAATTATACCATCAGCTCGCGAAAAACCAATTAGCTTTAGTGATGTTAAAGTTGAATTAATCAAAGATACTAGAAACAAATTTGCAAATACAATGGTAAGGATTGATTCAGAACTTGTTAGTGCTTCTGAAGCATATAACAAATTTATCTCATCTAAACCTCTAGAGGTTTCTATGATTATTCAGAAACCTGTTGAATTTGATAGAGCAGAACTACGAATAATTACTGTAGGTCAATCTGAGGATGAATATCACGCCATTAAGATGAATGTTAATGATATGCAAGATAACCCATCATTTTCAATTGTAAGTGTTAGTGTTCCATGGGAGTTAATAGCACAAGGTCCGGCAATTGAATTTTGGATTCAACTATTTGGTGATGACGAAAAGAAATCTGACTTGTACCTTGTAGGAATTTCGTCCCAATACCAAGATGATGAGAGAAACAGGATAATTACCATTTATGAAAAATTAGACATCAAAAATCCCTGAACCGAAAACTAAGAAAATCCTAAGAAAAAACTAAGAAAATATGGTTTCTGATTAGAACCTGCATATTCCAAAAAGGAACCATTCATCAATTGAAAATTCCAGCCTTACTATTAATACCAGATAAAACTATGTGTTAGAGATGCTAGGACAAAGTAAACTATTGCTAGGATTTAAACAACTTGCGTTATTTGGCGCAGTACTTGGTTTAGTTTTTGGTACTGGTGCAGTTAGTTTTGATAGTGCTTTTGCATCAGGCAAGGTCTATGTATGTCATAATGGCAAAGATTTGAAAATTAATGAAAATGCACTTCAAGCTCATCTTGACCATGGAGACGATGAAGGAAAATGTGATGATGACGATGATGATGACGATGATGATAAAAAAGGTCATGGCAAAGGCAAATTTAAACACGTTTTCAGAGGAGACGGTCCCCCTCCCGATAAATTAGGTAAGATTGGAGACTTGTATTTTGATACAAGTGATGGTGGTTGTATGGACTTTTGGGTAAAAATTGATAAAAAAGAATGGGAACAACGAGGAACTTTATGTGATGAGTCACTCATAATGATTGACTGGAGTCAAATTGATAATATTCCTGAAGAATTACTTGAGCTTGCAGCATTAGATGATTGTGATGAAGGACAAATAATTAAGAATGAATCAGGAACATGGCAATGTGCAGATGATGATAAAGTCGAATCACTTGATGAATTATTACAATGTGCCGATGGAGAGATTGCAAAATTTGATTTTGCAAATACAGAATGGGTTTGTGCAGTTGATGAAGATGGTGCAGATACACTTGAAGAATTAATTACATGTCAAGATGATGAAATTCTAAGATATGATGACACTGATGATGAGTGGAAGTGTGATGTTGAAAAAGTAAATGTTGTTTTAGAATCACTTGTTCTTGATAAAGATGATGATGATGGTGATGGGACAGAATATACTTCTGAAGGTGGAAATCCAGCTAATTATGCAGCATTAGAACCTAACGAGACATTTATCATTCAACTATTTTGCCCTACTGGAGATGTTTCTGGATACAGCGTTAATACCGACGATGCCCCAATTACTATTAAAGATGAAGGACTTGTATCCTTAAGCAATGGTGAGGGAGTTCAATTAGAAGTTCATAATCATGGTGTCACAGTTAATGATAATGGCGATATTGTTCAAAAAAATATTGACATTATCGAATTTGTCTTATTTTGTATCAGCTAAATCACATCTTAAGGAAAACTAATCTCTTTTGAAAGTAAAGTCTCAATCTCTGAAATCTTAATCCTGTCTTGGCTCATAGAATCACGTTTTCGAAGTGTTACCGTTTCATCTTCTAGAGTCTGGTGATCTACAGTAATTGCAAAAGGGGCACCAATCTCATCTAGTCTTCTATATCTTCTTCCTATTGCTCCTGAATGATCCAAAAATGCATCACATTTTGTCTTTAATCCCTGGAAAATCTCATCAGTTTTTTCCTTCAACCCGTCTTTTTTAACCAAAGAAAGTACACCAACATGGACTGGCGCCAGATACGGCTTTACAGAAAGAACAATTCTTTCATTTTCTTTGTCATCACGTAAACTATGCTCTAAAATAGAGTACAAGCTCCTGTCTATTCCCATTGATATCTCAAATACATGTGGAAGAACTTTCTCATCATTATCCATTACTTCAAATTTTTCTTTGCTCTTTTTTGCATGGCTTCCAAGATCATAGTCAGATCTATAGTTGCATGCAACAAGCTCTAGCCATCCAATTGTGGTCTCTACTTCAAAGTCAAAAGCAACTTCTGCATAGAATGCTTTTTCTTTTTCTCCAAGTTTTCTAAATCTACTCTTGGTGACATCTATTCCCGTCTTTTCATAAAATTCAGTTAAAATTCCAAGATAATATGCAACAAACTTGTTTGGAATTGTACCAGATTCTACAGCTTCTTTGCATGTCATCTCTTTTGGCTCAGAATCTATCTGGACTCTAATGATAGTATTTTCAATCTCTTTGAATTTTTCTAACTCATTGAGATTATTTGGATTACAAAATACCTCGATTTCTGCCTGATAAAACTCTCGTAATCTTAAAAGACTCTGTCTTGGAGCAATCTCATTTCGAAAACTTTTGCCAACCTGGGCAATTCCCAAAGGCAGCTTTCCACGCATAGTCTTAAAGAGTCTTGGAAAATCAACAAATATCGACTGACAAGTCTCAGGTCTGAGGTATGCTGGTTCAGAATCAGGCCCAATTCCTACTTTGAACATCATATTGAATTTCTGAGTTGTTCCAAAATCCCCTTTACACCTAGGACATTTGATTTTATTTTCAGAAATGGCTTTATCAAATTCTTCCAAATCTGCACTCTCTGGAATTTCAATTTTAGAAACTTCTGCAATCATTCTGTCTGCTCTGAATGTTGAGTTACATTTTGTACACTTGATAATAGGGTCTGCAAAACTAGAAAGATGTCCTGAGGCTTCAAAAACAGACTGTGACATAATTTGAGAACCATCAATCTCAATCATTCCATCACGTCTGATTAGCTCACGACGCCATAATTCCAAAAATTTGTTCTTTAAACTAACACCAGAAGGACCATACTCCCAAAAACCTGCTTTTGCATCTCCATAAACTTCACAACTAGGAAAATAAAATCCTCGTTCAAGTGCAAGTTTCATTACATCATCATAATTCATTTTTTCTACCTATATCAAAAAGATCTTCATGCTAACTCCTTTGCAACTTTAAGATTATCAAAGTCATCTCTAGTATCATCAATAGGAGTTTCTAAAATCATTGGTATATTCTTTTTATTAACTCCTTTAATGAAAGCACTCATTCCTTTATTGCCAATTTTTCCTAATCCGATATGAAAATGTCTATCTAAACTACAACCTATTTCCCCTTTTGAATCATTAAGGTGTACAATCTTTAGATGTTCAAAACCAACTGCATCATCAAACTTTGCAAATGTATCTTTGACAGAACTTTCTGTTCTAAGATCATATCCAGCTGCAAATGCATGACAAGAATCTAAACACACTCCAAATCTTTTTGCAGGTTTTAGCTGAAAGAAAATCTCTGCTAACTGATCAAAGTTAGAACCAACAGAATTTTTCTGACCCGCAGTATTCTCAAGTAAAATAATCACGTCATTTTTTACTTCAGCTGCTTTTGTTAGTCCTTTGACAAGTCTCTTGATTCCATTTTCTTCACCTGTCCCTAGGTGACTTCCCAAATGAGTTACCAGATAAGGAATTCCAAGCATTCCACACCGCTTTACTTCATTTACAAAGGCATCAACTGATTTTTTAAAAGAATCATCATTTGGTGAAGCTAGGTTTGGAAGATATGGCATATGTGCACATGTTGCAAATCTATCAATTTTACTGGCTGATAATTTTTCCTTATAATCTGCAACATCTCCATTTGAAAGAACTTTTGCATGCCAACCTCTTGGATTTCGAGTAAAAATCTGAAAAGCAGAACATTCACGCTCTACAGCATTTTCGACCGCATTACTAACTCCTCCTGAAATTGAAACATGACAACCGATCTGCATATTGAAGAACCCATTGGAACATAATTTAAACCAGTTTTTTAATTTACAAAAAAATTAGATCGCCAAACCAATTTTTAAGGCAAGATTGCAAGATTACTGTATGATTACTCTAGGCCATGATGAAATTGCAAAATATCCGTTTTTAGCTGATGCTGGCCAATATCTAAAAGATAAGGGATTTACCTTAGAACAATTTGGTACTGATCCTGACCTAAAATTACTTGTTGACAAAGCTTACCATAGAATTGAAGTGGCTGCTAACGGAAAGATCTACAAATCCGATTTAGTAGATAATCAAACTAGCGATTCTGCATTACCTCGTGAAGTATTTTCATTTCTTTTAGCAGTTGTTTTACTAAAACTAAGTGGCATGCATACTCTAATCAAGAGATTTGCACTAGCAGAAGCCAGACGTGCAGAAAAATATCTAGAAAAAGATCTTGCGAATTTCTCTAACAAAACAAAAGAAGAGCTTGCTACAAAAATTATCAAAGATCTTTTTTCTGTAACTGTAGAAAAGCAAGATGATAATTTTGTAATACCAGTATCAGATTATCTAAAACATTCAATAAATTTTCATGAGCGTGAATGGAAATTAATTAACAGGAGAGTTCAAGATGGGAAAGTTTTCTTAACTCCACATGAAACTGTTAGACTAGTAAGAAAAGAGCTTGGAAATTATATCAACTCAAAAATTCAATCCGCTAGCACTCCCTCAATGTCAAATGCATTTGTAGAACCTGTAAACAAGCTGATTTCTCTATCAAAACAATTCTCAATTGCTCCTGTTACGTCTGGGGAATATCCTCCATGCATAAAACATGCTATAGATGTACTAGAAAAAGGAGAAAACCTACCACATTCAGGAAGATTCATGCTTGCTACTTTTCTCTTAAAAAGAGGTCAATCAGTTGATCAAATTGCCCCACTGTTCAAAAATGCTCCTGATTATAATGAAAAAGTTACACTATACCAACTCAATCACCTTGCCGGTTCATCAGGAAGTGGAACGCAATATTCTTGTCCATCTTGTGAGAAACTAAAGAGTCAACATCTTTGTTTTGCTATTCCGGAATGTGATAATATAATCAGCCCCCTTCAATTTGGAAAGAAAAAGACAGTCAATGCATGAAAATGATGTAAAACTTTTAGAGGAATCTTTCAAAAAATATTATTTTGATCACTTTGATCTTATTCATGTTCCAGAAAAACCATCAGAGCGTGAATTTGGCTATCAAAAATTTGAATCAGGAATGATAAGACATCTTACTGTTAAAGACGACAAAGAACTTCATTTGCTGTTAATTACTAACAAGCCTTCAGATGTTTATTGTTCAAACGCATACTATTCATTTCCTGCCCTTCCCATGACTGAAAAAGATTGGAAAGAAGCAGATCTAATATTTGATATTGATTCAAAAGATCTTAATCTTGAATGCAGAGCATGCCATACTTGTGGTAAATGTAATTCATGTGGTGAAACTTTTCAAAATAATAAACAATGCCCAAGCTGCAACTCTTCAAAAATAGAATCAAAATCATTAACGTGTTCAAATTGCATCTCTGGTGCAAAAAAAGAAACACAAAAACTCATTGACATCTTAATAGAAGATTTAGGAATTAACAAAGAAGATATTCATGTATATTTTTCTGGGAATGAAGGATTTCATGTTTATGTTTACAACTCCCAATTCCAAAACCTTGAATCAAGAGAACGGGCTGATTTAGCTGATTACATAATGTTTCATGGTGCAATACCTGAAAAGTTTGGCATGAAGAAATTCAATCCAGATAGAAGTTTATTTCCAGAACTTGAAGAAAAAGGCTGGCGTGGACGAGTCTCAAAAGAACTATTTGGTTCAAAATCAAAGAAATCAAAAATTATCACACAAATTATGGCACAAGGATATTCTTCATTTCAAAATCAACTTCAAGAAATGTCAAACACAATCGGCGTAAAAATCGATCCAAATGTAACCATGGATATTCATAGAATTTTCAGACTTCCGGGCTCAATCAATAGTAAAAGCGGTCTAGCAAAAATTTTCTGTGAAAATCTAGAAAAATTCGATCCATATACTGATGCATGCTTCATAGATGATGACCCAGTTGAGGTAAGTGCTAATTGTCCTCTTGAATTTACACTAAAAAACAAGAAATTTGGTCCATACAAGAAAGAAAAGGTAACTTTACCAAAATATGCTGCAGTCTATATGATTTGCAAAGGATTGGCCTCAACTTCATAGAATTTTTACAACTAGAAAAATTCTTAGAAAAAAATGACTATTTTCTAGAAAACTACTCCAAATAGTGGTATTAGAGACCATTTCTGGTAAAACATTAATGTACCACGCATTGAATTACGTTGATTTTGTATAGCGCATCTACTGACAAAGAAGCTCCACCTCCAGATGCTGGAAAGTATATCCGCTGGGGCATAATCGGAGTAATTGCCATTGTAATCTTCATTATCATAGGAAATCAGGGCGTAATCCTTTCTATGAATGTCAATGAATTTGAAGACAAGTTCACAAAACCTCTTTACTATTCAATGGTTTCAGCAATTGCATTATCAGCAATTGCTTTGATTCGCGTAAATATTGGAGGTCGTTCCTCAATATTCTGGTATGCTATAAACACTGCAATCTCTTTCCTAGGAAGAAGTAGTCGTGATCCTGTAGCAAAAAACATTCAGAGTTTTAGGGATTACAAGCTAAGTCCAACTCAATTTGTTGTTTGGCAGATAACAAAGATCTTGCTCTTTGGAGCATTCTTTGCAAATGTAATGTTTGGTTTTGCATTAACTGAGTTCCTAGATGGTAATTCTCTTGGATTAGAAAATCTACCAACACTGTTCTCTTTGCCATTTGTAACTCCACCAACTGATACCTCATATGCATTTGATCAAGTTGTTCCAATGATTCCAGGACTTGTACTATTAGTTCCACCAATTCTTGCAGCAATTGGTTTACGACTTGTTTTGTACATTGGACTACACAATATCATAGGAGTTGTAACATCATATATTCAAGATGCTAATGAATCAAAACCACGTTATCTTAACTATGTTTCAACAATTGAAGCAATAATTGGAATTGGAATACTTTGGGCAGGATTTAATCTATTCTTTACAGATCAAATTGATTATAACACAAGATATTCTATTGCTGGAACTTTAGTTATAGGATTTGCATTAATTGCATTTTCATTGACTGATAGAATTAGAGCTCGTGTACTTACTCATATGCTAAAAAGAGACGTATACATTCGTGTACTAACAATTATCGCCATAGCAATCATTGTAGGCAGTGTAATTTCAGTTAACAACAGTATCGCAGATGCAAGAAAAATTGAATTTTTAGGACCTTACACTGCACAACAAATTGGTGTTAATAGATATCTTGGTGAACTCTACAAAGTACAAGAAAATACTCATGATGTCGAACTCAAATCGGTTTCGCCAAATAATATCCGCAACTATGTATCGCAAAATAGTGATGTTTTAGATGTTATTCGAGTATGGGATTGGGATGCTGCATTTGCAAAATTAAAACCAGAAATTGGTCTTATTCCATATGTTGACTTTGAAGATAATGATATTCTTCGTTTCAACAATACCTTGTATTGGACTGCTTCTATGAAACCTATCTTGCCACAGTCTGTTAGCTTAGAAAACAGGTGGTATAACGAACATCTTGTATACACACACGTACCAAACGGTTTTCTTACCTTAGAAGCAACTGATGGTCAGATAGTCGAAAGTAGTGAATTTTTCAAACAACGTGCAATTTACTATGGTGAAGGGGGATTACTTCAAGAAACCTGGTCTGGATATCCAACGGGTCGAGGTGACGTAAGTGCAGAATTAGGAGGAGCATTCTATACTGGAGAAGGAGGTCTAACCGTTGCACCTCCACTTAGTTGGATATTTGAGCCAAACTTCCTACTATCATTTCCAACTGAGCCAGTTCATATCATGAGATACAAAGACATTACCGAACGAATGCAGACACTTTATCCTTACTTTTTGTATAACATGTTTGGAAAGGAAATAGATTCTCTTCCCGTTACCGATGGAACAAATACTTACTGGTTAGTTCCATTAATTATTGGATTTGACACAAATGATGTACCTTGGTCAATGGGCAATCCATATCTTAGATTAGTTGGTTATGGTTTGATTAACACCTATGATGGTGACATCACATTGCTAAAAGCAGGTGATGACTTTTTCACAGATATGTTTGTAAGCCAATACTCAGAGCAGTTTGAACCGATGCCTGCTTGGCTAGAAGAGCAGATTCGATATCCTGTAGAATTATTCAATTGGAAGACAGAGATGTATAACATTTATCACGTAACTGATGTTGAAACATTCATTCAAGCAAACGAATTCTATGAAATTCCAAGAGGTCTTAAGACATACTATATTGAAGCAAAACCACCTGGATTTGAACAAACTGAATTCATTGGTCTATTATCTTTAGAACTTAGAGGTTCTCAAGGAAGAAACCTTGCAGGATACATGATTGTCGAAAATGATCTTCCAAACTTGGGAAAAATGCAATTTTATGAAGTTCCATTAAACTCTACTACAAAACTTATTGGGCCAACTGCAGTACGAGAAGCTTTAGATAGAGATCCTGACTTTGCTCAACTAAAGACCCTCTTAAGAAATCCTCGAGTTGGAGACAATATTCTATATCAAGTTGGACAACACGATACCTACTTTATTCCTGTATATACTGCCGGAGCGGGTGGTGTAGTAGCTCAATTAGGTACAATTGCAGCAGTTGGTGCTGCATTTACTGGAGAATATTATGTTGGTTTAGGAGACACTCAAGAAGAAGCATTTGAAGCATATCTTCAAAAACTATCCGGAGTAGTTACTCCCTCTACAACAATTAACGGAGATAGTAAGGAATTAGGAAGATCTGATAGAATTGATTCTATTTTGGAAATATTCAAATCAGCTGAACTTCAAATTGTAGAACCAACTTCAATTCAGATTCCATTGTCATTCAAGGAAGGTGAAGTATTCTTCGTATCAGAAGCTGATAGAGAAGAAACTGAAGAATTAGTTTCAACCTTCATTGACGATTTCGTAAAACCACGTAGTGAACGTGTCTTGATGTGGCAAGAAGGTAATCAATTCAACTTTGGAACTATAGTAATTAGAGATAATGTACCAGAAATGCATTACATCTCCATTGAGGTAGGCAGCTAGTTGTTACTAGTTGTTGATAATGGTTCAGTATACACGAAAAACCTCACAAACTTTCTTTCAAATCTAGGAGTTTCTTTTCAAAGTTTACCTTATGACAAAGTTGAGATATCAAAAGTAAATCAATTTGATTCGTTTATTCTTTCAGGAAGAAGATCAAACAATAAAGAGATGAATCAACTAAACTCAAAAATTATCAATATTGCTATTTCTGACAAAAAACCACTGCTTGGAATATGTTATGGAGCTGAAATTATGGGATTGACGCTTGGTGGAACTATAAGAAAAACAAATTCATTGCAAAAAGGCGAGCAAAAAATTCAGATTCTAGAGAAAAATCCTCTATGCTCAAATGAGATTAATGTATTTGAAAGCCATCACTTCGAGTTAGCCAAATTACCCTCAACTATTACTACAATAGCAAAATCACAAAACTGTGAACACGAATTAATTCAATTCGAAGACTCCAAAATATTTGGGACTCAATTTCATCCTGAAATGTCAGAAGACGGTCAAGAACTAATCAAACAATTTTGTAACCTCAAATAAGTTGAAATATAGTTTCAAACTTGGAAAAAAAATGATAAAAAAATTAGAAATTCAAGTCAATGAGAAAGGTGAGATTACAGCACCATCTTATCCAGAGATTGTCTCAAAGATCAATGAACTAATTGATCAGATTAGTAAAGACTAGGTAAATGCGGAGTGCGGGATTTGAACACGCGACCTTCAGCTTGGGAAGCTGACGTCATACCGAGCTAGACTAACTCCGCACAAAACGGATTTAGAAATTAGTATTATATAGTTTGAAATTGTATTTGATTCATGGATGCTAAATGTCCTGAATGTGATAAGATTGCAATACTAGATGATGAGGTAACAAAAGTTACCTGTCCTCATTGTAACTTTGAAGCTGATTATGAAAAGTATCTAGAAATCATGAAAGATATTGCAGTTAACATGGCAGCTGATTATATTCCAGACAGACCCGGATTTTAATTACCAAAAACTCCCTTTATCTGAACAATCCAAGTGAGCACCACATTTCTTACAAATCATATGGCATGCTTGCAAATCAACCATCTTGTTTTCACATCTAGGACAAGTGATCTCTTCTTTCACAAGCAAATTCTAATGTTTTTTCTTAAAAATTATTACCAAAGGTTAATTAGACCTCTGGATATTTTTTTGAATACTTGGCCAACTTCAAGTTAACAATTTCAGATGTTAAAGGAAAATCCCTAACAAAGGAACTCAAAGATAGTGATGCAAATCCCCTATTGGGTCTTCAAATAGGAAATGAAGCTGATGCTGCAATTGTTGGATTGGGCGGAAAATTGAAAATTACTGGTGGCAGTGACAAGTCTGGAGTTCCAATGCGTGATGATATTCATGGAGCTGCAAGGAAATATGTTCTACTAACAAAAGGTGTGGGATTAAACAAAGCAGAAAAAGGAGAGAGAGTTAGAAAATTAACCCGAGGAAATACAATCTCTGAAGAAATTTATCAAATTAATTGTAAATTTGATGGTGAAATTCCAAAAGAAGAAGCTCCTGCAGAA
>JABAOH010011446.1_pt1 | contig 13623 bp, 15 predicted proteins | sample 7062181 | NCBI WGS metagenome assembly JABAOH01 (sample SAMN14538630, study PRJNA623070) | marine sediment metagenome | biome: marine biome [ENVO:00000428]; feature: marine pelagic biome [ENVO:01000023]; material: deep marine sediment [ENVO:00002113]; isolation source: pool of 5 deep marine... | reverse complement strand
GAGATCTACGTCATTGGGTAGATCAAGTTCAACCTTTCCATCGCTGATCACGACAGGATACCCCCCTGGCAATCCCTGCGGGGCCGGCGCCGAAAATCGAAACGGTTCAGCGCCGGGTAAGAGGGCTAACAACACATGCAGGGCTGCCGCCGCGGTGATGATATTATAGTCAATCCCGGTCTTGATTGGGAAACCCTGGTAGGCCACTTCATCGGCCCGCTCTCCTTCCTCACCCAAGTAGACCCGGCACGATTCCCNNGCAGCTCGGACCCGAAGATGGCAGATGCTCACGTTACCAAGTCCAATGGTCGGTGCAAGACCAAAACGATCAAGAATCATATGGCTAACGTCAGGAAAGGACAGGTTGGCCACAGGTCTTTTGAAATCTACTTCGCGAACGGCCTTCATCACGGTTGTCAGTACCGGAAGCTGCACGGGCAGTTGGACCGCCAGACCAGCCTGAGACAGCGCCTGTGCCACTGGATCTGATCGGCCAAGCGTCGCCCATGGGCTCAAAAGACATGCCGATTGCAAGACCAGATCCGGCTGCTCGGCCCGGAGAACCTCTTCCACTTTCTTTTGCTGGGTACCATCCAGCTCAATGAACTTAACGTTGCAGTCGTAACATGAATCCAGTATTCCCCCCACCATAGGGGCACGGTCCCGGGAAATATCGCACAGGACCAATTGACTCACCCTAGCCGACCGAGCAAACCCCTCAGCGATTCTCAGACCAGCATTACCAGCACCAATGATAAGAACACGCGCACTCACTTTACGCCTCCTACAGTAGAGTTCAGGCCCACGATCCGAATGGCCACAGGATGCTCTCATATGGGTGTGGATGTGTCAACACATCCGCTTCTACATTTTGCTGCCTTCTGGTTTCCCTTCGATGGCCTTCTGTCCAAATTTCTTCGAGTTGTTGAGGAAGTAATCGCAAATGTGAGGCCTGGGGTCAGCCTGTTGAGACCTGATCCCTATTCTTTTGCAGATTATATTTCCTTCTACAACGTTATATTATCTCTTTTATCTGGATTCAGAAGTTCCTTGTTCTTTTAGTGACATTAGAGCCTGGATATTCTCAAAAGGCACGTTTTTGGGGAAATCGCATCCCAAAGTCAAAACATATCCCCAGCCTTGGCCCCAAGCTTCAATACATGCCTTCGCTTCGCTGATGACCTCCTCCGGGGTCCCCGATAAGAATACACCTGTGGGCGAAACATTGCCCGCCACACACAACTTCCCTCCCAGGGCTTCTTTTGCTTTTCTCAGATCAACCTTTGAATCAAGGCTAAAGCAATGCGGGCCGATATCGACAATATCCTCCAATATTCGAGTCGTGTCGCCGCAAATGTGGATCATGGCGTATTTGCCTTTGGCTTTGATTCGGCCAACAATATCCTTAAGGAACGGGGCGGCAAACATCCTAAAGTGGTCGGGTGAGATCAAGTCCCCTGAACCGACAGGGTCCCCGAGAAAGACCCCTGAAATGTCCTCGTGCTCCAGGATGGGCTCAATGACCGACCAAGTTAACTCCGTCGAAAATCTAATAAGTTCTAAGAGTCTATTCGGGTCCTCTATCGTTGCGACCATAGTGGCTTCGAGTCCCAAAATCCTGGCTGCACAAGTAAAGGGGCCAAATTGGGATGCCATTGTAAAGGCCTCCTCACCTGTGGCTTCGGCTATGAGATGGTGGGAGCGAATAATCCCCTGCATTACAGGATTTTGCTTTACCTCCATTATTTTTAAAGAATCAAGATCGTCCAGGCTTTGGATCACGGATCCCGTAAGAACTGGAGTATCGGAGGAGTTATCCTGGATGGGGCAGCCAAGGAAGTGTATGGGGTAATTCCCAAAATTCGCTACAAATAGAAGATCGGATCCAACCTTGCGAAACGCTTGGACGTAGACATCGGCGATCTTCTCCGGATCCTCTTTAATGCGTGCAAAGGTCTCACCTGCCAGATGTACCGCCCACGACCCTCCCGCAATCAGTGTGACAACCATCCTTGGGGGCTTTTTTAGATCAAAGGCCATTTTCGCAACATCTCTTCCGGTCATAGGCACCTCTCTCTTATCCTTAGACAAATTGACAGTGTAACCGACGCTTAGTAATCCTTCTCAAATGAATCTACAGATCAGAGAGTGCAGTAACTGTATCGACACGCGAATTGGCGCCTGTGTTCAATGATAAGAACTCGCTTTTTGATAGGGGAAGCATAGGAGAAATGGGGTTGTGGGTCAAGGGAAAAACGTCGCAACATATAGTGGTTATGGACAAGCGGGTTCAACGGATCCTCGCAATTGAGCCAGGGCTGGTCAGGTGAAGGGAAATTGGAAGGGGAGAATTACGGCTTTGACGAAGGGACATCGAAGTTATTCAACAATTCAACTGCGTTCCAGCCTTAAAAACTTATAATCCAAGACCTGACCCCCTTCCCGCTTCTCTAAGAACCAACGTCCCCTTTTTTTCCCCTTTTTCTTTTTCCCCTTCTGAATAGTCTCCCAATCTCCCAATCTCAATCCCGTAATCTCCCAGTTTCATAATCTCTTAATCTCTCAGTCTTTTAGTCTCTTAATCTCTCAGTCTCTCACTCTGGACACCCCTGAGCAAGGCCCATTAGCATTCAAAACCTACCAACTTCCCCCTCTTACTCTTATACATCTGTGAGTTTTGGGTCATATTTCACTATCCCACCCCTTTGATCGCCTCTCTTTGACCGGATCTGACACACCCAAGCTTTATAATAGGTAATAGAAAATGCGTATCGCCTTTAATATCAAGGAGGGGAGAGTATGGAACGTTTGGATGAAGATTTTCTCAACGAACTAGTGGGCAAGATAGATGAACGGTTTAAGGAAACATCAGTAGAAGAAAAAGAGGAAAAAGCGCCTCAAATTGACACGGGAACGGATCACAAGGATATCAATGATCTGGATCTGTCCCAAAATGCAACTGGCGATGTGGCGGTCCATGACAAGGCTGAAACCGTAACGTTCGATCTGACTGAAGAAGAGGTGCTAGGCGAAAAGACCAAGGAGGACGAATCCGGACCTCTTCAGTCAGAGGCCGCCCAAGTCTCTTCTCGGAGATATCACCCCATGGAGATTTCGACGAACATCATGGTGACCAAGAACAATGTGGAATTTGCCGTGAGGAAGTTCGTGAAAGACCTCAAGGAATGCCTGCGATTCTCAAAAGCCATTTCCGTCCGCTTTCAAATCAAAACCCTGAACAAGGACAACGGCCATAGCTGACTATAAGACTAACACGAGTCCTTTGCTGACCGTAAGAAACAGGGCTCCTTTCCGTCTATTCACAGTGAGATGGGCGCTTTCACATGACAGAAAGGAAGTAGATATGAAGCCTTTTCTCTTCATGGTTATGATGATCCCAGTTATTTGGATTCCGACACCTGGACGAGTGGTAATTGTGCCTCCGCCTCAGCCGGGGGAGATCCACATTGCACCCCCGCCACAACCAGGACAAGTCGAGATTCTGCTGTTGAGAGAGACTCAAAGGACAGTGCAAACTTCCCTCCCTGGACCCGCTCTTCTCGAGAGAATAAAGAGCGCGGGCAATCGACTAGGGGTTCGGATCATAATGCTCAAATCAATACCTCAAGAGGAGTCCCCGGAATACATTCGACATCCCCTTTTGGTCGAGGCCAAATCCAAATACGCTGAAACGGTCAAATTCATCCATTCCCTCGAGGCCTCTGGGCTCAGTGTAGATGACCTTCACATACAGAATGATTCCAAAGACCCCTTGCGGCATCGCTTCAAATTCACCGTCAGCAGCTTCCAATTCTGTGACCGGATCTGACACGCCGAAGGTTTAAGATTCCCCATGAAGGATGAAAGGTGGAATAACTGAACCAAACGAAAGGAGGAGAAATATGAAGAAGGTCCTTTTGGTAACTATACTGGCCATCCTCGTTCTCGTTGGCCCTGCCCTTTCAGCTGACGAAGACGAGTACCATTTTATCATCTGGTGTCGAGATGATTTCACAAAATACTGGTACGTAGCAGTGAACGTCCGTTATGACGAACGGATGTCCTCGTGGGTCTTAACCGAAGCCGCCCGACTGGACGGAGACAGAATCATGCGTTTGCTCAGTGTAGTAGTCCCCGGAGAACGGGTAGTATCGGTGGAGCGAGTCATCGCGGTCCACGCGGAAGACCTGATTTGAGAAGGTATCCTGTCGAAAACACAGGACATGAAGGAGAACTGAGAATGACCGAGACCAAAATGGACGTATTGGAATACAAATCCCTCGGCGCCTTGTTGATCGAGGACAAGGTCATAACCCAGGAGCAACTCGACAAAGCCCTCCATCGACAGAGGGAAAAAGGAGGGCGCCTGGGGGAACTCATCGTTGAGATGGGCTTTGCCTCCGAGCACCAGGTCCTCGAGGCCCTGGCAAAACAGCTCGACATCCCGTACTTGTCGCCCGATAAGGATGTTTTCATCGACCAGGAGCTCATCGACCTCCTCCCCGACCGGATAGTGCGACAATATAACGCTCTGCCCATCTCGATCGAAGACGAAACCCTCACCGTGGCCATGGTGGACCCCTTCAATATCACCGCCATCGACGACCTCGGGGCCGTCACCAAGTGCAAGATCAACACCGCCATCATATCCAAATCGAGATTAGAGCTCCTCATCAATCTGCACTACAATAACGGGCTTTCTAATTCGGAGCTGCAGAAAATCTTGGATGGGGCAAAGAATATCAACATCGAGGTCGACAAGGAAAGGGAAGAGCAGCGAGAGGTTAACGTGGAGAGGCTTCGGGAGCAGGTGGAGGAGGCCCCCATCGTCAGCTTGGTCAATTACATCATCTCCAACGCCATCAACGAGCGGGCAAGCGATATCCACGTCGAGCCGGAAGAAAACCGCCTGAATATCCGCTACCGCATCGACGGTGTCCTCCATGATATCATCGCCTCGCCCAAAGCCCTTCAGATGGCCATCATCTCCCGAATCAAGATCATGTCGGACATGGACATCGCCGAGAGGCGCCTTCCCCAGGATGGCCGTTTTACCGTCAGACAGGGCGCCCGGGAGCTCGATCTGAGATTGTCGACTCTTCCAGCCTTCTTCGGCGAAAACGTGGTGATGAGGCTCCTGGAGAAGGGATCCCTCTCCATCGAAATGAACAGCCTGGGATTCACCAAGGAGCAGCTGGAGATCTTTCGAAGATACATATCGAAACCTTACGGCATGGTCCTCCTGACGGGCCCTACGGGGAGCGGGAAAACAACAACCCTCTATTCCGCATTATCGGAGATCAAATCCGTCCAGACCAATATCGTCACCGTGGAGGATCCCGTGGAGTATCAGATCAAGGGCATTCGCCAAGTCCAGGTCAACCCCAAAATCGGCCTCACCTTCGCCAACGGGTTGCGGCACATCCTCCGTCAGGATCCGGATATCATCATGGTGGGGGAGGTTCGGGATTATGAGACGGCGGAGATGGCCATTCGCTCAGCGCTGACGGGCCACCTGGTATTCAGCACCCTTCACACCAACGACGCCGTGGGAACCATTGTCAGGCTCATCGATATGGGCGTGGAGCGGTACCTCGTCTGTTCATCGCTGCATTTAGCCGTTGCCCAGCGCCTCGTGCGGAAGGTCTGCCCCCACTGCAGGGAGTCCTATAAGCCCAGCAAGGAAGTGCTCCGAAGCCTCGGAATAGATGGCAAGCCCCAGAAGAACCTCCTCTTTAGCCGGGGCAAGGGGTGCCGCAGGTGCAGGGAGACGGGTTACTACGGCAGGACCGCCATCTGCGAGATGTTGGAGATGAAGGCTCCAATCCGGAAGGCAATCCTCAACGGGGCCGATATCGAGACCTTGAGGCAGGTCGCTCTAGAGCTCGGAATGACCACCCTCAGGGAGAGCGGTTTACAGAAGGTGAGAGAAGGCATTACCACCCCGGAAGAAGTCCTGAGGGCAACCATTGAAGAAGATTAGTGTTCCGCGGATTTTAATGGCTTCAAACGCCGGACACAATTACTTTCTCCTCCTTTTACACATGGCAATTCCCGACACTTCCAGTTCAATTGCGGCTATCGGGCTCGATCTCCAGGAGACGGCAAAAGGGTTCTAAGAACTCCTCGGGCTTGAACGGCATATCCAGATAGCAGCTCACGCCGGCTTTTCTGGCCCTTTTCGCAAACGAGCTGTCCTTTGTCCAGAAGGCCGACGCAGCGATTATGGGCTTTCCATAGGTGGCTCTGAGATGCGCAATGATCTCAAGTACCTCACGACCTCGGTCCTTGATGGTCACGTTCTTGTTCTTAAACAGGATGTTGTTCGTAACCAGGATAAAGATATCGAACAGGTGCTCCCCCGCTAGTCTCAAGAGCTCATCGCCATCTCGAGCCGTCACAACGCTCAAATCATATTTCCCCCCAAGCCGTTTGGTAATGGTCACTGAAACCATGTGATCGAAATTCGGTTCAATATTGCCTATCAGCAACCGTATCTCGCGTTTCACGATCCGCTCTTCCATCAGTTCTTTCTTCAAATGCCGTATGACATCATCCTTCAACTCGTTCCAGAATGATGAGTTTATCGAGTTCCTTTGCAATCTTTTCCTCATATTTCTTGTAATCACGGTATTGGTCGACCTCGATGCTGCGAATTTTCCGGATCTCCCGTGTTTTCAGCGTGATCGTGCCACCGCTGTTCTCATAATCGATCCGGTACGAGCCGAAGGGGAGGCCGATATCGACACCTTCCGGCAGATATCGGATACGGTATCCTTTCGGTATAAGGATGGAAATACGTTCCTCTGATAGATACGTGTTGTTCCACCTGAGAGGATGGGCTCTCTCTTCCTTTGCAACGTGGTCAGTTCGATTGGAGAGCCATGGGACCCGGAAGAGCAGCAAATCCCCTGCCCTTTTCACGTAATCGGGGGCGGATACCCGATACTCGATGCTCACGGGTACATTCAGATCATCCACCGGGGAAAAGCTGCAGCTTTCAAGGATCGCCCCGGGGCAGCCATTAACGACCAGTTCCTTCATAAAGTCTATCCGTTCCCGAGGATCCCTCCATTGTAGGCGGGATCGCATCGCCCGGTCCGGCCAACCCTTGAAACTGTCTTTGGCTCTGGCGATTATTCTCCCGTTCCCGGCAATTTGAATCTCCATCTCGGATAGATGCATGTTCCTTTCTGCCTTGAGGACGGGTGTTCTCAAGAAACAAGCCCCATCCTCGAAAAAAACGAGCACCTCCCTTCCCTGATCACCTCCCGGCAGGTCTCCAAAAGAGCATGTCTCATCGGTGGGGTCAAGCCAGATCATCTTGCCGTCTATTTCCGCCACTGCGATGCAGTGGTTGAACTGCGACATGGGGACCGACCGCTGAAGCTCCCACGTGCCGCGCCGTGTTCCGATCAAAACTGGGTGTGCACGGACTCCCGCTTCCCTCAGCATGGCCACTAGGAGAATGGCCTGATCCTTACAATCGCCGTACTTGTTGGCAAAGACCTCCCTGGCATGGTGGGGTCTGTAGCCCCCTTTCCCGTATTCCAGGCCCACGTAGCGGATATCGGAGGCCACATAGTGAAATATAGCCCTGGCCTTTTCTTCCGGCGTTTCGTGGTTCTTAATCAGCTCGATAATCTTCTCTCGCATGGCCCGGTCCGCCTCAACCCGGCCCTTTGCCAACGTTACCCACCATTGGTTGAAGATCTTCCAATTCGGGAATGAGCTCACGAGGATCATGGGGGAAATATCTACCCACCCAGGCATCCCCCTTTCCCACTTGATGGCAGGGACGTCTCTCATTTTCCAGGTATAGCGGAGGAGAGAATTATCCCGTTGACCAGGATTCCTAAATTGCGTTCCGGCTGAATTACCATTGCTATTGCCAGGTTTGCCGATGTGCTCGACTCTTGGCTGGATGGGGTCACTGTGAAGAAAGTGGGTGTTAAAGTGAAGGCCCTCGGCAACCTCCAGAATGTAGCGAGAGACTATGGTGGGCTCGTAGTCCTGGAAGCCGAAATAATCGCTGAAGTACTCGCCAAAGGGAAGCCTCGACGAACGGATTGTAGCCTTGTACTCGATGACAGCTCCATCCTCCACCTCGGGCATGGAGATAACCCTCACCTTTGCGTTGCTGTAGAGGGGAAATCCACCCCACGGGGTGAGATCCCGCATGGCCTCCTTCCCCACATTGATGATCTTTCCGTCGGGTCTGATGGTCCTCGCCAGATCGATGCGAATGGTTTCATCAAGGGAATTGAAGGAGATCTCCACCTCAGCCCGATCCTTACCTCGGTCGTTGAGTATCTTGATGATCTTGTGGATCTCGCGGGTCTGGGTTTTGTCCCTATGGATGATGAGCTTTCCCTGATCCAGGAGCACAATGGCTCCTGCGTCGGGATAATCCTCCTGGCCGGGTGCTTCGGTGATGAGGTGCCGAACCTCGTCGTCTTCAATCTGAGAAACTGTGGCCCCAGCATCACCGTTCTGAAGGGCCTGAAGGTGGGTCTTTGCCTCCCTTGCCCACGAACTCCGGGGAGAGGCATCAATGGCCTTTCCGAAACATTCCTTGGCCTCTTCGGCGAAGTTCTCCTCCTCGTACAGTCGCCCCATGAAGTAGAGGACTTCACCGTCTTTTGAGTTGAGTTTGCGGGCCTCTTCCAAATACCGTAAGGACTCCGCAAATCGTTGAAGGCGGAAGTGACAAAGCCCCAGGACTTTTGAGGTCGTGAACCTGTCCGGTGAATCATTTCCCAAATTTTCCAGATAATCTATAGCCTTTTCAAATTCCCCCGTCCGGTAGAAGAGCAACCCGAGCTCGAAACGGGCCAGACCAGCCGTTTCCGGGTCCTTAAGGGCCTCACGATAGTGTCCGATGGCCCTTTCGAGGTTGTCTTCATGCTGGTTCTGGTATGCCCTGGCCAACTCATAAGGGTGATTCGAGGATAAGGGCTGCGGGGCGTGTCCGGGCAGATCGTTTCCACCCCTGAACGAGCAGCCGACCGCTGCGATGAAAACCGCAATCATGAGCAGAGTTATAGTCTTTCTAATTTTCATGCTTGTCTCCTTTCACATCTGTCTTCTGTGCTGGTGTTCTAACTGCAGACCCAAATCGGTGCAAATCTGATGCCCTTTCGGGAGCAGCGCCCACCCTGGACTGTTTTCACGGTAAATTCTAGCGGATACCTGTGTCAGATCCGGTCAAACTCTCTAACAGCAACCGGAAATTCTTTTGCATTTACTCAGGACGGGGGGTATACGATTTTCTTGCGGGAGAATTCTTGCGGGAGAATGTAGTACGAGGGTGCGTCAGAGGTGGTGGAACGGGAGGCCAGATTATTTGGCTTTTTTAGGAATCAATGATTCGATCTTGGCCGACAAGCCCGGCACGTCGCTTGTAGCGGTTTTCCAAACCTCATCCAAATCTACAGCGTCGTATGCATGAATTAGATGATCTCTCATGCCGGCGATGAGCGACCAGGGAATATCGGGGTGTTGATCACGAAATTCCCGGGAAAGCCGCCTTACTGCTTCCCCTATAACCATTAATTGGTGCAAGGTAGCAGATTGTGTCTTGGGATCCTCCAGAAAAGCTTCTTTCGTTGACCCCTCTGTAAAGTTGACCACCAAGCGTACAGCCTTCGCAATATCCAACAAGGTAGCCTCATCTCGTCGCATGAGTCGCCTCTTCTTCGGAGAAAATTACCTGGGCGGTGTTCAGTATTTCCCTACGACGTAACCAGTTCTCGCTCTGCTCAAGAGCCCTTCTATTGATAAGGTCCACGTTTCGTCGCAGCAAAGATTGAAGTTCCTGTTGCATTTGCACATGATCGAGCAACCCCCAGTCCGTATCAGGAGCGAAACTGACAAGAATATCTAAATCGCTATCACGATCAAAATCGTCACGTAAAGCGGAGCCGAATAGCGCTAATTCACGAATCTTCCAGCGTTTGCAGAATTTAGCAATTTTGTCTTTTCGAGTGGAAACAACGACGTTGCTCATCTTACCCTATCCTCAGACTGATGACGGCAACCTGCAGTGTAATGCGTTACATTTCTTCAGCTCACTCAAAACTCTATGGCATTGGTCTCCCGGAGAACCTAAAGTCGAAGGATAGCACCCTTTAAAGAATCGGGCGGTGCCACACTGATGTCGGCGCTCCTGAAAACAGGATTATGTCCTGACGCCCCGGGGCAATGACATCTACCCGGTATTTGGACCCGTGGTCACCGCCCGCGCAAAAGTATACCATTTACAAAAATCTTGTAAACCTATTGGTTATGTAATGGTCACTGCATATCTCCGCTGAGCTGACTAGCCGCCTCTTTAAATGAGACAAGCCGTCTTAATGATCGGTGAATTGCCCGGCTCTTCCCTCGATATCAACGATGAGAAAACAGGGTTGATACCCCCGCAACAGAGTTCCGGCATTCACTAACGTCAAATGATCAAAAGTCTGGACCATTCGAAAATGTGTGTGTCCATTAACCACGAAGTCGAACACGCGCGAACCTATGAGCATGCGTAGTTCTGTGTTGGTTTCAAGCGCATAGTCAGTGTCGCTAGGGTGAACACACCCCATGTCATATTCACCAAGACCGTGACGGAGCAACAACCTCCCGGCTGCGTCTTGAAAACCCGAGTCTTGGGCAGTGAGGCCAAGAATGATCTAGCCTGGGAACTTAATTCAATATGTTGGGTCGCATCTGGCGAATCTCTCATAATCGCCTCAAAAAGCCAACGATCATGGTTCCCACGGACCATGGGCACGCCACATCCGATCAGGAGTTTGCAACACCTGTCAACATCTCCACCACCACCAACGATGTCGCCAACCGACAAGACGAGATCGACATCGGCCGTTTCCACGAAGGTGAGGGTGGTCTCAAGGAACTGCGACTCACCATGAATATCACCGACAACACCAATTCGCCTCAGCACCTGATTCTCACGAGAATCATGGCTGATTCCCGAGATACCTTCGTATTTCATGGATCCACGCATTGTCTATCCACTCCAGGCCGTTAACGGGTATCACACGAGAACAGGTCCATCTTGACTCATTGAGCATCAACTCCATCCCAGGGGCTGCCAAATAGTTTGCAGTGTGAATGATCACGGGACAAAAGGGCCTTTGTGTGAAGAGGTAGTTAACCACGTCCTGGCCAGACCCCGGATCGAAGGCCTCCCTATTCCGGATTCGGTTCGGACCCAGGTCGTGATCCAGGCAGATGAGAACCGCAGACGGGAGATGATCTCCCAGCCATTGGATCATGTCAGGGGCATTGTCAAAAAACATCCAGTCATACTCGGGAAACCACTCTACAAGCCGATTGCGCATCGCAGCAACGCGTTCGTCATCATCTTCAAGAATGGCAATATATTTCCTCACACGCTGACTTCCTCTCTAGAGATGAATGACTTTGCAGCCATAAACCGAAACAACGGCCGTCTCTCCAATCATGGTCCCGGCGTGTTGGTGAGTGTGTCCGTGGTAAACGTACTTGGGCTGCTTTTCCTCGATGTATTTCAGGATGGCCTCGGACCCGATGTGGGCGTAGTCGTCCTTGTCCGTCTTGCCGTAGATGGGGGCGTGCGTGATGAATATATCCACGTGCGGAAACCTTGCTAGATATGCGCCCGCTTCAAAGTCATCGAACATCCCCCTCCCTGAGGGCTTATAGGCCGGAACCCCCTCCCATCCGCCTATTAACCAGTTTCTCTCCTGAGCAATCGTGTAATGTACGTTTTTAATGAACCCAGGAAATGGACCTGATGGGTCGTGATTTCCCTTCACCGCATAGATGGGCTTTCCGAATCTCTCGTGTATGTCCTGAAGAACCTGGTATGGTACATCCCCGCACGAGAGAACGAAATCGATCCGGTATTTGATGTGCTCCCGAAATCGATACTTCGGGTAATCCGCAATCACCAACACATTTGATGGATACCCAATCATAGCAATAAAGCGCTCAAAAATTACGGAAGCCTGGCAAGAGACACGTGGAAGAGGACTTTAACTCTGTTTTTCAGAACTTGCCGTAGAATTTGGTGATATCGAAGTAGTATTTTCTAACCTCCCCGCTCTTCAGGACTACGGTGAGCACATCGTAGTGTCTCCCGTTTTTCTCAATGTGCTCTTGCAAATTCAAAGTCCAATCGACCTTTCGTCGGCCGCATTCGCTTGAGATGTAATGGTATTCGGCAGGAATACCAACCAGTGAGCTGGTGGCATTGATGATTACAGCGTCCTCGATCGCCTCTCCGCTACCCCCGCTGTACAAACCTTCATGGGGCTCATTCTGGGTTGAACGAGCTGTTCTGAGACTGGCCATATTTCCTGGAGTCAAAGGGCTAACGTGAATGGTTCCAGTTGCGTGAGATTTATCCACGGGAGAAAAGATGGTCAGCAGAGCGATTATGGTGACTGATACGAGACCAAAACCTATGCCTTTCCGCGAATATTTCATTGTGTTTCCTCCTTATTTGGAGAGACCTGGGCTTCGGCACCCCGAAACACTGCGGTCAACTTCTTCCATTCACCGAGGCTGACGATCTTTTGCTCTCTGAGGTTGCTTATCTTGATTTGTCTGATCAAGTCGTCTACACAGTCCTTCGGTTTTTTTCCTGCGGCCTCCAGTCTATCGCACCACTCCTTCAATACGTGTTCACCCGCTAGTAGGGTGCTCTGAATTTCATGATGTGTTATCCCACAACCCGGGCACACTGTATTGTTGTATCCTGACAGCACGAGCATTTGACCGCAGCTCATGCATTCTATGGTCTTATCTTCTGCCTTGATCACGTTGCTTTCCTCCCTACTTGGAGTATTGTCGCAAATGGTAATTATAACCAAAGGGTGTGTCAGATCCGGTCAAACCCTTTGAAACCTGCCGTATTTCCCCCCGCACTGAGAATAGACGGAGAATTCCCAATTTTCTTACGGGAAAGTGTAGCAGGAAGGTGTGTCAGATGCGGTCAAAGAAAGAAACAAGTGCACTCATGCTTGGCCGGGAATTTGCAAAAAGTTTAATTTCAACAAGGGAATTGTAGATCTAATTCAAAACAGACATAGACAAAGGTAGAAAGCACATGCAAGAAGGAAAACAACTCACCCTTTTTCTGCCAAATTACGGCGCCTTGTCCGAGCTTCCTCTCATAAAGCAACATCTCATTACCGCTGATTTCATCGGCCGTGAGGAAATTGCCAAAATCCGGACCGGACGCGACGCGGATATCGAGGAGATGCTCCTTTTCCACACCGAGACCTACATCAATGCGCTTCGAACCGGAACCCCAGATCACCTGGCCTCATCGGCATTTTCTTGGTTTCCCGAACTCTATGATATCTCAAGATCCAGGCTTGGCTCGTTTCTCGATGCGATTGACAGAGCTAAAGCAGATGGCATTTCTGGAATCTTGGGAGGTGGTGGACATCATACACGGCCGGAACGTGGAGGCGCGTTGAGTCCGATCAATGATTTTGGGGTAGGCGTGCACTACGCCCGGCGTTGGTACCGACGCATTTTCGTGCTGGACCTCGATCTGCATTTCGGCAACGGGACCGCGGCGGGATTTCCCAACGATCCCGACCTCTTTCTCTTCGACTATCACGG
>JABAOH010150257.1_pt3 | contig 13629 bp, 10 predicted proteins | sample 7062181 | NCBI WGS metagenome assembly JABAOH01 (sample SAMN14538630, study PRJNA623070) | marine sediment metagenome | biome: marine biome [ENVO:00000428]; feature: marine pelagic biome [ENVO:01000023]; material: deep marine sediment [ENVO:00002113]; isolation source: pool of 5 deep marine... | reverse complement strand
AGGGCCTCGCCCGCCCTTAGGCCGTGGTGGCAGCTGCAGAGGCTGTACGGAGTCGCACGGGGGAGAGGTGGATCACAGGCCCTGGCGTCCCGTAACTTAGGCCCCCCCGCTAGGGAATCGCGAGAGGCGAAGTTGAGACCTGGGACGGGCAGAGAGGTTCCACCGCCGCCGGCCCACGTCGAAGCCTACGAATTAGAGGTTCCACCACCTCCGAAAGGGGACGCTTGGGAGGAGCAACCCTCGGACGCTCGTTCTGACTTCGCACTGGATATCTCGACCCTTCTAGACAAGGCAGAGGAGAGGGTGTCGAGCGGTGAGTATCAGGAGGCGCTGGAGGACTACGATACGGTACTGCAGTACGACAGGAGGAACCTCCGAGCACTCCTTAGTAAGGCGGAGCTACTGCGGAGGCTTCAGAGGCCCGCAGAGGCCATAGAGTACCTGGATCGCGCCCTCAAGCTGGACCAGTGGCAGCATCGCGCTCTCATCACGAAGGGTCGGCTCCTGGAGGAGGAGGGGAGGCACGACGAAGCCCTGGAGTGCTACGAGGCTATCCTGCGGGGTGGCCCCGAATACGTGGAGGCCCTCCTCCGCAAGGGTGACATCATGGTTAGGATGAAGGAAGCGGAACTCGCCATGGAGGCCTACCAAGAGGCCCTCCGGTTGAGCCCTGACAATGCAGAGATAGAGGAGAGGATCACCGCCTTAGAGGCCGATGAGAGTGATCCCCTGGACAGGGCGCTCCGGGAGGCCGCCACGGGGAACGTCGCAGCGGCTGAGGACCTCTTCAAGAGAGCCCTGGAAGGAGAAAACCCTGCGGAGGCCAGGAAGGGACTCATAGACCTGTACTTGCAGACGGACAGAGAGGAGGAGGCGCTGAGCCTTCTTGACCAGGCTAACGCCGAAGACCCCAGCGACCTGGACCTCATCCTTCGAAGGGTGAAGGCCCTCACGAAGAGGGGACGTCTTGCCGACGCTCTGGCAGCCTGCGAGTCAGCTTGTGAAGTCGCGCCAGAAAAAGCCTCCATCTGGGCCATCAGAGGGGCACTTGAGGCCGACTTGGGCCTCGAAACGAGGGCGGTTGAGAGTTTAGAGAGGACACTGCAGCTGGACCCAGCTGATGCAGAGTCGGCCCAGAGGCTCGCGGGTCTCCGGCAGAAGGGGGATGGGAAGGCGGAGCTGGAGCGGGCCCTGGCGCGAATCCAGGGAGTCCCGAAGAAGGCGGTGAAGGCCATCCTGAGGGCTTATCACAGCCTTAAAGAGCTAAAGGCCGCCAAGGTGAAGGCCTTGGCCTCTCTGGATGGGGTGTCAGAGACCGCGGCTAAGAAAGTACTCCGGGCTGTGAGGAAGGGAGGATAGTCTTTTTACCGGGCCCTCCTCTACGTACGGGGGATGAAGGCATACCGCGTCAGGGGCGAATTCCTTATGGGACGAAAGTACCAGCCCTTCACCCAGGAAACGGCAGCAAAGGACGAGAATCAGGCCGTAGAAAAGGTCCTCTCCGTTCTCGGCAGCAAGCATCGTACGAAGAGGAAGTTCATCAGGGTGAAGAGTGTGGAGAAGGTTGCCCTCGATGACGTCTCCGACCCCCTGGTAGCCCACCTCCTCAGGGAGGGTTAGGCATGGCAGAGTTGGACCTACGACAGTCACTAGCCTCCCTTGAGACCGCACGGGCACAGCTGGAGGCCCTCGCGCGACAGGAGGAACTGCTGCGAATCTCGCTCGAGGAATATGCGAGGGCTCGGGAGACCATGGCCCGCTATCAGGAGACGCCCGCGGGGACCGAGATCCTCGTCCCCATAGGGGCAAACTCCTTTCTCTTTGCCCAGGTCGCAGAGGTTGAGAGGTGTATCGTTGGGATCGGTTCCGACGTTGCCTTGGAGGACACGATCGATCGCGCCATCGAAAGGTTGGACCATCGGATGAAGCAGCTCCAGGATGTCCAAGAGAACCTGATCAAGAGAATCGCCGAGGTAGAGGGCAGGGTCAACGAGTATTCCTTGGCAGTCCAGCAAGCCTATGCTGAGGCGCAGGGTGAGGAGTCTGGTGTTTGAAAGGCTCAGGGATAGGCTACGGGGCTGGAGTGAGAAGGCCCCCGAAGAACTTCAGGATGTTGTTTCCGAGGAGTCTGGAAAGCGCGTCAAGGAGAAGGTCCTGGACCGGTACCTCTATCAGCTCGAGATCGCACTGCTGGAGGCGGACGTGGCTCTGCCAGTGGTGTCCGAGATCACTAAGGCTCTAGAGGAGGAGCTAGTGGGCAAGCGTATTCGACGTCAGGTCAACTTCAAGGCCGGCCTGTGGTACGCCCTGCAGCGATCCTTGGAGCACGTGCTAGCCATTCCCTCCATCGACCTTGTGGAGTTCGTCAAGAGCAAGGAGAAGCCCGTCATAATCATGTTTGTCGGAGTCAACGGAACCGGTAAGACCACGGTCATTGCGAAGCTGACACATCTCTTCCAGAAGGAGGGACTGAGCTGCGTCATTGCAGCTGCTGACACCTTCCGAGCAGGTGCCATCGAACAGCTGGAGGAGCACACTCTCCGCTTGGGAAGCAAGCTCATAAAGCATCAGGCGGGGAGCGATCCTGCCGCCGTGGCCTTCGACGCAGTGGAGCATGCCAGGGCGCGCCACCGGGATGTAGTGCTCATCGACACGGCTGGCCGCATGCAGACCAAGGCCAACTTGATGGAGCAGATGAAGAAGATAAGGCGTGTCTCGAAACCTGATCTGGTGCTCTTCGTCGGCGACGCGCTCACGGGGAACGATGCCGTGGAGCAGGCGATGGGCTTCGAGGAGGCCGTGGGAATCGACGGCGTCATCCTCACCAAGATCGACGCTGACGCTAAGGGTGGTGCCGCCATGAGCATTGCCCACGCCGTGGGGAAGCCAATCCTCTATCTTAGTACGGGGCAGGGCTACGAGGAATTCGTCGCCTTTAAGCCCTCCTGGATGGTCGAGAGGCTCATGGGTCCTAGGCCTTCCTGAGTCGTCGACTCAAGAGGTATCGAACGTTAGCCCAGCCGTCCGACAGAGACCTGAGCTTTGCCTCCCCGATCCGCGGTCGATAGTGGATGGGGACCTCCTTGAACCTCAGGCCCTTCTCGAGAACCTCGAGCTTAATTTCCTCTGAGAAGGGCATGCCGCCGCTGGTGAGTTCGAGGCCTTGCAGAGCCGTCCGACGGAACACCCACATCCCTGATTGGCTATCCCGCAAGTGCACACCGTGGAGAAGCCTGGTCACCAAGTTGAGGAGGGCATTCCCGATACGGTGGGACGCCTCCATGGACTCGCGCGAGATCCTCGTCAACCTCTCGCATGAGATGAAGTCGAGCCCCTCATCCTCGAGAGTCGAGACCATATCGGGTATGGAGTAGCCAGGATAGGTGAAATCCGCATCCAGGGTGGCGAGGAAGTCTCCCTTGGCCTCGGCGAAACCGGTCATGTAGGCTCTGCCGTATCCCCGCCTATCCTCCCTGACAACCCTGGCCCCCATCTCTTCGGCAATCTGGACAGTTCTGTCCTTGGACAGGGTGTCGACCACGATGACTTCATACGAATATGCGGACTGGGAGAAAGCCCCCTCAAGCTCCCTTAGGACGCTTCCGAGAGACTCCTCCTCGTTCATCGTTGGGATAACGATGGAGACCAAATTCATGGTCATCTGCGCCCTCAACAGAGGGTTCACTTAAAAGAAATTCCTTTGGTCACTCGGGGCCAGAGCGTGTGCTCCCGAAGAACTTGTACCCCAGGTAACCCATCATCGCAACGACGATCCTCGAAAATGACCAGAGATTCATGGTGCGACGCGCCATTTCCACTGGCTTGTAGTGCCTCCAGAGGATTCCGTGTCTGAGGGTCAACTGCTTCCTTCCTGCCCCGTTCCAGAAGGCCTGGCGGAAGAAGTCGTAAATCGAACCACGGGTGCGGTGGTACACTATCGCTTCGGCCTGGTACTCAATGGAGTGGCCGGCCTTCACCGCCCGCAGGTTAAGGTCCACGTCCTCTGCGGTGATGAACCACTCATCAAAGCCTCCCACTTCCTGGAGGACCTCTTTCCTGTACGCGAGGTTGGCGGTCGGGTAGGTGATGTCAAAGCCACGATACACGAGTTCGACTCTCTCCAGATCTTCGAAGGGTCTGTAGCCAATCTGAACGGTCTTTCCGGCGACGATGCCTGAACGGTTCAGGACCTCGCGAAATGCCTTGAGCCAGAAGGGACTGGCGATGCAATCGGCGTCGATGAAGGCCACGGCATCGCCCTTGCAGATCTCGATGCCGTGGTTGCGGCTCATCCCACGGGTACCTCCCCTGGCGACTAGCTTGACAACGGGGTATCTGGAGGCATAGTTCTCCACAATCTCCTTTGTCCTATCCTCGCTCGCCGCGTCTACCACGATAATCTCGAGGGGTCCCTCCTGGCTCACCAGGCTATCCAGGAGGGCCGAGATGTTCCTCTCCTCGTTCCTGGTTGTAACCACGACACTGATGAGCACTGGGGCACCAACCTCCCTGTGTTCATATGACCTTTATCATGTCAGTCCCGCACGGGAGAATACGGCGAGACGGCTGCTGACGTTCCCTGGTAACTCCATCATCGCGATTAGGCATGACCTTGTCACCTTCCGGTATCTGCCCACGTAGGTCGACATTTGCCCGCGGGACTGTCAGGGGTCAAATCCCACACGTGGTACTCGAGTGGAAGGGTTTTAAGCCTCCCCCATGAAAGCGTGGCCGTGGATGTCGCCATCGTAGTTGGAACTCGCCCTGAGATAGTCAAGATGGCCCCTGTCATTCTAACCCTCGAAGAGTCAGGCCTTCCCTACACGCTGATCCACACAGGGCAGCACTACGAACGTGAAATGTCCGAGGTGTTCATCGAGGACCTGGGTCTGAGGACTCCTGAGATATTCTTGAACATCCGTTCCGGTACTCATGCGGAGCAGACTGCAGAGGCCCTGGTGGAGCTGGAGAGCGCTTTTCTTACCCTCGAGCCCGAGGTCGTACTAGTCGAGGGGGACACGAACACAGTCTTGGGTGCTGCCCTCGCAGCTGCCAAGATAGGCATCGACGTCGGCCATGTGGAAGCGGGCCTTCGAAGCTACGACCTTCGCATGCCGGAGGAGCACAACCGCAGACTGGCGGATCACTTGGCAAGACTGCTTTTTGCTCCCACCAAGGAGTGCGAGAAAACGCTCAAGGGCGAATCTGTTTGGGGCGATATATTCGTCACGGGCAACACCGTGATCGACGCCTGTCTCAGGTTCCTTCCAAAGGCGGAAAGGAACTCAGACATCCTTGCGGGCATTCGGTTTGATGACTTCGTCCTAGCCACCGCCCACAGAGCAGAGAACGTGGATGAAGAGGACACCCTGCGCGAGTTCGTGAGAATCTTCACGTCATCCCCCCTCCCAGTCGTCTACCCGATGCATCCCAGGACCAAGAGGAGGCTGAAGGATTTCGGCCTCTATGATGAGCTCTGCGGCTCTGACAACGTTCAGGTCCTACCACCGCTGGGGTACTTCGACTTCCTCGTTCTGATGAGCCGGGCCAGCCTTCTCCTCACCGATTCTGGAGGCATCCAGGAGGAGGCGACGGCACCAAACCTCAGGAAGAAAGTTCTGGTTCTCAGGAAGAGCACCGAGCGGCCGGAGGCAGTTGCCGCGGGCTACGCAGAGGTCGTCGGGACGGCGGCAGAACCCGTACTGAACCGCATCCGGACGTTTCTGGAAGATGCGGAAATCCCTACGGCCCCGAGTCCCTACGGGAACGGCACTAGCGGGCAACGCATCGTTGAGATTGTCGGGAACCGGTTGGAGACACGCCTACCAGGGGCTCCTCTCAAGATCGGGATCAGGTGAGGGAAAGAGATGCAGCCTCAGCCACGCTCTGAATTCGAGACTGAGCCCTGNNCTACCAGGGGCTCCTCTCAAGGTCGGGATTAGGTGAGGGGAAAAGTGGAGACTCAGCCACGTCCTGAAATCGGGACTGAGCCCTGGAAAGCTTTTTATTAGCCACCATTTATACACGGCCCGCTCCAGCGAGCCCTTGTCGGAAGGATGGGATGACATCAGAGATACCGGCTAGGCCCGACCATCAGGGGGCTGCCCTCTGTTCTTGAAGGAGATTGAATTCGAGAACTTCAAGTCCTTTGGGCGGCACTTGCGCCTACCGCTGCTGCACGGCTACACAGCCATCACGGGCCCCAACGGCAGCGGGAAGAGCAACATGGCAGACGCCGTCCTCTTCGTCCTGGGGCCAAAGAGTTCGAAGGTGATCAGGGCTGGCCGGCTGACGGACCTCATCTACAATGGGGGTAAGGATGGACAGCCGGCGAAGTACTGTCGTGTCTCCCTGGTGTTCGACAACGTGGACAGGACCATTCCCCTAGATGAGGACGAGGTACGCCTCACTCGCTACGTCGGACTCTCGCCGAACGTGACCGACGGCTACAACTCCTACTTCTACGTCAATGGGCGAAAGGCTTCGCTCCAGGACTTCGACGACCTCCTATCTCACGCCAGGATATCCGCCGACGGCTACAACATCGTGCAGCAGGGGGACGTAGCGAAGGTCGTTGAGATGAGTCCTATGGAGCGGAGGCGGGTCCTTGAGGACATCGCGGGCATCTCAAGGTTCGACGAGGACATACGAAAGGCGGAATCAAAGAGGCGAGGGGTGGAGGAGAACCTCGACAGGCTCGAGATCATCCTGGGGGAGATCAAGCGGCAGTTGAGGCAACTGGAGAAGGACCGGGAATCGGCCCTCAGGTACAAGGAGCTCCAAGATACGCTGGAGACGGCGAGGGCTCAGCAGGCCCACAAGGAGGTCGAAATCCTAATTCAGCAGGTAGCCTCCAACCAGAAACAGGTCTCGAAGTACGAGGAGGAGCAGCAGAGACTCCAGGCGCAGAAGGTCAGGATCGGGGAATCCCTGGCCGGGGCAGAGGAGAGGCTTCGCAAGATGGAGGCAGAAGTCGCCAAGTCAGGGGGAACCGAGTTCAAGGAACTGAAGGAGCGGCTGGACTCCCTGAGGATCGAGCGAGCGAGGTCAAAGGATGGAATCGAGCGGGCCAAGGAGGAGATTAAGGAACTTCGTTCCGAGGCTCGGGTGGCGAAGAAGGAGCTCGAGAGAGCCACCAAAGAGGTTGAGGCCTTGGGGGAGCAAGGCCGCCAGGCCGAGGATGAGGTCTCCAGGGCAGAGGTCGCGGTTGAAGCGCTCTCGGAGGAGATGGCAGCCCTTGAGATGAAGGCGGCTCAATCTGACGACAAGATCGTAGACCTGCAGAAGGCCCTGGTAGCCTTTGACAATAAGATTGAGGGAGCAGAGAAGGAGCACAAGGGTCTGACCCTAGAGCGAGAGAAGCTGGATCAGAGGCTCCACTATCTTGAGGATCGGATTGCGGAGCTTAGGGAGGAAGTCGAGGCTCAGCAGTTCGAAGTGAAGGACGCCCAGTGGCAGCTCAGCGAAGGCAGGGCGGAGTCCAAGGCGGTCACTAAGGAATTGAGCGGACTGCGGAAAAGACAGGAGGAGTTGGAGGCGGAGAGGCAAGAACTCACGAAACAGTCTGGTGAGTTAGAGAGCGCCGTGAGAAGCCTGTCCCGCGAATACAGCCACCTTCGAGCTGAGGCTGAGGCCGCGGAAAAGGTGCAGCAAGGGTACAACAGGGCAGTCTCCGCCATACTGGAGGCTCGGGACAAGGGCAAGCTGGCCGGTGTCCACGGGACGGTTGCGGAACTCGCTCGGGTCAAGCCCGAGCACGAGGTTGCCCTCAACGTGGCGGCTGGCGCACGGATGCAGGCTCTCGTTATGGAAGACGACGAAGCGGCCTCAAAGGCGATTCACTACCTGAAGGCCAACAAGGTGGGCAGGGCAATCTTCCTTCCCATGAACAAGATGGTGCCCGGAAGGCCTCGCGGTAAGGCCCTGATGGCTGTAAAGGAGGCCGTGGGTTTCGCCATCGACCTCATCTCCTTCGATGAGAAGTATCGGAACGCCTTCTGGTATGTTTTCAGCGATACCGTCGTGGTGAAGGACCTATCCCAGGCAAGGCGTCTCATGGGAGGCGTCCGGCTGGTGACCCTCGACGGACAGCTGGTGGAGGCCAGCGGTGCCATGATAGGTGGGCAGATCGCTCAGGTCACCCTGAAGTTTGGCCAGGTGGCAAAGAGTAGGTTGACGGAGGTTGGGGAGGAGCTACGTCGAGCTACGGAGCAACTGGAACGAATGGGCGAAAAGCTCGTCGAGGTGAACAGCGAGCTGGAGGGTCTTGACGGTCGCGTCAGGGATCTCCAGGGCGCAGAGGTGGAGAAACTCTCTCACTCCGAGGCCTTGAACAGGAGGCTCGAAGAGGCCCGCAAGAGGCTAGTCGCCGCCGCGAAGATATTGGAGGAGAGAGAGGCCGAGCACCAGGAGGCGAGTCAGACCTTATCATCGATGGAGGAAGGGCTCTCTCAAAACGAGGGGAAATTGAACAGTCTGCGAGGGGAGAGGGAGGCGAAGAAGCAGGAGATCGCCCGCATCACCCCTGAGAGGATCGCCAAGAGGCTCAGGGAACTCCAGGCCGAGAAGCTCTCCTCGCTGGAGAAAGTGAATGAGCTGAAGTCCCAGGGACGTACCCTCCGCAGTCAAGTGTCTCTCCACGAAGAAAGGAGGGCTGAAATCGAGAGTCGACTCTCCGCCGTCGATCAGACCATCTCGAAGGACGAGACGACCGTACAGAACCTAAGAGAGAAGCTGACGGAGATTGAGCAAGAGATCCTTGGCCTGCAGAAGATGGAGGAGAGGATCCTCGCCGAGATGAAGGGCGTCCGAGAGGGAAGGGACAACGCCTTTAGGGAGAAGACAGAACTCGATGGGAAGCTCGCTAAGCTGGAGAGCAAGCTGGAGGCCTCTGAGGACTTCCTGATCAGCCTCAAGGACCAGTCCGTCGCCCTGCAGGATAGGCTCAGGGAGGGAGAGGACAAGGTGCAGGAGGTCGGCCCGCTGGACGGTGACCTTCCTTCGACTGAGGAGATAAGGTCCACCATATCCCGGTGCGAGAAGGCGCTCAACTCAATCGGCGCAGTCAACCTGAGAGCTTTGGAGGATTATGAAGAGCAGCAAGCAAGACATGACGAGCTGAAGGAGGAGCTCTCGCGCCTGAAGCAGGAGCGGAAGAACCTCGTGCGCCTGGTGGAGGAGCTGGAGGGCAGAAAAGTGGAGGGTCTGATGGTCGTATTCAAGTCGATTCGTGACAACTTCGTCGAGATCTTCCAGGTGCTCTCAGAGGGAGGGGAGGCGGAGATGTTGCTGGAGAACGAGGAGAGCCCCTTCGAAGGCGGCCTCATCATAAAGGCGCGACCCTCCAAGAAACGGTTTCTCCGGCTAGAGGCCCTTTCGGGTGGTGAGAAGAGCCTCGTGTCCATGGCCTTCATTTTCGCCATCCAGGCGTTTGAGCCCTCCCCCTTCTACCTGCTGGACGAGGTTGATCAGAACCTGGATGCCGTAAATGCGGAGAGAATCGCTCTCATGATACGCGCGAACTCCGACAGAGCTCAGTTTATCCAGATATCCCTGCGGAAGGTGAGCCTGAAGGAGGCGGACCACATCATCGGTGTAACCATGGGTGATCTAGCGATTTCCAAAGTTGTGATGAGGGTGGACCTGGACGAGATTGTAGAGGAGATCCCTAAGGCGGAGGCGGCGACGTGAGCGACGATTACGAGAAGATACTGAACCACCTCCTCTTCCATAAGGCACTGGAGGAGGACGATACAGGCAAGATAGACGGTTACATGGAGCTGCTCACACGTGTCCAGGGAGGATACACCTTTCCTCCCGAGGCTCGCTTTGAGAGCGGTATTGCGGCGCTCTTCGACCTGGTAATCGAGCACTCCTTCAACCCGTGGGACATCGACCTCGTCAGGTTCTCCAAGGCCTATCTTCAGAGACTAAGGCGACTGGGCACAGTGGATTTCATCTCCGCTGGACGCCTGGTACTCCTTGCATGGTCAGTTCTGAAACTTCAATCAGAGGTGATCCTGGACGGGGCCGCACCTGTCAACCCCCCGGTGGAGGAATTTCTCGACTCCTGGGACATCACTCCTGGCATATACCAGAATCCGGACGACGTTGACTTCACGCGTCAGTTGCTTTCCAACGAAGTGCCGCCCCTGAGGGAGGCGCTGCAGAGGGAGGTGGTGAGACCCGTGACCCTCCTTGACCTTCTCGACGCCTTCACGGAGGCGCTCACGGAGGCACCGGGGGCCGCAGTAGCTCCTAAACCGCCTCGTAGGGCAAGGATGGAGGCCATCAGGGAGAAGGTCCACCGGGAGGACCTGGAGGATGACATTGAGAAAACCTGGAGCGCCATCCGGGAAGTGAGGCAAGACGTCGTGGGCTTCAGCCAATTGTGCAACGGCGACAGGTGGGAGCGCGCCACCTTCTTCCTCTCGATTCTGTTCCTGGCAAAACTGGGATGGCTCGAGATCTGGCAGGAGGACTTCCCCTGGGGTGAGGTCTACCTGAGGCCTTTGAAGGAGGGAGAGATTAGCGAATTGGTGGCCACCCCCGTTGCGACGGAGGTCGCATAGATGAACAAAAAAGGCCTCCTGGAAGCCATTCTCTTCTCGTCTGGGAAGGCCCAAACGTCGAGACAGCTTGCCCTTGCGACGTCTATGGATCTCACAACTGTCAAGCGCCTTCTCACTATACTCGCTAAGGAGTACGAGGAAAGGGATGGATCCTTGGAGGTAGCTCGCAGGGGCCGAAGATGGACCCTGCAGGTGAAGGATGAGTATGCCTCGAAGGTCTCCGATATGGCCCCGCCGACGCTAGCTCCCGGGATCCTGAAGACGGCGAGCCTCATAGCGTACTATCAGCCAGTCAAGCAGAGCCAGCTGGTATCCTTCAGAGGTGCCAGAGCGTATGACCACGTTAGGCGACTCAGGGACAAAGGGCTGATCGCGTCCCGGCCGCACGGACGTACCCTCCTCCTCACGACCACGTCCAAGTTCCTAGACTTCTTCGGGCTGAGCGCTGGGGACCGCGATGAGCTGAAGAGGCTGATGGCTGATCGAATCCAGGAGCCTTCAAAGGGAGAGGTTCCTCCTAGTGTGATAATCTCGGCCTAATGTATTTATAGAATCCAGCCCCAGAAAGGAGGGCCAGATACCTTCGAACTGGTACTGGACAGAAGCCATCGGAGGAGCCGACAGTTGGGCGGCTATCTACGGCACATAGAGTTGTCCAAGCAACTGGAGAAGAAGGCCAAGGAGGCCTCTCGCAACAGAGAACTTGCCGAGGAGAGATTGGAAGAACTCCAGAAGCTCATAGACGTCGCCAAGAAGTCCGACTGTAGCGTGGGAGAGGCCGAGGAACTTCTGGGACAGGCGAGCAGCGCCCTTGGGGCCAAGGACTACCGCCTGTCACTGGAGAAGTCGAAGGACGCGGAGGACAAGGTAAAGGGGGCCTTCCTGCAGAGGACCCAGTCGATCCTGGACTCCGCCGAGTCAATGCTCTCGCTTCTCAAGAGGACCAATCAGGACACCTCGGAATACGAGGCACTCATCGGCAGTGCCAGGGACTCCATGGAGAAGGGTAACTTCGAGGAAGCTGTGGAGGACGCCAAGCGGGGCTGGATAAAGGGAGAGAAGCTGCTCCACGAGTACCTCTCTAACTCCTTCTCCTCCGCCCAGGGTCTGATCCTGGCAGCGAAGTCCATGGAGAAGGACATCGGCATGGCGGAGGACCTGCTGAAGAGAGCACGAGAGGCCCTAGACGCGAGCGACTACGATGAGGCCCTTACCCAGACTGAGGAAGTTCTGGAGCTCTTGGGCCGGGAGCTGGACTTCGAGCTTGATGAGGAGAAGCAGCGTGTAGTCCGTCTCATTGAGGCGGGTGAGGCCTTCGAATCGGATATCTCCAAGGCCCAGGATTACCTATCGAGATCTGAGACGGAACTTCAGAAGGGTGACTTCGAAAAGTCCTTCAACCTTCTCAAGCAGGCTGGGACGGAGGCCGAGAGACAGCTCAAGAAGGCCCTGAAGTCGAAGGAAGGTAGCCTCCAGGCCCCCATCGAAGAGGCCAAGAAGCTCGGCGCCAACACCCTGAAGGCGGAAGGGCTGACTAACGAGGCCATGGAGGCAGCCAAGGAGGACGACTTCAGCACTGCAGCCCACCTCATTCGGAAGGCACTGCAGGAGCTTGATGAAGCTAAGTTCCAGGGCGTGCTCCAGAAGATATCCCTCTCAAGACCAAAGTTCCTCAAGGCCCGAGAGATGGGTGCCGACGTGCAGGGAGCCGTCGGCGTATTCAACGAAGCACGACGGGCACTGCAAGAGGGCAACTTCAAAGAAGCGCTCCGGAAAGCCGAGAAGGGCACGGCGGAGCTCGACAAGTTGATTCGAGACTTCGGGGAGGCAAGGGAGACTCTAGAGGGCCTCCTCCAGGAGGTCAAGCTCTTTTCTGAGGAAGGTGTCGACCTCGGAGAAGTGGAGAGCCTCCTCCCCGCTGCCAATGATGAGCTATCTCACGGCGACCTGAGGGCGTACAGCTCCATCGTAAAGGAGATCGAGAAGAGGCTAGAAGGCCTCAGGACCAAGAGGACAGAGGAATATCTGGAGGCCGCGAAGGCCCTCCTGGACATCGCAGATGAGACCGGCCTGTCGCTGGTTGAGGAACAAGAGGTCTTCCAGGATCGACTTCAGGCCTTGAAGGCGGGCGAGACAGGCACCGGACTTCAAGAGGCAATTAGCTTGAAGACCAGGCTCGAGGAGAAGCTAGCGCCCCTTCTCGACGCGAGGTTGAACGCCGTCGAAGAGAGCCTCCCTAAGGCAGCCCTCGGGGATGTTACCGACACCATCGCCAAGGCCCGGACTGCCCTAGAAGTGAAAGACTTCAGCACGGCAGCAAACATGGTCCGGGAGGCCCAGGCGAAGGCTGAGGATAGGGCGGCCACTCTTGCCACAACGGCAATTGAGGGCCTTGCGGCAGCCCAACAGCTAGCGACGGAACATGGAATTGAGTCCTACGGTCTTCGGGAGGCACACTTGGCCGCAAAGAAGGCCCTCGACGAATCCAACGTGCCTGGCGTCTTCAGCGAAGTCCACAGCTTGGAGGACCACCTGGCAAACCTGGCCCAGGAGTCCTTTGGGAAGGTGAAGGACAGGGTCGTTGAGGTCCGCAATTCCGGGATAGGCATCGATAACATGAAGGACCTTCTCCGGCAGGCCAAGGACGCCATCACCACGGGTGATGTAGTCCAGGGGCTCATCCTGCTCCGTGATTGCAATGCCGCAGCCAAGGACAGCCTCGACAACTTCCAGAAGGTCCACGACATCATGGCTTCAGCCGCCGTGCTAGTTGCTGAAGGCAAGAAGAAAGACGTGAACATGAACAGGGCCATCGAGTTGATGCTCAAAGGGAAGACCGCCTTCGAGAGCGGGGACCTGAAGAGGGCCCTAGAGTACGCACAGGATGCACGGTCCGAGGCCGAGAAGGAGATCAGCGTTCTCAACGTCACAGACAAGATCATTTCCGCGAAGGACGCCCTCGAGCTCGCCCAGATGCTGGAGGTGGACGTCCGGCTATGGTCCAACTTGCTCCAGCGAGCCAAGCAGTCCCTCGACAACAAGGACTTCCGGGAGGCAG
>JABAOH010054832.1_pt1 | contig 13629 bp, 18 predicted proteins | sample 7062181 | NCBI WGS metagenome assembly JABAOH01 (sample SAMN14538630, study PRJNA623070) | marine sediment metagenome | biome: marine biome [ENVO:00000428]; feature: marine pelagic biome [ENVO:01000023]; material: deep marine sediment [ENVO:00002113]; isolation source: pool of 5 deep marine... | reverse complement strand
GGGCGGGCGGCGCGCGCCGCTCTGGACGATGCCCGGCGGCGCATTGCGCAAGCGGTGGGGGCGGATCCCGGCGAGGTGGTCTTCACCTCCGGGGGCACCGAGGCCGATAACCTCGCCGTGCTGGGCGGGGCGCTCGCGGCTCGGGAGGATGGCGGGCCCTTCCGCGTGGCGGTGAGCGCCATCGAACACAAGGCGGTGCTCGACGCCGCCCGTGCGGTGGAGCGCCTGGGCGGTGCGCTGGAGCTGCTGCCGGTGGACTCCGGCGGCCAGGTCGACCTGGTCGCGGTCGACGCCGCGCTCGCACGGGGCGTCGCACTGCTCAGCGTGATGTGGGTGAACAACGAGGTCGGGGTGGTACAGGACATCGCCGCCCTGGCGCAGCGGGCCGCCGACGCGGGGGTCCCGTTCCACAGCGATGCCGTACAGGCGGTTGGCAAGGTCCGCTGCTCCCTTGCTGACCTGCCGGTCTCCCTGCTCTCGCTCTCGGGTCACAAGATCGGCGCACCGAAGGGATGTGGCGCCCTGATCGTGCGGGGCAGTACGCGGGTCGCGCCACTGCTCCACGGCGGTGGGCAGCAGCGCGGCGTGCGCCCTGGAACCGAGAACGTGGCAGGCGCAGTGGGTCTATCGGTCGCCGTGGAGCTCGCCGCTGCCGAGCTCGAGACCACGGTGGAGCGGACCGGCACGCTGCGGGACGATCTGGAGCGGCGCCTGCTCGAGCTGCTGCCGGACACCGCGGTGAACGGCGGCGGCGCACCGCGGGCGCCGCACATCAGCAACGTGTCGATCCCGCGGACCGACAGCGAGGGGCTCCTCATGCACCTCGACCTCGCCGGGATCGCCTGCTCCTCCGGCTCGGCGTGCAACACTGGGAGCGTGACGCCATCCCACGTGCTCACGGCGATGGGCGTCCCGGCCGACTTGGCCGCCGCGTCACTGCGCGTCTCGTTCTCGCACCGCAGCGTTGCCCACGACGTGGACCGGCTGGTAGAGGTGTTGCCCGGGGTGGTAGACAAGGTGCGGAGGGTGGCGGGCGCGTTGGGGAGGGGACAGTGAGAGTAGATGGGCGGTAACCGCGTCCTCGTCGCGATGTCCGGCGGAGTGGACAGCTCCGTGGCTGCGGCCCTGCTGGTCGAGGCGGGCTACGATGTGATCGGTGCGACGCTCAAGCTGTTCTGCTACGGGGAAGTAGTAGCCGACCGGCCCTGTTGCTCCCTCGACTCGATCGCCGATGCGGCAGCGGTGGCCGAGCGGCTCGGCATCCCCCACTACGTGCTCGACTTCGAGGACCGTTTCCGGGCCGACGTGATCGACAACTTCGTGGCGGAGTACGCGCGCGGCCGCACCCCCATTCCGTGCGTACGGTGCAACACCTTCACCAAGTTCCGTGATCTCCTGGCGCACGCCGACGCGCTCGAGTGCGACTACCTCGCCACCGGCCATTACACTGTCACCCGAGACGGCGCGCTGTACCGGGGGCTCGACCCTGCCAAGGACCAGACCTACTTCATGTGGGGGATCGATCGCACGGTGCTGGGCCGGATGCTCACGCCCGTGGGGGGGCTCACCAAGGATGAGACGCGGGACGTGGCGCGCCGGCTCGACCTGGTCACGGCCGAGAAGCCCGAGTCGGTCGAGATCTGCTTCGTGCCCGACGGCGACTACGGAGCCGTCTTGGAGCAGCACCTCGCCGCCGACGCCCCGGCTCTCTCACCGGGTCCCATCGTCACCACCTCCGGTGAGGTCGTCGGAGAACACCGGGGGTACGCGCGTTATACTATCGGGCAGCGGCGCGGCCTGCCGGGAGGCTTCCGCGAGCCACTGTACGTCGTGGCAATCCGCCCGGCGGACCGGGCGGTCGTAGTGGGCGCGGCAGACGAGCTATTCGGGCATCGCTTGGAGCTGGAGGAAGTGAACTGGCTGGCCGAGCCGCTGGACGCGGGAGACACCTGCGACATCCAGGTGCGCTACCGGGCGCGACCGACACCCGCCCGGGCGAGCACCGGCGCGGCGAGTGGCAACGGCCGGCTGGCCCTGGAGCTGTCACAACCCGTGCGTGCCATCACGCCCGGACAGTCGGGTGTGCTGTACGACGGGAACCGTGTCCTGGGTGGCGGAGTCATCAGCTAGGAGCATCGCAGTGGACCTGGTTCAGCGAGTCGCAGACGAAATCAAGGTGGACGAAGCCAAGGCGGCCGACGGATTGGGGGTGGTCTTTCTCGCGATCCGCATGGCGCTGGACGCCAAGACGTTCGTCGCGGTGGCCGACGCCTTCCCCGACGTGGGGGAGTGGATGACCGAGGCCCCACTCTCGGCCCGCTGGACCGGGGAGATCCTCGCCATCGCGACACCCAAGGCGGTGCGCCGCCTCCTGCTGAACGCTGGCTTCACCGAGGAGCAGATCGAGAAACTCTGCTCCATCGCCGGGAGCGCGGTGCGCGAGGCCGCGGGCCCGGAGGTCCACGACAAGATCCTCGAGACGCTCCCCATCTTCGCCTGAGCGCACCGTGGGCCACATTCACGAAAAAGTNNAAAAAGTCGCGTTCGAGGGACCAGGCGGTCGCCTCTCGGGCACGCTGCAGGTCCCCGAGGGGAAGCCGAAGGCCGGCGTGGTGCTGGCCCACTGCTTCACCTGCTCCAAGTCCCTCAAGGTCACCCGCAACCTCGCCACCGGCATCGAGGACGGCGGCTACGCAGTGCTGCGCTTCGACTTCACCGGGCTGGGCGAGAGCGAGGGGGACTTTGCCGACACGAGCGTCACGTCCAACGTGGGAGACCTCGAGGCGGCCGCCCAGTACATGGAGCAGCGCGGACTCGGGCCGTGCGCCATGGTGGGCCACTCCCTCGGCGGCGCCGCCACCCTGCTGGCCGCGGGGAACGTCGCCGCGGTACGAGCAGTGGTGGCGGTAGCCGCACCGTTCGGCCCCGAGCACGTGCGGCATCTCTTCGCCGAAGACGACGTGCAGCGGGCCCTCGAATCAGGACGCGTCACGGTCAAGATCGCCGGCCGACCGTTTCAGATCTCGGCCGAGTTCTTCCACGACCTCGAGCGCCATTCCTCACCCGAGCGGATCGCCGCCCTGGGACGCCCTCTCCTCGTGGTACACGGCACCGCGGACACGGTGGTCGAGATCGAGGAGGGCGAGCGCATCTTCGCCGCGGCCCGGCAACCGCGCTGGTTTGCGGCGATCCCGGGGGCCGATCATCTCTTCGCACAGCAGCGCCACGCCGAGCGGGCCGCGGCGGCGATCGTCGATTACCTGGATACGGTCCTGTAGCGCCCGCGGACGTGCGCCGGCCCCGCGCACAAGACACTGACTAATGGGGTGACGCTGGTCGATGGGACGGAGTCCGGGTAGTGGGCACTCGGCCCCTGGTTGCCTCAGGGGCCGGCCCCACCGATGTTTCCTGCGGGACCGGTGAAACTCCCGGGCCCGGGATTCGATAGGGTTTGTAGGTAATGCGCGGTTTCTTCGCCCGACTGTTCATCACGGCCTTCGGCCTCTGGATGGCCGACACCATCCTCGAGGGGATCCACTTCGAGGGGGTGGTTGCGTTGTGGGTCGCGGCCCTGCTACTCGGTGTCGTGAACGCGTTCGTGCGCCCCATCGTGGTGTTCCTCACCTTCCCGCTGACCTTCGTGACGCTGGGGCTGTTCCTCCTCGTGGTGAACGGCGCGATGCTGATGCTGGTGTCGTGGGTGATGCCCCCATTCCACATCGAGGGGCTGGGCTCCGCGATCCTTGCATCCGTCATCGTCGGCCTGACCGGCTGGGCGGCCAACGCGTTCATCGGGAACCGCAAGGTGGAATTGTGGTCGCCGCACCGGGGGCGGAACCGCTCCTGACGGCAGATCACTCCCCCACCACGACCCCCACCACTTCCCGCGTCCGCTTCCGATTGTCGAGGTTGAGCAGCAGGATCTCCTGCCACGTGCCGAGCTGCAGCTCGCCGTCGATGATGGGGACGGCGATGCTCGTCTTGAGCAGCGCCGAGCGCACGTGGGAGAAGCCGTTGCCGTCGCCGTACGCCTTGTTGTGCTCGTAGTCCAGGGTGGGCGGCGCGATCTGATCCAGCGCCCGCCTCAGGTCTTGCAGCGCCCCGGTCTCGTACTCGATGGTGGTGATGGCGCCGGTCGAACCGGTCAGGTGCACAGTCACGACGCCCGTTCGGACGCCGGACTCCCGCACCAGGGCTTCGACTTCCGGGGAGACGTTGCGGTGCCCGTACTCCTCGTCCAGGGTGAACGACCAGCGACGCGCGAGTGCCATGGCCGTGCCTCCGTCAGCGGCTGGACGCACAATACACGCCCGATCGCCCCCGTGCCACTGCGGGGTTGACGGACTGCCCGCAGTTTTCGACGTTAGGATCGGAGCAACGCGCGACACGGACCGGACAGGGAGGAGACCATGGAGCGGCCCAGCGTGGAAGCTGCGCCCGGCATCGTGATTCCCCGGAAGTACGTGATTCCCCCGGCGGTATTGGCCCATCGCATGCAGCGCTATGCCGTCTACCTGATGGTGTGTGCCTTTGTGCTGATGCTCGCCAACGTCCGTGCACTCACTGTGGAGGCCGTGTTGTGGTTCGCCGCCGGGATCGCGGCGGCCTTCGCCTTGCTCTGTGCGATCGCTGCCGTCATCCTCAACGCCATCCAGTGGAGCTTCGAGCGACTCAAGGAAGACCTCACCACCGGCGGCCGCCGGGCCGTCGATATGCACGAATCCGGCACGGCATGAGCGGCATGTGCACTTGCCACGTCACCGGGGTGGGCGGCGTCACAGAGGCGTGAGACCGGAATCCCTAGATTGGCACCTAGATATGGAGTGGGAGAGCGTGACGTACGTCACACACGCGCCTCGCTCCGCGGTTTTCACACCAATGGGTACAATCCGAGGGAGACCATCATGACCACCCATTTCCATACGTCCCGCCGCAGCTTCCTGGCGCTGGCCGCGCTCGCGGTCTTCGCGCTCGCCGGTTGCGGTGACGCGGTCTCACCGGGAGAGGACTTCGATGCGGTCCTGACGAGTGAGGCGGCCGCGGACGTGTTCGAGGCGATCGAGGGCAACGAGGCGGTGCAGAGCATTGGCGTCCTGGGCCAGCACTTCCCGCAGTTCGCCGCGGCGCCCATCACCGCGACGCTGCCCACCGCGCCGTGGAACCCGGGCGACTGGAGCTCCTCGCGGCTCTCCGCCCTGCAGGCACTGCCGTTCGAGCCCACGATAGCCGAGGTGCTGTTCCCGCTGAACTATCTCGGCACCACGTGGGTCTACAACGAGATCGAGGCGCGGTACGAGATCGCCCCCGACTCGACCGACGGTCCCGCCACCGGCGTCCGCATCAGCCTGTACGCGGTCAACCCGATCATCCACACCATCATTGAGCCGCTGACCTACGTCGGATACGTCGAGCTGACCGATGTGTCGACTCCGGCGGCCGACGCCGTTCGGATCGAGGCCGTCATCGGCTCGACCACGGTGCTCGACTACGTTGCCAGCGCCGTGGTCTCCACGAGCGACGTGACGTTCAGCGCCGACGGATTCGTGTCCGACGGATTGACGACGGTCAACTTCGAGCTCTCGGTGAATCTGGCGCCGGATGCCGAGCAAGCCTCAATCGACTATCTCGTCTACATCGGCGAGGACCCGGAGACCGCGGGCCGCCTCGTGCACCTCGAAGTGGAGGCAGACGGCCTCACCGGCACGATGAGCATCACGCTCACGGTGGTGCACGACGGTCACAGGGTCGTGTTCACCATCTCGGGCAACGAGCTCGCGATCTCGGGAGCGGTGACCCACAACGGAGTCGAGGTGGTGACCATTTCCGGCACGGGCGACGATCCGGTCTTCGTGAATGCCATCACCCAGGAGCCCCTGACCGCGGCGCAGCTGCAGGCGCTGGGCGAGCTACTCCTGGCGGTCTTCGTGATCCTGGATCACTTCGACAACTTGCTGTGGCCGGCGTTCCTGGTCCTCCAGATCCCGGTGTTTGCACTGTAGCGTGAACGCACTTCGACCGGCCCTCGGCGCGCTTGCGGTCGCCCTCGCGGCGGCGTGCGACGCGCCAGGGCCGTCGGAGATGCTGATCTTCATCGATGGGCGAGCAGTGACCGCCTCCGGCGACTCACTGCTCGCCTTTACGCGTCAGGGCACCCCGGAGATCGTGGTGCGGGACCGGCGCTCGGGCGCAGTGTACCGTCGCGGAACGAACACGCTGCTGAGCCCGCATCACATTCAGGAGCTGGACGGGCGCTGGTACGTATCCGACGTGGAGGAAGGCGCGGCCTCAGNNGATTTCGAGCGGCGGATCCCCGTACAGGGCGTAGCCGCCGCTGCACACCAGTTCGCGGTGCTGCCGAGCGGACAGGTCGTCGTGGAGGCCGCGGATCAGCGCCTGGTGGCGGTGGGGGCGGATTCCGTGACGACGTTTGCCTTGGTGGAGGGGAGCGACCGTACAGGCCTCCTGGTGGCGGCGTTGGGCGGTGTGCTGCACGCGGTGCCCGGCCGGGCGATCACCCTCTACAACGCGCAGGGCAACATACGCTGGCGACTCCCGTGGGAATGGGCCGAGGGCGTATACGTCACCGACATCGCGGTGGACGGGCAGGGTCGCATCCACGTGCTGGCGGGCGAGGCGCGACGCAATGCGTTCCGCTGCTTCACTCTGTCGCCCACGACCGGAGAGGTGATCCGCTGGTCGGAGGAGTCAGCTGCCGCCACGTTCGTGGTGGAGCGTTTGGGGGAACTCAAGCCGGACAGCACGGCGCACTGGATCGAGGGCTGAGGGGACACAAGAAAGGCCGCGGTGAGCACCGCGGCCAGGCCCGCTCGAGCACTACCCGAGCTAGTACTTCAATCCCACCGCGTCGGCGAACTCCTTCAATCTCGCCTCCTGCTCCGCGCTGAGCTTGCCGGGCACCGTGACGGCGATCTCCACGAACTGGTCACCCCGGCGCTTGTTCTTCTCGATCCCCTGCCCCTTGATGCGGAACTTGCGTCCGGGCTGCGTGCCGGCCGGAATCTTCAGCACCACGCTGCGCCCGTCGATGGTGCGGACCTTGAGCTTCGTGCGCCCAGCGCGGCCTGGGCGAGGTTTACGGGCACGGTACAGTGGAGGTCGAGGCCCTCGCGCCGGAAGAAGCGGTCGGGCTGCACCTGGAAGGTGACCAGGAGGTCGCCTGGCGGTCCGCCGTCGGGGTTCCGCTGCCCCTGGCCCTTGAGGCGCATCTTCTGCCCGGATTCGGTCCCGGGCGGGACGGTGACCATGAGGCGCTTGTCCACGGAGACCTCGCCCTGGCCGCTACACTTGGGGCAGGGCTCGCTCGACACCTTGCCGCGACCGCGGCACGCAGGACAGGGGCGCTGCACCGCGAACCCACCCTGCCCGAACGTGACGGTCCCGCGACCCTTGCACTCCTGGCAGGCATTCACCTTCGCGCCGGGCGCCGCCCCCGAGCCCCCACAGGTGGGGCAGGCCTCAGTGACGCCCACCGTCACCGGCACCTTCCCGCCGAGGGCGGCCACGCGGAACGGGATCTCCACCACGACCTCGATGGGCTCCATCGCCGCCGCCTTCTTGCCGCGACCGAAGATGGAGGAGAAGAGATCGCCCAATCCACCGAGGCCGCCGAGCCCGCCGAAGTCGAACTCCTCGAACCGCACTTGGCCCGCGCCCGGCCCTCCCCTTGGGGGGTACCCGCTCCCGAACGCACCGAACTTCCGCATCATGTCGTACTGCTTGCGCTTCTCGCCGTCGCTCAGCACCGAGTAGGCCTCCGACACCTCCTTGAAGCGCTCGGCCGCCGCGGTGTCGCCCGGGTTGGCATCGGGATGGTACTGTTTGGCCAGGCGCCGGTAGGCCTTCTTGATCTCCGTCTCGCCCGCCTTATCCGAGACGCCCAGCACCTGGTAGTAGTCCTTCACTGCCGGCATTGGCTAGGCCTCGCCCTCCCGTGCGGCGACGTCCAGCACCATGTACACGTGCACCCGGGCCGGACGGAGCAGCACGGAGCCGAAGCGGTAGCCCGGCTGGTGCACCATGGCGACGGTCCCGTCCTGCTGTGGCACCGCGGCCGGCATGGTGCCGACCGCCTCGTGGTTGTTGGGATCGAAGGGCTCGCCTTCGAGACCCACCCGCTCAACGCCCAACCGCTCCAGCTCGGCATGGAGCTTTCGCTCCACCAGCTCGACGCCGTCCAACACGTCCTTCACGCTGGCCTCGCCGTGATCGAGAGCGGTCACGCGGCTCAGGTCATCGACGGCCTCCAGCATGTCGCGCACCAGCTCCGCCTGTGCGCGCTCGCGGGTCTCGGCCCGTTCCCTGATCATCCGCTTGCGGAAGTTGTCGAACTCGGCCGCCAGGCGGAGATACCGGTCGTTCAGCTCCTCGAGCTCACCGCTGAGGCGGCTAACCGCCTGATCGGGAGGCTCGACCAGCTGGACCCCGGGTCCGTCCTCGGCAATGGGGCCGTTCTCGCCCGGGGCCGACGGCGCCTCCGCCGGCGCCTCCCCTGGTGCCGGCTCTGCAGCCGGCTCTGCGGCGGTCCCGGGGGCGTCCGCTACTGTCTGTTTCGGCTTCACTTTCTTGCGCTTTGGCATGTCCGCTGCAAGCTGTGCTCGTTCAGGTGACAGGAGTGTCCCGCGGCACCCCCAAAGATAGCGTTTTCAACAAGATCCATACCATCGGCCGCTGCCAATCCGGCATGCCGCTCAGTCCACGAGTAGCCGCCGCACGAGATCAAGGGCCGCCTGCGCGCCGCGCCGCCGCACCTCCCGTCGCCCTCCCGGGAAGCGGCGCTGCACGGCGCGCTCCCGCTCACCCACTTGGGCAGCCAGCCAGACCGTCCCGACCGGCTTGTCGTCAGTGCCGCCACCGGGGCCGGCGATTCCCGTGACGGCCACGGCAGCGTCGGCCCCGAAGCGGCTCGCGACACCCGACGCCATGGCCCGAGCCACGGCCTCGCTGACGGCGCCCTCAGACTGCAGCACGGCCGCTGGCACGCCCAGGTCCCGCACCTTGGAGGCGTCCGCGTAGCTGATCAACCCGCCGAGCAGGACGTCCGACGCGCCGGGAACCGCCGTGAGCCGCGCCCCGATCAGCCCCCCGGTGCACGACTCGGCCACGGCGAGCGTCCAGCCCCTGCGCCGCAGTCCGTCCAGCACCACGGCGGCGAGGTCAGTGTCGCCCGCACCGTAGTAGTGGCGCCCCAGGGCCGGCTGGAGCACCGCCACTGCCCGATCCAGCTCCTGCTCGGCTGCTTCCGGGGGCAGCCCCCACGCGGTGAGCCGCAGATCCACCCCGATGCCCTGGGGCAGATAGGCCAGCGTCACGGGCGCGAGCCCCGCCTCGAGCTCCACCAGGGCATCCTGCAGCCCCGACTCGGTGATTCCCGTGGTCCTGAGGGTGCGTGAGCGGGTGGTGGGCACCTCGCCTCGCGCGGCCAGCAGGGCCGTGACGCGGGGCACCACCTCTCCCTCCAGCAGCCCCCGCATCTCGTGGGGCACCCCAGGCAGCAACACAGCCGTTCCCGGCGCCCCGGAGAGCCACAGCCCGGGCGCCGTGCCCAGCGGGTTGGGCAGCACCTCCGCACCCCGTGGTATCTCCGCCTGCGAGCGGTTGCTGGGCGGCATGGGTCCCCGGCGGAGGCTCTGGAAGCGTCGCTCCAACGCGGCCAGGTACGTTTCATCGAGCTCCAGCGGCGCAGCGAACAGCTTCGCCACCGCTCGTTTGGTGACGTCGTCGCTGGTGGGGCCAAGCCCGCCGGTAAGGACCACGAAGCCGGTGCGCTCAAGGGCCGCGCCCACCACGTCTCGAATCGCCGCCTCGTCATCCCCCACCGTCGTGCGCCGCGCGACCCGCGCACCGACTCCGGCCAGGGCGCGGGCTAGTTCAGCGGCGTTGGTGTCGAGGGTGTATCCGAGGAGGAGCTCTGTACCTACGGTGACGAGCTCAACGTCCATCACCACTGGGGCTGGGGGACCCCGTGAAGAGGCCCCGGTGTCGGTAGACGTACACTCCGAGNNCCGTGCCGTGGAAGCGTTCCCACCACGTGCCCAGCCATCCCTGGCGCCAGCCGAACGTTGCGGCCATGTCCTTCCAGGCGAACCACAGGAAGATCGCCCCGATGAAGATGTCCTGCACGATCGTCTTCGCCTTGCCGGCCCCGCCCGCGGCGATCACCACGCCACGCCGCTTGGCCACGTGCCGGAACACCGTCATCGCCACCTCCCGTCCGATCAGCAGGAGCAGCACCCACAGCGGCAGGTTCCCCCACCAGGGGATCTCGTACTGCGCCATCGGGTAGCGGGTGATCCAGAAGATCGGGATCAGTGTGGCGAACAGCAGCAGCTTGTCGGCGAGCGGGTCGAGCAGCTTGCCCAGGTCGGTAGTCTCGCCCCGCTCCCGGGCCAGCTTGCCGTCGTAAATGTCGCTGATGGCCGCCGCCACGAACACCACAAAGGCGATGAGCTTCGGCTGCCACCCGTTGATGAACGGAAGCAGCGCGATGACCGGCGCGAGGGCGATCCGCGCGATCGTCAGAATATTCGGCAGGGTCCAGATCGTCGGCTGATTCATGCTAACTCAACGATTTGAGGACGACCCTCGCGACGGCCTTCAACGTGTCGAACACCCCGTCGCCCGTGATGGCGACGGACTCGAAGTAGGGTGCGCGCTCGATCCAGGTGCCGTCAACCTGCTGGATCAGCATCTCCCCGTCGTGCCACGGGTCGGTCGCCGGTTTCTGCTTCGCCGCGTCCTCCACGGGCCACCCAGGGTTGAGCTGCGCCTGGAGATCCTTGACGGGTGCCGCGTTGGGAAGATCCCGCTTGTTGTACTGGATCACGAACGGGATCTTGGTCAGGTCGTACCCGTACTCCGCCATGTTGTCGTACAGGTTCTGCATGGATTCGATGTTGGCCTCCATGCGCTCGATCTGGCTGTCGGCCACGAAGACCACCCCGTCCACGCCCTTCAGGATGAGCTTGCGCGACGCGTTGTAGTACACCTGACCCGGCACGGTGTACAGGTGGAAGCGCGTCTTGAACCCCCGGATGGTCCCCAGGTCCACGGGCAGGAAGTCGAAGAACAGGGTGCGCTCGGTCTCGGTGGCCAGCGACACCATCTTTCCGCGGGTGTCGGGCGCGACCTTGTTGTATACGAACTCCAGGTTGGTGGTCTTCCCGCCCAGGCCCGGTCCGTAGTAGACGAGCTTGCAGTTGATCTCGCGGGAAGCGTAGTTGATCATCGACATGGTCGACGCGCCTCCCTAGTCCCCGAACAGCTTGTCGATTTCGTCATCCGCACCAGCGAGGGGCCCGCCTGCCTGGGGCTGCTCTGCCCCCGGTGCGGCCGCCCGACCGAACATCTCCTCGAATACGTGGGCCAGATCGATGACCGTCTGCTTCACCCTGAGTCGTACCATGCCGACGGTCGTCCGCTGATCGAACAGCACCACCAGAATGACCCGGCGGGCCACGTCGGCCAGGTACATGGACTCCTTCTCACCCTGGTGGAACAGCGACGCAAACTCCGGCTCCCCGATCATCTTCGCCAACTGGTCATTGGCGGTGAAATCGGCGGCGGTGAGCGAGGCGAACGCAGCGGGATCGAAGGAGAGTTGCTCCCCAGCGTTGGCCAGGAGCTGACCGGTCCGATCCACCAGCAGAGCGCACCGGGCATTCGACTCCCGGAGCAACGCGCTCAGGTGCTCGCTGATCCGCTGGTAGTCTCCCTCGTTGAGTGACCAGGTGCCGGCACCAGTCATCGGCTCCTCACCTCAGCCGAGCTTCGCTTCCATGCGGCGCACGATGCCCTCCGCCCGCCGCCGCAGCATCGGGTGTTGCTCCCAGGCGAGGTAGTCGCGCAGCAGGCGCACCGCCTCGACGCTCGGGTGCCCGTTGAGATAGCCCAAGGCCGACAGACGGCGCAAGGGGTGGGCGCTGAACAGATCGCGACGGTGGCGGCCCATGGAGCGCTGGGCGACCACGGCCCCGAGGGTCGCTCCGAGCCCCAGGCCCATCAGCAATGCCCGAATGCGCGCCCCCATCATGTGGCCATCTCCCTCCGTGCGGCAAGCGCCCGTGCGATCGTCACGCTATCGGAATACTCAAGATCGCCGCCGACCGGCAATCCCAAAGCGATGCGCGTCACACGGACCCCCGGGCGCTCGACCTCGCCGCGGACATAAGTGGCGGTCACCTCACCTTCCATGGAGGGGTTGGTCGCCACTATCACCTCGCGCACGGCGGTCCCGTTGGCCAGCCGGCCACGGAGCGCCTCGATCCGAAGGTCGTCGGGGCCGATCCCGTCGAGGGGTGAAAGGTGCCCACCCAGCACGTGGTACAGCCCGCGGTACTCACCGGTCCGCTCGATGGCGCCGATGTCGGAGGCCTCCTCCACGACGCACACGACACTCCGGTCGCGGCGAGCATCGGCGCAGATCGAGCAGGGATCGGTCTCGCCGAGGTTGCCGCACACCGTGCACGGCCGGACCCGGTCGGCGAGCGCCTGCACGGCCTCCGCGAGGCGCCGCACACCATCCGCTGGCTGCTTGAGCAGGTAGTAGGTGAGGCGCGTCGCCGTCTTTCTCCCAATGCCGGGCAGCTTGGAGAGTTCGCCGATCAGCTGCTCGATCGCCGACACGGCTCAGAGCGGAAACTGGAACGGAAGTGGCAGCCCGCCGGTGAGTTTCTTCAGCTCGTCGCGATAGAGCTCCTCCGCCTTGCGTTGCGCGTCGGTCACCGCGGCGAGCACCAAGTCTTCCAGCATCTCCACGTCGCCGTCGGCGGCCGTCGTGGGATCGATCTCGATGGCTCGGATCTGGCCCCGCCCGTCGGCGGTGACCTTGACCATGCCGCCACCGGCGGAGCCGGTCACGCTGCGCTCGGCGAGCTCCGTCTGCATCTGGGTCAGACGGCCCTGCACCTGCTGACCTAGCTGAAAGAGCTGGGAAAGATCGGCCATATCCCTGTCAATCCTATAGTTACGCGTTCCTACGGCCCTCGTCGGTGCAAGCTACCCGACCGGAAAGGGCCTCGCAAGCTACTCCAAGAGCTCGAGATCGAGCGCGTCCGCCAGGGCGTCGAGGGAGGCATCCTTGGCCCTGTACGCCTTGAGCCGCTCATCCCGGTCGGCGCCCCGGTCGAGGCGCCGCGCGTTGTTCTGGGGCGCCACCTCGCCCGCTGCCGGTCGGTAGACGACCTGCGCCCGCTTCCCGGTGACCTCGCCGATCGCCTCCACCACCAGGTCACGGCTGCGCTCCAGCCCTTCGAGGTGCACCTCGCAGTCGGAGACCTCGAGGGTCACCTGGCCACCCTCCACCGCAGCGGGTGCGGCGTGGCTCAGCGCCTCCCGGACCAGGCGCCGCCGTCTCCCTGCCGCATCCACCACGGCCGGCCAGCGCTCGGAGAGGGCCTCCAGGGTGAGGGGNNGCCCTCCCCGCCGCCAGGGGGCCCGGGGCGGGGGGCCTTGCGGCCCTGCGGCCCTGCGGCCTTACTGCCCGAGGTTGCCGTGCGGGGCGGCGTACCGCCCTGCCGTCCCCCTGACCTACCGGCCGGGCGGGGCGGCGGGGCGGCGCCCGGCGGAGCGGTTGTGGCGGCCGTAGTGCGGCCCGTCCCCAGCGCGTCCATC
>JABAOH010087797.1_pt1 | contig 13636 bp, 12 predicted proteins | sample 7062181 | NCBI WGS metagenome assembly JABAOH01 (sample SAMN14538630, study PRJNA623070) | marine sediment metagenome | biome: marine biome [ENVO:00000428]; feature: marine pelagic biome [ENVO:01000023]; material: deep marine sediment [ENVO:00002113]; isolation source: pool of 5 deep marine... | reverse complement strand
TTGCCCGAAGGGCGCAAATTCCATTTTTAATTTTTAATTTATCATTTTTCGTTTTTAATTTGAATTCTCGGACAGGCTCCCAGGTCCTGGTCTGGAATTTTCATGCCTACTTCCTACTTCTTACTCAGCACTTCCCGGAAATCAAAAAACGTCACGGTTCCGTTGGCATTGGCGGTGGCAAAGATGCCGGGTTTCGTGGGATGGGCCTTGATCTCATAAGGTATCCACAGCAGGGGTATGGTTTTGATACATTCGCCGGTTTCGATGTCCCAGATTTTAAGGGTGTGATCAGACGAGCCGGAGAGGATAAAAGTCCCTCCCGGGCTGAAACAGACACTCCATACTCGACCTTCGTGTCCTTTAAAGGTGCGCACCAGCACCTCTTTTCCGCTGGTACGATCCCATCAGAATAAGGAGCCATGTAAGTTATCCATCATTTAAGCATCCTCCTCCTCTGAATGGTTTTCAAGGCGTTTGCAAACTGACATACAGAGGATTTTGAATTTTGGGTAACTTTCAAGGGCCTTTTTGATTAAAGGTCTTATTAATTCCCACTGCAAAAGAAATCCATAGCTGTGAACAAAGAAGTGTCTGAATTTAAGTATTTCCAGTAAATTTTCATAAATGGGGCGATCAAGGAAAGCAAAATTATTTTCTTCATTGTAAAATTTTTTCAGCAATTCTTTATGCCAATCTTTGTCTTCATCTTGCTTTATCTTGTTAAACTTAAGGATACGTCTTAGAATATTCTCAATCCCATTGTAAAAGTTATGTAATAACCCGGCTGCTCCTGTTATTTCAATCAGTTCAGGCTCATACTCCGGCGGCTTCTTATACAGCTTTTCTAATTCTTTTAGGACTGTTTCTATATACTCGAACTCCACCTCTATTTCTTCAATCAATTCGTCAACCGACACATAAGACTCCTTTCTTTTCAATTCGTTCCCTGAATTTTTTTAAGAGAGAAGAAATTAAAATCAAGTCTACTTTCTTATTTAGTCGTTCTTCCAGTTCAATGTAAAATTTGAAAAAGAATTCAGGATTTATATCCACGGCAAAATCGATATCGGAGTATTCGTCTGCAGTACCATCGGCATATGAACCGAATAAGATTAGTTTTTTACCACCATATTTTTTTAAGATTTGCCTGGCGATTTCGATATCCTTGCGGATTTCTGCATCCATATTTTGTACTCCTGTTCCTAAATATATAATAAATTAGAGAGTTTGTCAATTTGGAAAAGGGGGGATGCCATTTTTTTTTCACCGCAGAGAGCGCAGAGATCGCGGAGAAAAAGTTTTATAATAAAAAACAAAATTTATTTGTCCGAAGGACGCCTTCCCATTCCCGCATTATTCCACAACCCCAACACCCCAATCAATTGTGAGCGCAGCGAACTAAGTCCTGATTTGGAATTTTCATGCCTACTTCTTACTTCCTACTTCTTACTCAGCACTTCCCGGAAATCAAAAAACGTCACGGTTCCGTTGGCATTGGCGGTGGCAAAAATGCCGGGTCTCGTGGGAGCGGCCTTGATCTCTAACGGTATCCACAGCAGGGGGATGGTTTTGAGACAGGCACCGGTTTCGATGTCCCAGATTTTAAGGGTGTGATCAGACGAGCCGGAGAGGATATGAGCTCCTTCCGGGCTGAAACAGACACTATATACCAGACCTTCGTGTCCTTTAAAGGTGCGCACCTCTTTTCCGCTGGTGCGTTCCCATAATTTCACGGTCTGATCATCCGAGCCGGAGAGGATAAAAGTCCCTTCCGGGCTGAAACAGACACTGGTTACTCCACCCTCGTGTCCTTTAAAGGTAAGAACCTCTTTTCCGCCGGCACGGTCCCAACATTTCAGGGTTTTATCAGAGGAGCCGGAGAGGATATGAGTCCATTCCGGGCTGAAACAGACACTTCTTACATAGTCATTTTGTCCTTTAAAGGTGCGCACCTCTTTTCCGCTAGCACGGTCCCAACATTTCACAGTGGCATCATCTGAGCCGGAGAGGATATGAGTTCCTTCCGGGCTGAAATAGACACCATTTACTCCACCCCCGTGTCCTTTAAAGGTGCGAACCAGCACCTCTTTTCCGCCAGCATGGTCCCATAATTTCAGGGTTTTATCATCTGAGCCGGAGAGGATATGAGTTCCTTCCGGGCTGAAACAGACACTATTTACTCCACGCTCGTGTCCTTTAAAGGTGCGCACCTCTTTTCCGCTGGAACGCTCCCATAATTTCACGGTGGAATCATGGGAGCCGGAGACAATATATTTCCCATCCGGGCTAACCGCGACACAGGTGACCGGACCGCTGTGCTTCAAATTGGGACTGCCCAGGAACCCGGTCAGTTCTTTACCGGAATATTTTTGATAGTATTTGAAATTTTTGTCTTCCGGGTTGTATTCCTTTGAATCCAATGTCAGCAGGCTTTCTTCTACCGCAAATTCCCCCTCCTCTTTTTGCCGGTTTCCTGTGAACCAATTTTCCACCACTTCCCGTTTAACCAATTGAAAGAGAAGCGATTCCCTTAACGATACGATTTCCGAATCCCCTGTTGAAAAAATCTCGTAATCCAGGTATTGTTGCAAAAAATCGGGTCTGGTGAGCTTTGCAATCGTGTTAAACGCCGCCGACGACTCTTCCAGCTTGTTTTTATCTTTGCTTAAGAGGAGGTCTTTAAGATATTTATAAAGCCAATCCACGGCATCCCAATTTTTAACTATCTGCTTTTCCATGTTGCGGTGCAGTAAACTCAACTGTTTCCTCTGGTACTGGCGGTCGATAAAGCTTTCAAACTCGGCCAGGCACTTCAGTGCCAGGTTATAAAGCCCGGCCGCGGTTTCTTTTTCCTTTTCCTCCTCGATGCGCTCCCGGATGAACCGCAGGATTTGTACCCCGTTTTGAATCCCGCTGCCCACGGCAATAGGAAGGGTCTCGGATTCGAAAAACAATCTTCCTTTTTCTCTCATAACGGCGGGGAAATCCCGGTTTTCAAAATATTTTTCCAGGTAAAGGGGATCGCCCAGCTTTTCCACGATATACCTGGCCGCCATGTACTCCATCACGGTTGAATGAATAAATACATATTTTAGGTGCCCGGCGGAACCCGCAACAGGATAAATACCACAATAATATTGTACATCAAATACCGGGTGTCGAATTTCCTGAAGATTTGATAATAGGCGATTACCAACAGGGCAGTCAAAGGCGTGCCCCCCACTTTGGCGGCAATCTCCTCCTGCCATACCACCCGGTCGAATTCCCTGTAAAGCCCCGAATCCTCCCCGTAAAAATATTGTGCCATTTGTCTCAACTGCTCCATATCCAGGGGCCGGACATCAAAGACCGGCTTCAAAACACCCTCCTTTGTATCGCTGAAATAACGCTCCCTTTCAGAGTACCGGGAGGTCAAATACACCCGGTTCTTTTGTTCTTCGTGCTCTTCGCGGCCCCCCTTAAATTGAAACTCCCGGAAAGCAAAACGAACTCTCCTACCGCACGGGCACTCTGAAAAAACTATTGCCCTCCGTGCCGATAAACTAAGCCCTATTTTTATCTACAGGATGGACATAAAAACTAAATAAAACGTAAAAACTTTAAGTATGTCCATCCTGAAACTACTGGCCTCCGGCGGCCAGGGGCTCTTTTTGAAAAAACCGCCCCTGGACCCCGCAAAAATTTTTTATACACGGTCAACCATTGTACCATGCTTCTAAACAGATTACCCCATTGTGATAATCTGTATTCCGTTTCCAAAGAAGGGTTTGTAATTTGTAATTTTGAATTTGTTTGTAATTTGTGATTTGTAATTTGTAATTTTCTTCACCTTCGTGGCTACTTAAAACTCTCTCTTACCTGGTGTACATGATCGCCAAACGTGGGAATTTCTTCTTTAAAAAATAATCCAAGGTAAATCGGGTCCCTACTCTCCGCCAATTCCATGGTCCTGGTACGATTTCCTGTATCATGATCCTCCGGCAAAGGAGCAACTTCCCCTTTCCAACTCTGATAAGTAATAAGTTTATTAAATTCCACACAGGGCGAAAGATCATGAACAAAAGAAAATCCTTTGTGTTCAATAGCCCGGGTGATAATTTGAGAGACATTGTCCCGCTCCCGTGAAAAAACCCGTGCCACATAGGTAGCACCATAAGCCAACGCCAGGGTGGTGGGATTTATGGGCCGGGCAATGTTTCCATAAGGCGATGTACCGCTTTTCATGCCCATAGGTGAAGTGGGAGATATCTGGCCTTTGGTTAAACCATAAATAGCATTGTCCAGGAGAACATAAGTCATATCAAAATTGTTCCTGGCGGCATGGGGAAAATGCCCGCCGCCAATACCCACACCGTCTCCGTCGCCGCCTACCACGACAACGGTTAAATCCGGGTTGGCGATTTTAATGCCGGTGCCGACGGGTATTGCCCTGCCGTGCAAGGCATGAAACCCAAATCCCTTAATGAAAAATGGAAACCTCCCGGAACAACCAATGCCGGAAACCACCACGAAATCTTTTGGCGGGATTTTAAGTTTTTCAGCGGCTTCGTATAACCCGTGAAGCGCGGTAAAATGTCCGCAACCGGGACACCAGGTGGGCAGCGTGTCCCGCCACTCTTTGGTTTTGCCGGCTTTGGCCTGCTTTAATCCTTCAAGTATCGCTTGTTTACTTAGAACGTTCGAGCTCATGGTTGGCCTCCATAATCTTTTGGGCAATTTTCTTCGGGCTCACCGGGTCAACCGCAGGTATGTGAATCTCAATCGGCCTGATACCATAACGCGATTTTAACAACGCTGCATATTGACCCTGGTAATTCATTTCCGGTACGATAATTTTTTTACAGGAATCAAAAAACTCCCGGAAAGAACCCTCATGCTGGGGATGGATCATAATCGATTTAATCAATTTCGATTTGACTCCCCGCTCCCGGGCAATATCCATCCCCTCCAGGATGGCGCCAATAGTAGACCCCCAACCGGCAATACCGATTTCTGCATCTTTATCCCCGACGACGTCCGCTGAGGGCAGGTCTACTTTCATGGATTCAAATTTACGGTGCCGCTTGGCTGTCATCATACTGTGCGCCTCGGATTCATAGTTGGGATGCCCTTTGACCGAATGCTCCAGCCCGGTAATGGTATAAAACGCACCCGGTTCTCCGGGAACAATCCACGGCGATACACCATCCTCGGTGATTTGATACCGCAAATAATTTTTTAACTGCTCAGGCGTGGGTTTCTTGCGGGTGCAGCGGTCACGTTCGATATTTTCCTTTAACGTAACGGTCTCAATGCGCTGCCCCAGGAAAAGATCACTGAGAAAAATAACCGGGGTCTGGTATTTTTCCGCCAGGTCAAAGGCCAATTGTATTCCGCTGTAACACTCTTCAGAGTTGGAAGGTGCCATGACCACCCGCGGCGAATCACCAGCACCACCGTAAAGGGCAATATTCAAATCTCCCTGTTCGACTTTAGTGGGCAGTCCCGTGGAAGGCCCCCCGCGCTGCACATCCACGATAACAGCCGGAATTTCTGCCATCACTGCCAGGTTAAGCATTTCACTCATCAACGCCAATCCCGGCCCGGCAGTGGCAGTCATGGCCCGCTTGCCTGCAAACCAGGCACCCAATACCGCAGAGATGGCGGCAATTTCATCCTCCACCTGGATGGTCCAGCCATCCAGTTTGGGGAGTTCTTTGGCTGTGATTTCCATGACCCTGGTGGCCGGTGTAATGGGATAACCGGCAAAAAATCTCAGTCCGCAGTCCATGGCCCCTTTGCTGAGGGCGTCGTTGCCGCTGATTAGAGCCTGTGGGGATAATCCCTCTTTAACTTCAAAACGGTTATTCAGTGGATAATTCTCTTTCATGTAATCATACCCCAACTGGAAGGCGTTAACATTCATCTCGACGATTCGTTCACCTTTGCGGTCAAATATCCGTTTGATTTGATTGATAAACATATCCGGCGGCAGTTCATAAAGGTAACACAACGCACCCATAGAAACGATGTTTTTGCCGCGGTTGGTGCCTGAGGCTTTATTGGCAAGTCTCTTTAGAGGAACAGCATAACCATTGATCTCCGGTGGGATAAACGCAGGTAAACTGTCTGCTTCGGTCAGGTCCCCGGGGTTACTGCTGTCATAGATCACGCCGCCTTCGGGTTTTATGTCCCGTATTTCAACAATAGATTCTTTTGCCGCCATGCCTACCAGTAAATCGATACCATCGCCCATGCTGTACAATTTGGAGGTGGAAAACCGTACCGTTGATGTGGATTTTCCCAGGCCGCGAATTTCTGCGCTGTAGATATCATTCACCATGACATGCAGGCCGATATTGGCACAGGCCCCGCCAAGTATTTTGCCGGACGACACCACCCCATCCCCGGCAATACCGCAAAACCTCACCGTTAATTCGTCGTACGCGTGCTTCATTTCCACCACCTTGCTTTTAAGGTCTTTCCCATGAGATCGAACACAATGGCTTCATGAACCTTATATGTTTCCTCCCGGCCAGCCATATTTTTACCCGCCGCGGTTCCCTGTTCCATGGCATTGTTCCAACCGAAATTAATCCAGTAATTCTTGACACCCGGATGATATATCTCCACACAATCGCCCGCTGCATAAATATCCTCCACCGATGTCCTCATGTGCAAATTCACCAGGATACCCACTTTTTTTTCAATACCTGTTTCCGCGGGACTGATAAAACCGATATTGGGTTGGTAATAATCCCAGGCAAACACCATATCTGCCGTCAATAACTCCTGTTTCAATGTCATGACCTGAAAATGCTGATTCTTCTTTTCAATAGATATAACCCGGTCTTCCGTAATAATTTCGATTCCTTTTTCCTCCAGGAACTCGTGGAGCTGGCCGGAGAATTCCGATTCCACTAAATCAAAATCCGCCCGTTCACCTTTGATAATATAAGTAACCTGTTTTCCCAGGTGATACAATCCCCGCAGTAAATCCAGGCTGCTTAAACCGTCTCCATGAACAATACATTTGTTAATGCCGGGTAATCGCCGCTTTAGCACCAATATATCCCTTAACGAATAATAGGGCTGGATATGTTCCCGGAAAGGACGCAGCACAGGCCCCAACCCCGGACGACCGCCAGTGGCAATGAGAAGTTTATCATAATGCATGACTTCATTATGAAACAACTTGATGGATTTTTCCGCGGGATTAATGGCTTTCACGTTCTGGCCTTTACGTAATTGAATTCCTTGCTCTTTAAAGTATTCCACCGGCATATAGGTAAGTTCATCTTCCGGGGTATTCCCACAAAGGAATTCCGTTAACAAATACCGTTTATAGGGAAAAAAGCGCTCTTCACCGATAAGTACCACTTCCGCACTGCTGTCGATTTCTTTGATGGTCTGGGCTGCGGTTACTCCGGCGACGCCAGCGCCTATAATCACATGCTTCATTCTCCATATCTCCTTTTTATTTCCTTTCAATCACTTCCAATTTATATTTGGAAATGGAAATACAATCCACCGGGCATGCCCGGACACAGTTGCCGCACCGGATGCATTTATCATTATCGATGGTTATGGCTTCCACTTCAGACCAGCTTTCCGCTTCCACATAGCGTAAATTGCCGTCTTCTGTCACCTCGACATCCTTTGCCATTTTGATACAGTCCACGGGCATCACATCGATGCAGGCCAGGCAGTAAATGCAGCGGTTGATGTCGATTTGGAAATTGTAATGGCAGAGGTAACAGCGCCGGGCTTCTACCAGGGATTTTTCTTCAGAGAACCCGGTTTCTACTTCTTTATTTTTAATGCGGCGTTCATAAAGGGGTGTTTCATCCATGGGCTGGAGGGGAATAAAATCATCGTCCCGCTTCCGGCCGGTTTCTTTGACTTCGGCGATGTGGACAATATCTTGATACCCTTTGATGCCGGACAGGAATTGATGAACGTCACGGGCGACTTTCCGTCCATCGGCTGCGGCTTCGATCACAGTGGAAGCACCATTGCGAAAATCACCTGCCACAAAAAAATTATCCACCTGTTTACCGCTCCGGGCTTCTTCGATGTCTGATTCTGCTTTTTGACCGATAGCAAAGATAACCGTATCTGCCTCCATGGTGAATTCCGAACCTTTGATGGGTGTGATGGACCGGTCTTCGTTAATGGAATTCCGTATGAAGCGAATGCCTTTGACTTTGCCTCCTTCACTTTTAATTTCGATGGGTGAAAGTAAAAACGATAAGTCAATGCCTTCGGCTTCCATGGCTTCCAGTTCATGCTTGCTGATATACATGTCGTCTTTGGTTCGCCGGTAGGCCAGGGTAATTTTTTTTGCCCCCATCCGGTGAGCCATGCGGGTACAATCCACTGCCGTAAAACCACCGCCGATCACGACCACTTTTTCCATGGGTACGTCCAATTTTTCTTCATTGGCGGCAATCATAAAATCGATACCCCAGAATACCCCTTTGTTTTCCAGACCGGGTATGCTGCTGCTTTTGGGAAGCATACAACCGCCGGCCAGTATAACCGCATCGTACTTCTTTTTTAGTTTTTTAACCTGTGCATCGTCCTGGATGCGAACATTGGTTTTTATGGTTACCCCCAGGTCAATAATAGATTTCACATCTTTTGCTACCACGTCATAGGGCAGCCGGAATTGGGGGATGCCGTAACGCAGCATCCCGCCCGGCTGGTTAAATTGTTCCAGCACGGTCACCTCGTACCCGTGGATAGCCAAGTCATTGGCAGCGGTTAACCCGGCAGGTCCGGCACCGATGATACATACGGTTTTATTGTTGGGTGTAATTTCCGGTTTTATGGGTTCCAGGCCGAAATCTGCGGCTGAGCGTTTTAAATAACAAATAGCTACCGGATCGCCCAGGCCGTCTCTGCCGTGGCGGCATACCGGTTCACAGGGGCGGTTGCACACACGGCCCAATACGCCGGGCAGTACATTGTCCAGGCGGTTGATCAGGTAAGCCTTTTTATAATCGCCTTCCATAATGGCCTGGATGTAACCGGGAATATCGGTCATGATGGGGCAGGCTGTGCTGCAAGGGATATTCACATCGATCCATTTCCTGTCGATTTTATCTGTTGATACAGTCCCACGGTTGGGGGTATTTTCGCTGTTATTTTCTATTTTCATTTATATACTCCATTGCTCGAATAATTTTTACACCCGGAAAGTTTACAGGAAACAGGTTGTTATTTCAACTGATGCAATCATTTTTTTAAAATTTTTTGCCCGTGGGGTGGTCCCCGAAGAACAAAACAAAAGCTTTNNATGAAAAGTTTTGCGGGGGTCCAGGGGGTGGTTTTTCAAAAGAACCCCCTGGTCGCCGAAGGCATAGGAGCTCAGGATGGACAGTCTTAATGTTTTTTGAGTTCATAAATATTACTGTCCATCCTGTAGATAAAAATATGGTTTAGTAGATCCGCACGGAGGGCCTCAGCTTTTTCAGAGTGCCCGTGCGGTACGAGAGATAAGGTGCCCTGCGGGCGAGTTTAAATCGCCTGCGGCGAAAGGTTAGAAAGCCAGTGGGTCAGAGATTTTTTGTCTTTCACTTCTTTCTTTGACGTTTTGACGCACTGTCACCGTCTTCCCATTTTGCCTCCTTAATGGAGAATAAAGTACCTTACCCCTTATTCATTCTCCTGGTTTTCATTTGTTCTACCGGGGTAAGTCTAATGCTTGAAGTACCCACCCTTCCTCCTCTCTATCCTCTAAATAGTAGAATTTATTTTTGCTAAACGTAAGAATCTCCCAATATACCTTTGGCAGAAACACTGTCTTTAGTATGTTACCTTTTAAATCCATGATAATATATTTTTGTTTTGTCTCTGTAATATCATAGGTCTTCACATATATTTTATCCTCCAGCACCCAAAAATTTCCGATAGAGGGAAGAAATTCTCTCATCGGCTTTTTGAAAATCCCTCTTTCCCTTGCTCTTTCAAAGCGTCTTCTGCCTACAAAATACAGGATTTCATCCATATACAATTTTCTATGTTTTTCCCCGGATTTTATATTTTCAACGTTCTTTTCTATTTGATACAACTTCTCGCCATTTTTATTGAAAACCTCTATATAAAAGCCTTTTTTTGGCCGTGAAATAAAGACTTTGTCATCCCAGCTTCTGCATACAGTCCATGGAGTTATTAAGAATTCATAAACACCTGGGTCTGGCGGTTCTATTACAAGGTCTTTAATTTCTTCAAGATTACTATTATATAGCATAAAGGCTGTATACTCTTTATTATCGATAATTTTAGAAATTCTCAAAATAAAATTATCTTCAATTGGAATGACCCGGTCAGCCTTAAAATGTAGGTTAATTTCTCTTATAAGTTTGAAATCTTTAGAATAAATAATTATTTTATAGATATCACACAAAATAAGTCTATCGCTTGTAAAAGTAATTTTTGGATAATTTTTGAACTCCTGCGGTCCCTCTCCCTTATTACCCAGTCTTTTTTCAAGCTTGAAGGTGTTTATATCATAGACTAAAACGGAGTACTGATCTGTAATGTAGATATACCCGCCGTCTATTCTGAGCTCATAGGGCTTTCCCATATCCGGGAAATTAGTTAATACTTCAGGATATAGATATACTATGGGAAACAAAACCAAACACATCATACACAGAATCATACTGGTTTTCATTTTTTTACCATTTTTTATTTTAATATGTTTCCGGGAAAAAGTCAAAAGTGGTGTTTCAGTCAACATTTCCCGGCGATTTTGTCTTTGGTGCCCTATCGAAAAAGTCCCCTGGTTTTATCCGGTTAAGAATAACGTACCTGGCACATTCTATTCTCTAAGAATAGGTGAGTAAGGTGAGTGAGGTGAGTAAGGTGAGTAGGAATAAAGTATCTGGCACCTTCTATTCCCTAAAAATATCGAATAAAATTATAAAAAATAAATAAAAATATTGCAGTTTTTTTTATTTTATGATAAATTAAATATTCAAAAAAAAATTCAAGGAGGCCTAAATGAGCCAGGACCCTGAAATCATCGCAATGAGCGAAACATTTGAAGCCTTAAAACATTTAAGCACAGACCAAATAAGACGAATTATTCATTGGATTAAAGACAGGTTTGGGCTGGTTGAAGGAATAGCACCTGCTGAACCCACTGTCAGTATCAGTGAACCTGTACCTGCCCGGAAAGAAGAAGTTATCGCGGAAGCCGTGCCGGAACTCGCAGTAAAAGAAGAACCACCTGCACCTAAACCCCCGCATAAAAAAGACCTTATAGATTACGATACGGTGCTGGATTTGTTCGCTGAAGCAAACGTCAAAAAGGTAAGTGATAAAATTTTATTAATGGCTGCCTATTTGCAAGAAAGACTCAATTTCAAAGAAATTAGTAGTTATGACATTAACTTTCGATTAAAACGAATTGGTCATGGGGTGCAAAATATCTCCAGTTCCATTAATGGAATTCTAAAACGGAAACAACGAGAAGCCCCATTGATGATGGAATTAAAAAAGGAAGGTGCTTCCAAACAAGCCAGAAGAAAGTTTAGAGTAACCGACGACGGCTTGAAAAAAGCCAGGAGTTTCTTGAAAAGTTCTAAATAAAAAATAAAAGTTTCACGTATAGTTTATGACTAACCATCATAAAACTATGTAGTGTATTCGTACGCATATTTTATTTTAATATGAAATAACAATGAATAAATCCAAATGTTATTTTTTTATTATTACCTGGGTAGTCTTTTTCCCTTTAATTTTAGTCACCCTGAGCCTGGCAGCGGAAACCCAGCATCCGGAAACGCCGGTCAGCAGAAAACAATTATATACTCACGTCCATCAACTGACGTCAATACAACCTCCCAGGAATTACAAGAATCCCTCTTCCCTGGACCAGGCAGCGGCGTATATTTTTAAGGAATTCAGCAAATGGTGCAAAGGGGTTGAAGTTCAACGTTACAACGTCAATGGGACCCAATATAAAAATGTGATTGCATGGTTTGGCCCAAAGACTGGTAAACGGATTGTAATAGGAGCACATTACGATGTTTGCGGCGATCAACCAGGGGCAGACGATAATGCCAGCGGAGTCGCAGTCCTCCTGGAGTTAGCCAGGCTTTTTTCCCGACTAAAGCCTTGTTTAAAACAGCGAATCGACCTGGCAGCTTACACCCTGGAAGAACCCCCCTTCTTCCGGACTCCCAATATGGGCAGTGCCGTCCATGCCAAATCCCTGGCAGCCGCAAAAGTAAAGATTCACATCATGATCAGCCTGGATATGATCGGTTACTTTTCAGACAAAGTCAAACCTTTCCGCATCTTTGCTCCCTTTTTCAAACCAGGCACAGTTATCCCCGGAAATACCACAGTCATTCTCGGTAAACAAGGAGAAAAAGACATCACCCAAACCCTGGCAAAATATATAATGAAATATTCGGATATCAATGCCGCTGCTGTTAATCCACCCCCGGAAACCCCGGGGGTCGATTTTTCCGATCACCTCAACTTCTGGAAAGAAGGTTATAAAGCTGTAATGATCACGAATCTTTTTGTGTGCCCGAACCTCAATTACCACAAACCTGGTGATACCATTGATAAGTTAGATTTTAACAAGATTGCAGAAATCGTTAAAGGATTGTATGGAGCACTGTGTAAAATGGCAGCCGAAAAACCAGGAAAATAAATAGGAATAATGATATAATATTGCCGGATTTTTTAATGGGTGTACTGATGAGTATAACTGGATTGTTACTTCAACCGACACAAACAGAATGCCCATACCTGGAGGATAAAACCTCTATTAACGAAAATATCCTAATAAGAGACCTGGATGATTATGATTTGGGCATGCTTTTGAGCATGGGATTCCGGCATTTTGGTGCGGTTTTTTTCCGGCCTATTTGCAGTTACTGCCGTTGTTGTATCCCCATTCGCATCCCGGTTCAACGATTTTCCCCTTCAAAATCGGTTCGGCGATTATTTAACCGCAATAAAAACTTTAACGTAACCCTGGGAGAACCGGTTCCAGGTGAAGAAGCCTTTGAGTTGTACAACCGGCACAAAAAAAGGTTTAAACGACAACCCTCTGATTCCTATGAAAATTACCTGGAAAGTTTTTTTCATCCTTTTCCATTTAACCGCGTGCTCGCGGTTACAGACGGCACGACACTGGTTTCCGTGTCCCACCTGGATGTCACAGCCAATGCCATGTCTGCGGTCTACTGCTATTTCGACGAAAGATACAACCGGTTCAGCCCGGGCAAATTCGCGATTTACAAAGAAATCGAGATAGCAAAAGAGTTAGGTATCCAGTGGTTGTACCTGGGGTTTTACATCCAGGAGAATCGTCATACCAACTACAAAATTCAATTTAAACCGAACCAATTAATGGTAGAAGATAATAAATGGATTGATTACATGGATGTTTCCGGTAATATCCTCAACCCCCTGCCCCGCCCCATGTTTTATCCATTAGCAGACTACCCCGCGTAATAGTGATGACTTAAGAAAAATCCGAAATTCGAATATCGAAATCCGAAACAAATTCAAAATTCAAATGTCCAAAATTCAAAACAAAAAAGAACCACCCTTCTAAACAAAAATTTTTGCGGGGGGTCCAGGGGGGCGGTTTTTATAAAAAGAGCCCCCCTGGTCGCCGAAGGCA
>JABAOH010154575.1_pt1 | contig 13638 bp, 13 predicted proteins | sample 7062181 | NCBI WGS metagenome assembly JABAOH01 (sample SAMN14538630, study PRJNA623070) | marine sediment metagenome | biome: marine biome [ENVO:00000428]; feature: marine pelagic biome [ENVO:01000023]; material: deep marine sediment [ENVO:00002113]; isolation source: pool of 5 deep marine... | reverse complement strand
TTCGAGCGTGTTGGCGCCCGTGCTGCAACTTCAGAAGCGCTTCGTGGACGCTCGGGCGACGCGCACGCGCCTGGAGGTGTTCCGCGCCCAGCGAGACTCTCTGTCGGCTGAATTGCTGCGGAGAGCCGGCGTCGAGGAGGAGAATCGGCGACTGCGCGCGTTGCTCGGCCTCGCCAGCCTGGGCGCCGGGCGCTTCCGCGCCGCCAACCTGGTGCCGGCCGGGCGGGCGGGCGAGGTCGTCAAGCTGTCGTTCGTGGTGGACATTGGAGCGAAGGAGGGTGTGTTTCCCGATGCGCCGGTGGTCTCGGGCGAGGGATTAGTCGGGGTCGTCCGGGTCGTGACCGGCGATCAGGCGACGGGCGATTTTTGGACGCAACCCGAGTTCCGCGTGAGCGCGATGACCGCGGACGGGCGGGTCTTTGGGATCATTCGCGCCGTGGCCGGCACGCCCCTGCTCATGCGGCTGGACAACACACCGTTTCAGACCGAGCTGCCGCGGGGGACGGAGCTGCTCACCTCCGGCCAGGGTGGGGTCTTCCCCCGTGGCATCCCGATCGGCCGAGTCCTGGAGCTGATCGAGGCCGAGGCCGGCTGGGCTCGAAGCTACCTGGTGGAGCCGGCCGTCGACCCCGAGGCTGTGCGGGAGGTGATGGTGCTGGTCGACCGCGGCGCGTCCGGCGACCTGGCGGACATCTGGCTTCGACCAGGCTCCGCCGAGCCGCGTTGATGGTGGTCGAGCGAGGAGGTAGCCGGCTTGGGCTCGCCATCGTCGTTCTCGTTCTCAGCTTCCTCCACTTCGGGCTGAGTCCGGTCTTCGGTTCGTGGTACGTCAGTCCGAACCTGCTGGTTTGCGCCGTCTTGGTCGCGGCCCGCGAGCTGCGGCCCGGGACGGCGGCCGCGCTCGGTTTCGTGCTCGGGTTACTCGAGGACGCGTTAGCGGTCAGTCATTTCGGCCTCGCGACTTTGCTGTTCGTGATCCTCGCGTACCTTGGGTCAACGACGCGCGATCTGTTTCTGGGTGAGGAACCGCTGTTCATGGGCACCTACCTTTTCGTGGGAACCTGGCTCTACGAAGCGGCGAGCTATCTGATCATGGGCGCCGGGGGCGATACGTTCTCGTATCTGGCGATCCGCGCTCCCCTCAGCGCTCTGGCGACGGGTGCGATCGGCTACCTGGTCTTGCCGGCCGTGAGGGCGCGATGAGCTCGATTCTGCAGCCGCCCCAGGGCTATCGTCAGTCTCGTGGCCGTCTGGCCCGCTGGCTCCTCGCCGTGGTGATCTGCGGGTTGGCTGTTCAGTTCTTCCGCGTCCAGATCCTCAAGCACACGACTTACGCTCTCCGTTCGGACGAGAACCGAATCCGGGCGCTGACGATCCCCGCGGCGCGGGGCACGATCTACGATCGACAGGGCCGCGTGTTGGCGGAGAACGTGCCCGGTTACTCGATCGTGGTACTGCCGACTTCCGTTGACTCCCTGAGATCGGTGCTGGAAACGCTGGCGGTGATCCTCGATCACTCGGGAGAGCGGGTGGATGCGTTGATCGAGGGGTATCGGCAGCACCCGAATCGGCCGGTCACGGTCGAGAGCGATGCGAGCTTCGCGGAGGTTGCCGCGATCGAGGAGCGGCGCGTGGAACTTCCGGGCGGGATCGTGATCGAGACGGCCCCTAAACGCCATTACCCGGCCGGCCCGATCCTGGCGCATGTGATCGGCTACGTGGGTGAGATCAGCGACGCCGATTTGCAGCTGCCGGAGTTTGCGGGCAACGCGCCGGGTCAGATCGTCGGCCGCACCGGCGTCGAGCGCGTCTACGACCGCGTGCTGGCCGGCAAACCAGGCGTTCGCTACGTGGAGGTGAACGCGCTCGGCCGGGTGGTTGGCGAATTTCGCGGCCGCGAGACGGTGGCGGAGGTCCCGGGCCGCGACGCCTTCCTCAACCTCGATCTGGACCTTCAGCAGCGCGCCGCCGAGCTCTTTCCCGACACGATGAAGGGCGCGATCGTCGCTTTGGAACCGACGAGCGGTGCCGTGCTCGCCATGTACAGCTCACCGAGCTTCGATCCGAATCTCTTCGTCGGAAAGTTCGAGCCCGGGCAGTGGCGAGCGCTGAACATGGATCCCGGCCGCCCCATGTTCAATCGGGCCGTCTCCGCCTCCTATGCCCCCGGTTCCACCTTCAAGCTGGTGGTGGCCGGGATCGCCATGGAGCACGGCCAGGCCGACGGCAACACGCGGATGCCGATACCGTGCCGCGGGGCGCTGATGTACTTCGGCCGTGTCTTCAAAGACTGGACGCCTTCCGGGCACGGCTCGCTCGACCTGCGTGGGGCGATCCGCGAGAGTTGCGACGTCTACTTCTACCAGCTCGGCCTGAAAGTCGGTCTGCAGCGGTATCTGACATCGGTGGCCGCCTTCGGTTTCAATCAGCCCACCGGGATCGATCTGCCGTCGGACATCCGAGGGATCATTCCGCCGGACACGGCCTGGTACACCCGGCGCTACGGGCGGAGGGGCTGGACCAACTCGGTCGTCTTGAACCTGGCGATTGGTCAGGGTGAAAACGCGCAGAGCCCGCTGAAGATGGTTCAGTTCTTCGCGGCGCTGGCCAACGGCGGCACCTTGCCGACGCCGCGTGTCGCGCGCGACGGCCCCACCGCTGAACCGGCCGGCAAGTTGCCACTCAGCGCGGAGCAACACGAGGTGCTTCGAGCAGCGCTGGTCGAGGTGGTGAACGAGGCGGGCGGAACCGCGCGAGGGTCGCGTCTGGCGGATTGGACGCTGGCGGGAAAAACCGGTACGGCGCAGAACCCTCACGGAGAAGATCACGCCTGGTTCATCGGCTACGCGCCGGCCGAAGATCCGGCGATCGTCGCCGTCGCCGTGGTCGAGGCGGGAGGGCACGGCTCATCGGCGGCCGCCCCGATCGTCTCCCAGCTGATCGCGCATTACCTCAGCGCCCAACGTGAAGAGCGCGCCGAACCGAAGGCTGCGGGGGGATGAGAGAGAAAGTCGCGTTCAACATCGGTGACGGCCTGATCCTCGTGCTGGCGATAGGGCTGGCCCTGTTCGGCGTCGCAATGGTCTACTCGTCCGGCGAGTTGGAGATTCCGTCCGCCGTGACCGGTATATGGCGCAAGCAAGCGATCTGGCTCGCCATCTCGCTGGTGGCGTTCGCCGGCGTCACACGGATCGAGATGCGGTGGCTCGAGTGGATGACCCCTGCCGCCTACGCCGTCGCGATCGCCGCGCTGGTCGCCGTGCTCGTCGTCGGGCAGGGGCCGGGGTCGCGAAGCTGGATCCGCTTCGGCGTGATCGGCCTGCAGCCCTCGGAGTTCGCCAAGCTGGCTACGATCCTCGTGCTGGCCAAGCTCATCGCCAGCCGCGAGCGGCCACCCGACTCCCTCTGGGAGCTCTGGCCGTTCATCGCGGTCGTGCTCTTGCCGATCGTCCTCATCGCCGCGCAGCCGGACTTCGGCACCGCGGCCGTCTTCCTGGCGATCCTGGTCGCCGCGCTTTACTGGTCGGGGCTGCCGACTGCCAAGCTCATCTTGTTTCTGAGCCCGCTGGCCAGTCTGGCGCTCGCGTTCTCCACGCCGCTTTGGGGCGTCTGGTTTCTGTTGCTGGTCGCGTTCCTTTACTGGACGCGGGCTTACCTGTCGGAGTCGCTCGCCGTGATCTTCGCCAACCTGGCCATGGGGGTGCTGGTGCTGCCGGCCTGGCGGAGCCTGGCGGGGTACCAGAAGCTGCGCATCCTGGCTTTCTTCCAGCCGGAAGCGGATCCACAGGGCGCGGGCTGGCACCTCATGCAGTCGCAGGTGGCGATCGGCTCGGGGGGCTGGCTGGGCAAGGGGTTCTCGCTGGGAACTCAAAAGCGTCTGGCCTTCCTGCCCGAGCAGCATACGGATTTCATTTTCGCGGTCGTCGGCGAGGAGCTTGGTTTCGTCGGTATCTGCATCGTCCTGCTCTGCTTTGGAGTCCTGCTCTGGCGACTGCTCAACATCGCGGAGCGCGACTCCGACGACTTCGCCTCGACGGTCGTGTTCGGTGTCTTCTCGCTCTGGTTCGCGCACCTGGTCGCTAATGTCGGGATGACCGTGGGCCTGCTACCGATCACCGGGCTGCCGCTCCCCTGGCTCAGCTACGGGGGGAGCTTCCTACTCATGTCTTTCATCTCACTGGCCATCGTCCAACGCGCGGCCGCCGAGCGAAAGGCCGGCCGCTAGGAAGAAGCCCGGTTTACGCGGGCCGGCGCGGCTGCGCGTGCCGGAGTGCCGGGACCCGGCCGGGATTGTTGCGGTGCCGGCCCTGGCTGCCGATCTTAAGGCCTGGCACCTCGATGCGGTTCAGAGCGGTTCGGCGGTCGGCTGGGGAACGCGGGTAGAGAGTGCCGCGCGGGAAGGCTTAGGGTCAGATGGCTTGGTTTCGCAAGGAAAAAAAGAGGCTCGTCAAGCAGAAGCGGGAGCTGCCGCCGGACGTCTGGGCCAAGTGCGATGGGTGCGGCGAGATCATCTACCGTGAGAAGCTGGCCGAGAACTTCCACGTCTGCTTGAAGTGCGGCTACCACTTCCGTATCAAACCGGACGACTATGCGCGCCTGCTGCTCGACCGCGCCCTGGAGGAGGAGTACGACGCCGGACTGCGGTCGGTCGATCCGCTGAAGTTCGTGGGTCCCAGTGCTTACGCCGAGCGCTATGAGCGCGCCGTGAAAAAGGGCAAGAACAAGGAAGCGGTGATTACGGGGTCCGGGCATCTCGACGGACGGGGTGTGAAGTTTGGGGTGATGGACTTCGGTTTCATCGGCGGATCGATGGGCTCGGTCGTCGGCGAAAAGATCGCGCGCGTCGCCGAGCGGGCGCTCGATGACGGCGCTCCACTCATCCTCGTGTCGGCGTCGGGTGGCGCGCGGATGATGGAAGGGGTGCTGTCGCTGATGCAGATGGCCAAGACGGCGAGTGCGCTCGGCCGCCTCCACCAGGCTCGGCTGCCCTACATTTCCATCCTCACGAATCCAACCACGGGCGGCGTGACGGCCTCCTTCGCCATGCTCGGCGATGTCATCGTGGCCGAGCCCGGGGCGCTCATCGGATTCGCCGGGCCGCGGGTCATCGAACAGACGATCGGCCAGGAGCTCCCCGAGGGCTTCCAGCGCTCGGAGTTTCTGCTCGAGCACGGCATGGTCGATATCGTCGTCCCCCGGCCCGAGCTGAAATCAACGGTCTCCAGGCTCCTCAGCCATATGCTGGACGGCCGGGGCGTCTAGCCGGCCGGCCAGCCAAAGCGCCGGCGCCGGCCGCCCTCGATCCGGCGGCGGCCCTACCGATCGTCGCACCGTCCTTTATTATTAGGCCCCAAAGGTCCACAACCCGCTACTGCCGGCCGGTCCCGGTGCGCTTCTGGGCCGAGGACGCTTGCTGAGACGAGGATGGGAACGACCGATCTATCGGAACTCCTGGGGCTGAAGCCCACGGGGGAGATACGCTGGGGTCTACGCCGAACGCGCCACATTCTGCACAGCGCCGGCCGACCCCATATGGCCTTCCGTTCGATCCACGTGGGTGGCACGAACGGGAAGGGGTCGGTGGCGGCGATGATCGCCAGCGTGCTGCGTGCCTCGGGCCTGCGGGTCGGCCTGTACACGTCACCGCACCTGATCGATTTCAGTGAGCGCGTGCGCATCGATGGACGGCCGGCGGAGATGGAGCTCCTGAGCGCCGGGGCGCAACGGCTTCGTCCCCTGGTCGAGGAAGTGGGGGCGACGTTCTTCGAGGCCACGACCGCGCTCGCCTTTCTCTGCTTCGCCGAGGCGCGCGTGGACTACGTCGTCGCCGAGGTCGGGCTGGGTGGCCGACTGGACGCCACCAACGTCTTGCTTCCGGACGTCGCGGCGATCACCAACATCGCTTGGGACCATTCCGATTACCTGGGCCACACGCTGGCGGCGATCGCCGGCGAGAAGGCTGGGATCGCGAAGCCGGGCGTGCCGCTGGTTCTCGGCAGGCTCGAGCCCGAGGCCGGTCGCATCGTCCGGGAACGCGCGAGCGTCGCCGGCGCTCCGCTCCGCCAGCTGGGTTACGACGCGGCCGTGCGCCGCATCCGGATCAAACGCGAAGGCACCGAGCTGGAGTACGTCGGCCCCGGCGCCGCCGAGGCGGTAGGGCTGAGTTGCCCACTGCTGGGAACGCATCAGGCTTGGAACGCCGGACTGGCGGCGCTGGTCGCTCAGAGCCTGCCCGAGACCTGGCGTCCGGACGCCCGGCACATCCAGGCTGGTATCGCGAACGTGCGCTGGCCTGGCCGTCTGCAGGTGGAACGCCGCCGCGAGCGGACCTGGGTGCTGGATGTGGCCCACAACCCGCAGGCGGTCGAGTCGCTGGCCCAGGGGCTCACCAGCCTCGATCTGCCGGGACCGCTGGCGCTGGTGGTGGCGATCCTGGGCGACAAGCCGTGGCCGGAGATGCTGCCGCCGCTGCTGGCGCTGGCGGATGTCTCGGTCTTCACCGTGGCGCCGAGTTCGCCGGCGGAGCGACGCTGGAACGCGGCGGAGGTGGCGGCGCGGGTTTCGAGTTACCCGGTCAAGGTGATCGAAGACTTTTCCGAGGCGCTCGACTACGCCGCCTCGATCGCGCCGACGGTCGTGGTCACCGGCTCGCACCACACCGTGGGTGACGCCATGCAAGAGCTCAACATCCCGGTTGGGCTGTTACTGCCCAGCGCGGCGGGATAGATTCGCGCATGGCGGAACTCAAGGGGTTGCCGGGTTTCAGGGACTTCTATCCGGAGGACTTGGCCGCACGCTCGTACCTCGAGGGGGTGTGGCGCGCCGTGGCCCGCCGCTACGGTTTCGAGGAGTACGACGGCCCCCCGCTCGAGCCGCTCGAGATCTACACGCGCAAGTCGGGCGAAGAGATCGTACAACAGCTCTACGAGTTCGAAGACAAGGGCGGCCGTCGCGTCGCACTGCGCCCGGAGATGACGCCGACGCTGGCCCGCATGGTGGGCGCGCGAGCCCGAGCGTTGCGAAAGCCGGTTCGCTGGTTCTCCATTCCACAGCTATTCCGCTACGAGCGTAAACAACGCGGTCGGTTGCGAGAGCACTTCCAGCTCAACCTCGACATCCTCGGCGAAGCGGATGTGCTCGCCGACGCCGAGCTGCTGGCCGCAGCCGTCGACATCGTCCGGACCACGGGTCTCGATTCGACCCAGGTGCGCGCCCGGGTGTCGGATCGTCGCATCCTCGCCGCCATCTTTCGACACCTCGGCGTGCCCGAGCGGGCGCTGGCGCCGGTGTACGAAGTGGTGGACAAGCTGGAGCGCGAGCCGCGGGAGCGGCTGGAGGAACGACTGGAACAGCTCGGGTTGAAGTCGGCCACGATCGACGGGATCTTTTCCGCCGTCCAGTTACGCGGCATCGATGCGCTCGACACCGGGTTTGGAGACGAGGCGAGCGTCCGTGAGCGGATNNGTCGCGGGTTACGTGGATGTCGACCTTTCGGTGGTGCGCGGTCTCGCCTACTACACCGGCATCGTCTTCGAGCTGTGGGATGCACGCCGAGAGCTCCGGGCCATATGCGGTGGTGGCCGCTACGACGACCTGCTCCAGGTGATCGCGGGTGTGGACATGCCCGCCCTCGGGTTCGGCATGGGTGACGTGGTTCTGACGGAACTGCTGCGGGATCACGGTCTGCTCACGGAGCCGCGACCCCAGATCGATTGCTACGTCGCCTGGCTCGGCGAGGAGGGTCGTCGGCAGGCGCTGCGCGCCGCCCAGATCTTGAGGGCGGCGGACCTGTCCGCGGTCTACGAGTTCCGCGACCGGCGGCTCGGCAACCAGCTCAAGAGCGCGAGCCAGATGGGTGCGCGCTGCGCGGTGATCATCGGGCCGGAAGAGGTGGGGGCCGGGCGAGCGCGAATCCGCGACATGGCAAGTGGTGATGAGAGGCTGGTGGCGTTCGACGAGCTGTCGGGCGCTGTACGTGAGGGCCGGCAGGATGTGTAAAGCGCGACGGCGGCGACGAAGCTCGCCCGCGCGACGGGGCAAATGGATGCTGACGATCGCGGCGACCTGGGCGCTGACGACGTCCTGCGTGGGAAGCGACAGCGCGGACACGAGATCGCAAACAGGGAAGACGCCTCCCGAGGCCGCATCCGCGGAGATGAAGGCGGCGGAAGCGGCCGTTGAGCGTGGCGCGGCAACGCCTGATGAGTACAGCGAAGATGTGGCGGCCTTGGAATATCAGGTTTTCGAGCAGGTCGTGGTGAGCGCCAGCCCGCGGAAGACGCTGCATCGGCTTCTCGTCTTTTTTCCGGAGTCACGGGCGGGGTTGCTGAAGACGATCCGCGTGGCTCTCGACTCGATCGCGGCCGCGGACACTACGGCCGTCGCGGCGCGAGCCATCCTCTATGCCTTTCGGCCGACCAGGCCGGGGGAAGGCGACGTGATCCCCGTCGTCTGGGGCGAATGGGTGCCGCCGGAGGGCTGGGCGGAGGCGGGTCCCGACTCGCGGCGACGGCTGCACCGGACGTTCGTGTATTTCGGGAACCCGGCCTGGAGCGAGGACGACGCGGGCACCGCGCCCGCGCCGCGGCCGCGATGAGCCCGGGTCAGCCGACCCGCGAAGCTGAGGGCGGCGCGGCGGAGACGACGCTTGGCAACGCGTGGGACCGATTCGCCCCGCTCAGCCTGGGCGCCGTGGCCAGCAGCGCCCTGATCGTAGCGGCGAGCGCGGCGTTGCGGGGCCTGCTCGGCCCTCGGCGACGGGCGCTCGGGTGGCTGGGGGTGGCGGCTTTGCTGCCGCTGGCCGTATGGGTGCTGTGGGAAGACGAAGAAGAAGCGGCGGATCCAGACGAGACGGAAAAGGAGCGGTCGGGCGCGAGAACGGGGAAAAGCAGGGAACCCAATGGCGGATGAGAAGGCGCTAATACCGAGGAGCGAAGACTTCTCGGCCTGGTACAACGGTGTGGTCCAGCGGGGCGAGCTGGCCGGCTACACGCCGGTGCGCGGCTGCATGGTCATCCGTCCGCACGGGTATGCGATCTGGGAGACGATGAAGGCGGCGCTGGACGAGAAGTTCAAGGCAACCGGACATCAGAACGCCTACTTTCCGCTCTTCATCCCCGAGAGCTTTCTGAAGAAGGAAGCCGAGCATGTCGAGGGGTTCGCGCCGGAGGCGGCGGTTGTCACACACGGCGGCGGCAAGGCGCTGGAGGAGCCGCTGGTGGTGAGGCCGACATCCGAGGCGATCATCTGGCCGATCATGGCCACATGGATCCAGAGCTATCGCGACCTGCCGCTGCTGATCAACCAGTGGGCGAACGTCGTGCGCTGGGAGATGCGGACGCGGCCCTTCCTGCGCACACTGGAGTTTCTCTGGCAAGAGGGGCACACGGCGCACGCGACCGAGGCGGAGGCGGAGGCGGAAGCCCGTCTGATCCTCGATCTGTACCGGGAGTTCATGGAGAAGTGGATGGCGATGCCCCCGCTGACCGGCAAGAAGGCCGAGTGGGACAAGTTCGCCGGTGCGGTGCGCACGTACGCGCTCGAAGCGCTGATGCAGAACAACTGGGCGCTCCAGGCGGGGACCTCTCACAATCTGGGTCAGAACTTCGCACGGGCATTCGAGGTGAAGTACCAGACCGAAGCCGGCGAGCACGACTACGTCTGGGGCACGTCGTGGGGAGTGACGACGCGTCTGATCGGCGGTTTGGTGATGACGCACAGCGACGATGTGGGCCTCGTCCTGCCGCCGAAGCTGGCGCCGATTCAGGTCGTGATCGTGCCGATATACAAGACGGAAGCGGAGCGGTCGGAAGTACTGGAGGCGGCGAAGCGGATCGGCGAGCGACTGCCGAGCGGAGTGCGTGTGAAGCTGGATGACCGGGATACGCTGAATCCGGGGGCCAAGTACTACGAGTGGGAGGGCAAGGGCGTGCCGATCCGCCTCGAGATCGGCCCCCGCGACCTGGCTCAGCGGCAGGCGATGCTCGTCCGGCGATTCGTTCCGGACGGCGCGAAGCGTAAAACGCCGGTAAGCCAGGAGGAATTGCCGGCGCGCCTGCCGGCGTTACTGCAGGAGATTCAGGAGCAGCTGCTCGAGGCCGCGACCCGGCGTCGCGAAGAGAACTCGTTCCGCGGCATTTCGGACTACGAAGAGTTCAAGGAGATCGTCGCGACGACGGGCGGCTTCATCTACACCGGCTATTGCGGTTTGGAGGCGTGTGAGCTGAAAGTAAAGGACGATACCAAAGCGACGATCCGGGTGATCCCGGAAGAGGATTTCCGCAGCGATACGCCGCCGGAGAAGTGCATCTGCGGAAAGCGGGCCGTCTACGAGGTGGTTTGGGCGCGCGCTTACTAGACCGCAGACCTCTGCGCCTCGGTGGGACCGAGAGCCCGAGGCCGTTGAGGCCAGCGCCGCGCCGCGATCGAGAAAACTGCNNAAAGGGACATCATTTCCTGGCGTCAGTGGAGGCTGAGAGAGGGGTATGGGGGAGAGCAAGCCTGCCGATCGGATCTTGATCCTCGACTACGGATCGCAGTACACGCAGCTGATCGCCCGGCGCGTGCGTGAGGAACGAGTCTATTGCGAGATCCACCCGCCGACGCGCTCTGACGCCTGGGTGCGCGAGTGGAAGCCGAAAGGGATCGTGATCTCGGGTGGACCGGCCAGCGTCTACGACGTGGGCGTTCCCAAGCTGGACCCGGGCCTGCTCGAGCTTGGTGTCCCCGTGCTCGGGATCTGCTACGGGATGCAGCTGATCGCGCAGACGGCCGGCGCGCCGGTGCGCGCCGCGGCCAAACGAGAATATGGCCGGGCCGAGCTCGAGATTCGCGAGCCGAATGATCTGTTCGACGGCTTCGAGGCGGGCGAGCGCACCACGGTCTGGATGAGCCATGGAGACGTGGTGGAAACGGTCCCGGCGGGTTTCCGGCTGCTCGGGGCGACGTCCACCGTACCGGTGGCGGCGATGGGTGCCGTGACGCGGCCGCTGTTCGGCGTGCAGTTTCATCCCGAGGTGGCGCATACGGCGCGCGGCGGCGAGATCATCTCGAACTTTCTCTTCCGGGTCTGCCACTGCGAGCCGAGCTGGACCGCCGGTTCGTTTATCGAGGCGCAGGTCGCGGCGATCCGCGAACGGGTAGCCGGTCGGGGGCGGGTGATCTCGGCGTTGTCCGGCGGCGTCGACTCGTCGGTCGCGACGGCGCTCGTCCACCGGGCGGTGGGTGAGCGGTTGAGCTGCATCTTTGTCGACACCGGGCTGTTGCGAAAAGGCGAGCGGGACTGGGTCGCTCGCACCTTCAGGCAGCATCTGGGAATCGAGCTGCGCGTGGTCGACGCCGCTGAACGCTTTCTCGAGCGGCTGGCGGGGGTGGTGGAACCTGAAGAGAAGCGTCGCATCATCGGCCATACCTTCATCGACGTGTTCGAACAGGAGGCGCGGGCCATCGGCTCCGACGTAGATTTCCTTGTCCAGGGCACCCTTTATCCTGACGTGNNGGCCCGTCGGAGACGATCAAGACGCACCATAACGTCGGCGGCTTGCGCCCGAATCTCCCGTTCGAGTTGATCGAGCCGTTGCGTGAGCTGTTCAAAGACGAGGTGCGGCAGGTCGGGCGCGAGCTGGGTCTGCCGGAAGAGCTGGTGGGACGGCACCCCTTCCCGGGCCCCGGTCTCGCCGTGCGGGTGCTGGGCGACGTGACCCCGGCGCGTCTGCAGGTGCTGCGCGAGTCCGACGCGATCTATCTGGATGAGATCCGTGCGGCCGGGCTGTACGACGAGATCTGGCAAGCCTTCGCCGTTCTTCTCCCCGTGCAGTCCGTCGGCGTCATGGGTGATGGGCGGACTTACGAGAACGTGATCGCCCTGCGAGCGGTCACCAGCCGGGACGGGATGACGGCGGACTGGTTCCAGTTCCCGCACGAGGTGCTGGGCCGGATCGCGACGCGCATCATCAACGAGGTCGCCGGCATCAATCGCGTGTGCTACGACGTCAGCTCCAAGCCGCCGGCCACGATCGAATGGGAGTGAGCGGGGCCGCCGTCGAGCTGCAGCATCTCGTCGACTACCTCGACAGGTACCTCGACATCGCGAACGTGCCGGATTACCCCGGGGCGGCCAACGGTCTACAGGTCGAAAGCAGCGGGTCGGTGCGCAAGATCGTCGCCTGCACCGACGCCTGTCAGGCAACGATCGACGCGGCAGCCGAGCGCGGCGCCGACCTGATGCTGGTTCACCACGGGTTGTTCTGGGGCGGCGGCCTGCAACCGCTCACCGGACGAAGCTACCGCCGGGTGCGCCGGCTGATCGAGCACGACATCGCCCTGTACTCCGCCCACCTGCCGCTGGACCTCCACCCGGAAGTCGGTAACAACGCAGAGCTGGCACGGGCCATCGGCCTGAGCGTGAGTGGCCGCTTCGCCGAGTACGAGGGCTGCGCCATCGGGGTGTGGGGCGAGCTGGGGATCGAGCGAGAGGAGCTAGAGCGACGTCTGCAGCAGGCGCTCGGCACGGTGCCACACCTCATCGCGGCGGGTCCCGAGCGCGTGGCGCGCGTGGCCGTGCTCACGGGCGGCGGCGGTGAAAACGTCGCGGACGCGCACGCTGTCGGTGCCGACACCTACATCACCGGTGAAGGCCCGCATCACACCTACTTCGACGCCGAGGAGTGGGGGCTGAACGTCTTTTACGCCGGGCACTACGCCAGCGAAACGCTGGGCGTCAAGGCTCTCGCTCGCCACCTGCACGAGAAGTTCGGTTGTCCCTGGGAGTTCATCGACCATCCCACCGGACTCTGACACCGTCCCGGCGGGCACCTCGCCTGCTTCGGCAGCGGCTCACCGCTCGTCCGGGTCCGATCGCCGCCTAACGTCCCGCCTCGCTGCTGTGTCGCGCGGAGCCCTCAGTCGGGTCTCGATCTCGAGCCAGACGCTCGCCAGGTATTGGGGGTCGTCCGCGTGCCGGCGCGCGAAATCCAGCAGCTCCGCGTCGCTCACGCCGCGGCGGCGCAGCACGGCCGAAGTGCTGTCCGCCGCGGAGGCAGAATCGGCGGCGGCCCCGACCGCGCGGAGCAGCTCTACGTAAGTGTCGATGTACGCTTGCCGGGTTAGGCCGCGCTGGGGCGACGGGGACCCGCAAGCCTGAAAGGCCAGCANNGAGCACCCTGCACCCGCCGAAGGTCCGGGCGCGCCGCCTCAGCGCGCCATCGCCTTGGCGTCGGCGTTGGAATAGCGGTAGAAGAACCACAGTGCCAGCGGGAAGACCAGCAACCCCAGGAGACCCTGGGCGGTCGGGTTGCTGACGATTACCGGAAGCTGGAAGTTGGCAACGATCAACCCGGCGATCAGCACGCCCATCAGCGCTTCGCCGGCCACGAAACCGCTGGCCACCAGGATTCCTGTGTTGGCAGCCCGCTCCAGCGCCGCCTCGGGATAGCGCTTGCGAGCCAACATCCCATCGACGATCGATTTCAGAACCCCGCCGAGGAAGATGGCGAACGTGCTATTGATCGGCAGATACATCCCCACCGCGACCAGCATCGGTGACGGCGCACGGACCAGTATCAACATGACCCCGAACAGCATCCCCGCCAGGAACAGCGGCCAGACCATCTCGCCGGCCACGATCCCCTGACTGACCAA
>JABAOH010016220.1_pt1 | contig 13639 bp, 12 predicted proteins | sample 7062181 | NCBI WGS metagenome assembly JABAOH01 (sample SAMN14538630, study PRJNA623070) | marine sediment metagenome | biome: marine biome [ENVO:00000428]; feature: marine pelagic biome [ENVO:01000023]; material: deep marine sediment [ENVO:00002113]; isolation source: pool of 5 deep marine... | reverse complement strand
GAGGCCACCATTCCCAGGGCATCCTCCCAGCCCACCTCCTGGAAATCGCCGTCTTTCCTGACAAGGGGATATCGGAGCCTCCTATCGCTCTCCACAAATTCGTGAACGTTCCAACCCTTGATACAGAGAGTCCCTTCACTAATGGGATGGGTTTTCAAGGGAAGGGTTCCCACCAGGCCCTCGTCCATCACCTCCAATAGAAGCCCACATCCGCAGCCGCAGTAGGTACATGTTGTCTGAATCGTTCTGTATTCCACAGTCAACCCCGGTTTGACTTGCCGGCCTCTCCAATCTCAAATGTACCCTCCCCAAGGACTTCCAGGGGGGGAAGATCCTCCGTGCTTTCTCCCGGCAGATAGCCAAAAAGATTCTTCACCGTTTCCCTCACCTTCCGATAAAGGGTTCGGAGAGGAATATCGGCAGGGCATGCCTCTTCACAGAGGCCGCAGTCGATGCATCGGTCCGCCATGTGCATGGCCCTGACCAGATGAAAGATGGGAATCTGGGGAGGCATCCCTCCCAGGTGAACCAGATCATGGTCTTCTAGGGTACATGATGGGCAGAAACAGACGGGACAGATGTTCCGGCAGCCGTAACATTTGATGCACTTGGTGAACTGGTCCATCCAGTACCGGTGCCTCTCCTCTTCCGGCATGGCCTCGATTTCCCTAACCCTTGCATCATCCTCCGGGCGCTCCACCTTCTCGCCCATATCGATTCGGGAGGGATAAGGACTGAAGCACTCACACTTTTCGGCGAGTTCCCCCGAGCAGGCCACTCCCACAAAGGTCACCTTCTCCGGATCGAGTTGCTGGTTCTTGTAAAGCTCGATCAGAGAGCGCTCGTCGCAGGCCCGGGCGAGAATACCAAAGCTATTGTCAGGATACTTTCGAGCCAGTCTGATCAAGAGTTTCGTAACGGGATAGCGAACCTCTCCCAGGTAGAGCCCGTCCAATTCCTCCGGGTTTGTAAATAAATAGGGAATCGGGTGACCTGCCAGCGTTCTCAGGGCCAGGAATCCTGCGACCTTATCCTTGGCGAGCCATTCTGAGATGATTGCCCGAGCCTTTTCCAAATCCTCCATTTTCGCTCTATCCCTTCCCCGCGGATTTTTTCCCCTTTTCAAATTTCTCTTCCACCTTTTTGACCTCCTCCGGGGACAGCTCCTTGAATATTGTATTTCCCAGGCGGATCTTGTTGTCCTCTATCGTGATGGCCCCTGTGGGGCAGACATAGGCACACCCCCCGCATCCGATGCAGGTTTCGCCCAGATCGTAGAAGGGTGTTGCAATCTCTTTCTTGATTCCCCGATTGATGGCACTGATGGCCTTGGCTTCGGAGATCTCCTCACAAACCCGGACGCACATCCCACAGAGAATGCAATTCTCCCCATCTAAATGAAACCGAGGTTCGGTAACACCCATCTCCCGTGCTATATCCTTGATCTTTTCGGAATTGGGGCACCGGGCGAGGAGCAGTTCCATCAATCCCCTTCGGAGCCTCTTGATCTTTTCGGAATCCGTCTGAACATCCAAGCCCTCCTCAACGGGATACAGACACGAGGTGACGACACGGTTTCGCCCCCTCTTTGTCGTGACCTCAACGCTACAGAGGCGGCATGCGCCGGAAGATGAAAGGGCCTCATGGTAACAGAGCGTGGGAATCTCAATGCCCACATTGTGAGCGGCCTGCAGTACTGTCCACCCTAATTCGGCTCCAATCTCTTTGTCATTGATCTTCAGGGTGATCACGAATACTCCCCCTCATCTTCTCATCACGGCTTCAAATTTACAGACGTCGTAACAGGAACCACACTTAACACAGAGTTCTCTGTTTAAGACATGGACTTGTTTCTTTTCACCGGTGATCGCTTCTACCGGGCACGCCTTAGCACAACGGGTACACCCCGTGCACGTTTCAGGATCAATTGCATACTCCACCAGTTCGCCACAAATGCCGCCGGGACACTTCTTATCCCTAATATGAACTTCGTATTCATCCCTGAAATACCTCAGCGTGCTCAGTATTGGGTTGGCGGCCGTAGACCCCAAGGCGCACAACGATCCCTCGGTCAGGATAAACGCCAGCTCTTCGAGAAGGACCAGATCCCCTTCTCCCCCCTTTCCCTCGGTAATTCGCGTTAAAACTTCCAGCATCCGCTTGATCCCTTCACGGCAAGGGACACACTTTCCACAGGACTCTTCTTGGAGAAAGCTTACGAAATATTTGGCAACGTCGACCATGCAGGTGTCTTCGTCCATGACGATCATACCGCCTGAGCCCATCATGGAACCAGCCTGAGTCAACTGATCAAAGTCGATCGGGAGGTCGAGCATACTTTCCGGAAGACAGCCTCCCGAAGGGCCTCCCGTCTGAACAGCCTTGAATCGTTTTCCATTGGGAATACCGCCGCCAATATCGAAAATGATCTCTCTCAGAGTCATGCCCATGGGAACTTCCACGAGACCTGTGTTGCTGATCTTTCCCACCAGGGAAAAGATCTTAGTCCCCTTGCTCCGCTCCGTTCCGGTTTGGGCATAATCGGCCGCCCCTCGATTGATAATCAGCGGAACATTTGCCCACGTTTCCACGTTGTTCAGGGTACTCGGGAGGTCGTAGAGACCTTTTTCCACAGTATGGATATATTTCGCCCGGGGTTCGCCGATTTTTCCCTCCAAAGAGGCCATCAGAGCGGTGGATTCCCCACAGACAAAGGCTCCTCCTCCACGGTTGATGTTGATTGAGAAATCAAACCCCATACCCAGGATATTCTCTCCTAATAACCCATAGTCCTCGGCCTGCTCAATGGCCTTCCGGGAATTGGTTACCGCCAAGGGGTATTCATTTCTCACGTAAATGTATCCCTGATGAGATCCAATGGCATAGGCTCCAATAATCATTCCTTCCAAAACACTGTGAGGATTACCCTCCAGCAGACTCCTATCCATGTAAGCTCCGGGATCTCCCTCATCGGCGTTGCAGATGACATATCTGGGATTCCCTTGGGCCTTCCGGCAGCTCTCCCATTTAACCCCTGTAGGGAACCCTCCTCCTCCTCTACCTCTCATCCCCGATGCCTTCACCTCTTGGATAATCTCTTCAGGTGACATGGATGAGAGGACCTTGGCCAGAGCAGCGTATCCACCAATGCCTATATAGTCTTCGATACTCGTGGGATCGATCTCTCCGTTGCTTCCAAAAACAATCCGCTTCTGAAGCTTGTAAAAAGGAATGTCACTCTCGTGGACCAGTCTCTCTTTGGTTCTGGGATCAACATACAGGAAACGATCGATAATCTTATTCTCCTTGATGGTTTTGAAGACGATTTCGGAGACATCTTTGGGTTGAATACGTTGATAAAATATATTCTTGGGGCGAATAACAACCAATGGTCCCCGTTCGCAGAATCCATGGCAGCCGCTCTCTCGAAACTCCACCTTTCCATCGACCTTCTGCTTTTTTAATTCTTCTTTAAAGACATCTGCCACCTCCCGGGCTCCAGAGGCCAGACAGCCCGTTCCACCACAGAGGGCGATGCATGGTTTATTGGGATCACGCCTCTGAATCAAAGATTCTCGCAAGTGCTCCAAATCAGATATGGTATTCAGTCGGTTTTCCAATGCAATCTTCCAACAGTATTACTCATAGTTTTGAAGGATTTTGCTCACCCCGTCGGGTTTCACTCGGCCGTAAGTCTTGCCATCGACTACCATAATTGGACCCAGGGCACAGGCTCCAAGACAGTTGACCGTTTCCAGCGTGAATTGAAAGTCATCCGTGGTCTCCCCTGCCTTGACGATCAATTCTCTTTCGATCCGATCCACCAGCCGTTTCCCCCCTCGGACGTGACAGGCAGTTCCCAGGCAAACGTTGATAATGTGGCGCCCCCGCGGTTTCAAACTCAACGCCCTGTAGAATGACGCCACGCTGAAGACCTGGCTCAGCGGGACCTCCAGGATCTCACTGACCTTTTCCAGGGCATCTCGGGGCAGATAATTGAATTCCACCTGAATATCCTGAAGTATCGAAATGAGAAGGGATTTGTCATTCCCATAGGATTCGATGATCTCTTCGATTTTCTCCACGTCAAATTGGGTGGGCATGGCTTCCATGGCGTTCCTCTCCCTCATGGCTTTTTCCCCAGTGGCGATGGACCGAGCTCTTTGATCTGCTGNNATCCATTCCAGTCTCAACCGATCCGGTGAGAGTCCCACAAACCCGATGAGCTCTTTCATCACCGCCACACGCTTGGCTGTGATGTAGTTGCCCTTCAGGTAGTGGCAGTCGCCGATGTGTCACCCTGTTACGAGGACACCATCGGCCCCCTCCTGAAAGGCCTTCAGCACATAGTGGGGGGAAACTCGACCGCTGCACATCACCCGGATAGGCAGCACGTTGGCAGGGTATTTTAGTCGCATGCTTCCTGCCAAATCCGCTGCTGCATAACTGCACCAGTTGCAATAAAAGGCAATTATCCTGGGCTCGAATGAGTCGTTGTTCGCCATGGTTTCCCTTCCTCGTTCCTGCTTGTGAATTATTTAATTATCCTGCCCCAATAAGATCGCAACTCCGTATCTTTGTCAAGGAGAAAAACGCCTTGCGTGTCTGATGGCCTTACACACCGTTCTCCATCCAAAATCCTGAACCCGCGTCCCCTTTTGGAACCCATGACCATAAAAGTCCATTCAGCCTCATCCATGTTGACAGTGGCAACATAATAATTGTATCAATTACGGAAGAACCCTTTCAATCCCAGGGTGCCTTGAGCCCAAGGAGAGAACCTCACCATGGACGCCGAACCTCGCAATAAGGACGATATCCATCTTTCGACCAATGCCCGAAAAGTCCTGGAGCGAAGATATCTCCTGAAGGACGAGCAAGGGCGAATCGTTGAAGCTCCACGGGAGATGTTTCAACGGGTTGCCAAGTCCGTGGCGAAAGCCGATCTCCTTTACGACAAGGGAATAGATGTGAAAGAGCTGGAGCAAGAGCTCTTCGATCTCATGGTCAACTTAGACTTCCTTCCCAATTCCCCGACCCTGATGAACGCGGGAACGGAAATTGGGCAACTCTCTGCCTGTTTCGTCCTCCCCGTGGGCGATAGCATACGGGAAATCTTTGGGGCGGTAAGCAATATGGCCCTGATTCATCAATCGGGAGGCGGAACTGGTTTCTCCTTCTCCCGGTTGAGGCCCAAGGACGACGTGGTCAAATCGACCGGGGGAATTGCCTCGGGACCCATCTCCTTTATGCGGGTCTACGATGAGGCCACCGAGATCATCAAACAAGGGGGACGGAGGCGAGGGGCCAATATGGGTATCCTGAGGGTCGATCACCCCGATATCCTGGATTTCATCAGGGCGAAGGAGAGGGGAGGATTTTTGACCAATTTCAATATCTCCGTCAACGCTACCGATCAGTTTATGGAGTCGGTTAAGGCCGATGGGAAATATGACCTCATCAACCCCCGTACCGGGAAGGTGGTGAAAACCCTCAGGGCCAAGCAGGTATTCAATCGGGCGGTGAAATCGGCCTGGAAGACCGGAGATCCTGGGTTCGTATTCATAGATGAAATCAATCGCCACAACCCAACGCCCGACCTGGGAGAGATGGAGAGCACCAATCCGTGCGGGGAACAGCCTCTGCTTCCCTACGAATCCTGTAATCTGGGTTCAATCAATCTCTCCAAGATGACCCGAGATGAGACCATCGATTGGGAGAGGCTGAAGAGAACGGTTCACCTGGGAATCCACTTTCTGGATAACATCATCGATGTCAACAGATTCCCACTTCCGGAAATAGAGGCCATAACCAAGGGCAACCGGAAGATCGGCCTGGGAGTGATGGGATTTGCCGAGATGTTGATACAGCTCGGGATCTCCTATGCTTCGGATGAGGCCCTGGAGGTGGCGGAGAAGGTGATGGAATTTATCCAAAGGGAGGCCATAGATAAATCCATGGATCTCGCCAACCAGCGGGGTTCATTCCCCAATTTCAGGGGAAGCCTTTGGGAAAAGAAGGGATATCAGAGCATGAGAAATGCTACGTTGATAACCGTCGCCCCCACGGGAACGATCAGCATCATCGCGGACACCTCCAGCGGTATTGAACCCCTGTTCGCCATCTCCTTCTACCGTGATATCCTGGAGGGCACCAGGTTGCTGGAGGTTAACCGTCTCTTCCAGTCTATGGCCGAAGGCGAGGGGATCGCCAGCCAGGAACTCATGGAAAGGGTTGCCCTGAAAGGGTCCATTCAGGACTGCCCCTCGGCGCCTGAGAACTTAAAGCGCATCTTCCTCACGGCTTTGGACATTCCCTTCGAATGGCACATCGAAATGCAGGCGGCCTTCCAAAAGTATACGGACAATGCCGTATCCAAGACCATTAACCTTCCCCAGGATGCCACTGTGGAGGATGTGGCCAAGGCCTACCTCATGGCCTACGAGAGGAAATGCAAGGGGATAACCATCTTCCGATACGGCAGCAAGCAACACCAAGTCATATACGTTGGACTATCAAAAGATGCCCCCGTACAGGCGAGTCTCGAGTTCTCCGGGGATTGCCGAATCTGCTCCGTGTGATCCCCTTTCGAACACGGACCACGGACACGGAACGATGCGTTTTGGTTTCCACATATCCATTGCCGGCGGTTTCTCCAAGGTTATCGAGCGGGCCTGCAGAAGGGGATGCGAAACAATCCAGCTCTTCTCGCGAAACCCCAGGGGCTGGGCCTATAAGCCTCTGGACCGGAAAGAGGTGAACCGGTTTCGAAGGGAACTTTCCCATACGCCCATCTCCCCCCTGTTCGTTCACATGCCCTACCTTCCCAACCTCGCCTCCAAGGACCGGGATCTCTACGAAAAATCCCTCTCTACCCTTCAAGTCGACCTGGGGCGGGCCTCCAGCCTGGGGGCACCCTACCTCATCATCCATGTGGGACATCGGACCCAGCTGTCGGAAGATGAGGCCATAAGCCGAATCGCCCATGGAATCAACAGAGCCTTCCATAAGGTGAGAAACTCCGTAATACTGCTCTTGGAGAACACCGCGGGACAGGGCACGGAAGTAGGTCACACCTTCTCCCAGATTCGCAAGATCATCCAGGGAATTGATGAAAAAGAGAGGATGGGGGTATGCCTGGATACCGCCCATGCCTTTGGGGCGGGATACGACCTATCAACGCACAAGGGGCTCGAGAAAACCCTGGCGGAATTTCGCGAAGAGATCGGGTTGGAAAACCTTCACCTGGTCCACCTCAACGATACCCGGTCTCCCCTTGGGGGGCATGTGGACCGACACTGGCATATTGGAGAGGGGAATATCGGGCTTGAAGGGTTCACGAACATCGTCAATCATCCCCTCCTCGTTCACCTGCCCGGCATCATGGAAACCCCGCGAAAGGATGATGTTGAGGATCTGAGAAATATGGAGGTCATAAGGGGATTGGCCCGATACCATGGGACAGCGGACATCCCGATAACCTCTTGAACTTACTCTCCCTCCATTCTTCTTTTGACCTATACCATAAGCACAAGATGTGAGTCCCTGCACGCATCACGAAACATGTTTCAGAGACCGAGGGTTAATCACCGGGGCCTCCGCCGAACGTGGAGCTCTGGTTTCCCGGTGTGTTCCATTTGATGATCTCGTGAAGCTCCCCGCCCACAGGGCGGGGCTTCCCGGAAATGAAAGGTCATTTTTAATTGTGCCCCTTGACCCCGCCTACAAGGCGGGGCTTGCGGGACACTTGCCGGTCGAAATTCGATGGCAAAGTAAAAAGCTCCAAATTCAAGGCGCGCAAATCCTGAGGAATGAGGCGTACTTACAGTACGCTGCAGTGACGAAGGATGCAGCGCAACGCAGCCCTTCGGCTTTGCTCAGGGCCATGAGCCTGTCGAATGGCCCTTCGGCTTTGCTCAAGGCCATGAGCATGTCGAACGGCAGTTGGACTTTTTACGAAGCCATCAAATTTGAATCTCTCGATCTGCTCTGGTAAGATGGGGATGGTAGACTTAGGCGGAAAATTCTCAGACGGGAACCGCGTAAAAAAAGATTTGGTGATCCGTGAACCCTGGATTTTTTCCAGACTGGCCAGGGTCTTTAGATACCCTTGAGGATACGGACGAACTCATGCTGCTCTGAGAGGAGGGAAACAAGTATGGCCATGGGTGAGAACCTACAGGAGACAGAGGTCCTGGTCATTGGCGGGGGCCCTGGTGGGTACGCGGCGGCTTTTCGTGCCGCGGACCTTGGGTTGAAAGTAACGATGCTTGACATAGATCCCCGACCCGGCGGCGAGTGCCTGTTTCGGGGTTGTATCCCCTCGAAAACGCTCCTTTCCCTGACAGAACTCATGAACGACGCCGAGCGAGCTGCCGGTATGGGAGTAACCTTCGGAAAACCCCAGATCGATTTAGAAGCGCTTCGGGCGTGGAAGGATAAGGTCATTGACAAACTGGCCAGTGGGCTCGTGAAACTGAGCGATAAGCGCGGTGTATCGCTTGTGCAGGCCCGGGGCGTCTTTGAGGGGTCGGACCGCGTTCTCCTGGAGGGCTCGGAAATCACCCACGTGAAATTTCGTCACGCCATCCTGGCTGCCGGTTCCCATCCCAGCCCCTTGCCAGGAGTCGAGTTCAAGCAGGGTGGCCGCGTCATGGATTCCTCTGGGGCTCTGGCGCTCGCGGAGATTCCCGAAACCTTGTTGGTAGTAGGCGGAGGTTACATTGCGCTAGAACTGGGATCGCTCTATGCCTCCCTCGGTAGCCGTGTTACGGTTTTAGTCCGAAGCGACAGACTTCTTCGGGGTGCAGACCCCGACCTGGTCAGTCGGCTCAGTCGTAGGCTGAAGGGGATGTTTGAGGCCATCCATTTCAATACGACGATCAAGGCCCTGGAAGAACGGGAAGATCGAGTGGACGTAACGCTGGAAGGCGAGGTAGATCAAACCCAACAGAGCTTTGATCGGGTGTTGGTTGCCATCGGCCGACGACCCAGCACCGACGGCTTGGGTCTTGAAACCACCAAAGTAGAGGTAAACGATCAGGGCTTTGTAATCGTGGATGAACAGCGCCGCACAAGAGATGAGCACATCTTTGCCGTTGGCGACATTGTCGGTGCTCCAATGTTGGCCCACAAAGCCATGTACGAGGGCAAGGTGGCCGCTGAGGTCATAGCCGGTAAGCCCTCGGCTTTTGATGCAATCGCCATTCCCGCCGTGGTCTATACCGACCCGCAAGTTGCCTGGTGTGGTCTCACGGAGGAGGAGGCGGGGAAGCAGAACCGTTCGGTCAAAGTGACGCATTTCCCATGGAAATTCTCAGGCCGAGCCACCACGATGGGTGCCACCGAGGGATTGACCAAGATGATCATTGATCCCGAGACGGAACGGGTGCTGGGGTTTGGCATCGTCGGCCGAGATGCTGAAGGGCTGATCGCTGAAGGCGTCCTGGCAGTCGAGATGGGCGCTTCGGCCCAGGACATGGCTTTGACCATCCATCCACACCCAACCCTTTCAGAGACCGAGGCGGAAGCCGCCGAACTCTTCCTGGGCAACGCCACCCACATTCTGCCTCAGCGCGAATAGCCCGGCTTTTTTCTCAGCCCAAAAAGATTCCCCGACACGAGGAATGAGTGCCGTGATATCCAGGAACGATCTCCCCTTTGAGAGGGACTGGTACTGAGGCTCTCACGAGAAGGGCCGGGGGCCGAAATGGAAGGATATATCTTCACTCATGGGGTGAAAAACGTCATTACCCCTTGGTATACTTTAATGGGGTATATAACGAAAGGTGTCCATGGTAAAGGTAACCCGATTGAATCCCGAAATGAAGAAAGGGCTTGTGGTCGTGATAACCGGCCACGGTAAGGGGAAGACCACGACCGCTTTGGGAATTGCTGTCCGAGCATGTGGCCACAATATGCGGGTCTGTATCATTCAATTCATGAAGGGGGACCTCTATGCCGGTGAATGGGACGGTGTGAAGAAGATGGGCTGCCCGGTGGAATTGATTCCCACGGGGAAAGGGTTCTGTGGTATTGAAGGAAACCCCTATCCCTATGAAGAGCATAGAAAAAATGCCCAGGATGCCATTCAACTTGCCCATCAAAAGATGGAATCAGGCAAATTCGATATCCTCATTCTGGATGAGATCAACAATGCCCTCCACCTGCACCTGGTGGATTTGAAACAAGTCTTAGATATCATTCGGCGTAAACCTCCCCTGATGCATCTCGTTCTTACGGGCCGGGATGCCCATCCCCGTGTAATCAGGCGAGCCGATACGGTGAGCGAAATGAAAGAAGTGAAGCACGCCTATCGAAAGGGGATCGAGCCTCAGCCCGGGATTGATTATTAAGAGGAGTAACTCTGATGATCTCGTAAAAAGTCAAAATTCGATGGCAAAGTAAAAAGCTCCAAATTCAAGGCGCNNTACGCTGCAGTGACGAAGGATGAAGCGTAACGCAGCCCTTCGGCTTTGCTTAGGGCCATGAGCCTGTCGAATGGCAGTTGGACTTTTTACGAAGCCATCAACTCTAAATTCAAGCAAAAGGAGGAACTCAGATGTCTTTGATCACCATTTCAGAAAGTATTGGTTGTGAGGGAAAGGTAATCGCCGCACGTGTTGCAGATGAACTGAAATTGGAAATCTATGATGACCGAAGGCTCGAGGAAGAGGCCATTCAACTCGGCATTCAACCAGAGGACGCGAAAGGTTTGGATGAAAAGGCCCCGGGCCTATTGAGCCGGATTTTCAGCGACAAACCTCAAGTTTACCTGGACATTCTTCAGGGAGTGGTTTATGAGGTGGCAAAGCGAGGTCACGGGATTATCCTGGGACACGGGAGCCAGGTACTCCTCAGGGATTTCGGGTGTGCTTTGCATGTGCGCATTTACGGTTCCGAGTCCTCCAGGATCGAGTATCTGATGAATCAACGCGGTTTGAGCCGCGAGGCTGCGGAGAAATTGATCCACAAAACCGACAATGAACAGAGGGGGTTTCTCCAATTTGCCTTTCACATGGACTGGAACGACCCATCTCTCTACGATTTGGTCATTAACCGTGACAAATTGAGCACGGATTTGGCTGCGAAGCTCATCATAGAGGCGGCACGGTCTCAGGAGATCGAGGATTGTAGTAAGACGGCATTGGAGAGCATGGAGAGGCTGTCCCTCTCTCGAAGGGTCGATGCTGCAATCCTGGGAAGCGATTTGGGTCGTGACGTGTTCAGTCGAGACATGTTCCACATCGAGGTGCCCGAGAAAGGCGTACTTCATATCACCGGGGCTACGCACACGCAAGGGGCTGAGGAACGCCTCCTCAAGGTCGTAAAAGGTGTCCCCGGAGTTACTGAGGTCCGGTCCGAAGTAGTAGTCATGCCTCCGGGCGCGGAGTGACAATACCTTTGCCTGGACAATGTGAATAGTGAAGCTCCCCGCCAACAGGGCGGGGCTTCCCGGTAATGAAATCTCATTTTTGATTGTGCCCCTTGACCCTGCCCACAAGGCGGGGCTTGCGGGGCACTTGCCGGTCAACCACCTGCGTAATGCCAAATTGTAACGAAGATAGGCAGAAAATTTTTGGGAGGAAAACGGTAAAATATTCACCGAAGTACCTCCACAAAATGGGGCTTTAGGTGATCCGAGCAGGCTTCGCCGAAATTGAACCCTTGATCAAACCCTCTCCTGAATGAATGCCCTTGGGCAAGGGGCCATGACGCGGAGTCTTCTGATGTCCTTCATCCTCACCTATCCATGATTTGTGCACTTTTATTGAATATGACGAATTGGTTATAATTATATAAGAGGGGAAAACACGGCTGAACAAAATTCATACCAACCTTTTAATTGCGTTTTTCCTTACAGGAAGGATGGTGAGTGCTAACTGAGGTGATAAACACTAAATAATTACGGAGTAGTCCATTCGCCAATGTACAAAGAGGAGGTAAATGTTATGGCTCAGGAAGAGAAAAGGGTAGTAGTACCCATCATAGAGGTAAGACATAGTGAGGGCGATACGGGTTTTTCCATCAACGTCGATCTTGCTGGGGCGAAAAAGGAGAGTGTGGCGCTGGAAATGGGAACCGCAGGGTTCTGCGTCAAGGGAGAGGGCGACGACTTCAGATACGAAAGCTGCTATGTGTTAGCCCATGAGGTTAAGCCTGACGACACAAAGGCAAAACTGGAGTCGGGGCTCTTGAAGATTGATGTCCCTTTCAGAGAAACGGTGCGAGGACACAAAGTGGCCATCGAGAAGTGAAGAACCACAAGGATCTAGAATCGTAACAAAAACTCAACTATACCGAGAGTTCCTCCGTTGAAGGATGCTCCTGATTCATCGGGAGCATCCTTCAATCTTTTGAGGCGCCCTCACGTTCTTGGTTAATGAAATAAATAAAGATTTCTAACTCAGTATTTTTCGCTTGTCTCCCTATACAACAATCTTGAATTCGATAACCAAGTAGGGTTACGCAGCTCACTCTGTCTCGGTTTGCCAAATCCTTCTGGTATGCCTAACGTTACGGATAACCAGCGTGCCTGATGAATTTCGAGTTAGCACTAACTTTAACAATAAACGCCGAAGTTTTTCACGTCTGGTTCATCCGCCTTGTTAGAGATCAATGATTCATTTTGCGTTCGGCTATCCACTCAAATTCAATATGATCGGTTACTACAATAGCATGTAATTTCCCATTGATAATTTTCACCTTGTGTAAAGGTGACCAAGATTCAGGGTGTTTTGTGCCACAACAATTGGACAACAGCAACTCATGTCCATTATTAATTAAAACCGCCAATTCAAATTTATTTTCGTAATCAAATTGGTCCTTATAACGGCCAGATATGTTCCCATTCTTCTTTTCTATTTTAAACAGCTTTGGGTATTTTATTTCGCCGAAATATGAATCACTGTAGATTACCTTCACCACCTTCCATTCTCCAATGAAATCGTTTGCTAAAAGTGAAGAAGTGCTAATGAAAAAAATCAGAATAGCAAGCGCATACTTATGTTTGTGCATAGCAATTCTCCTCCCTCTAACATTATATATTAAGCCGACTCAGCTTTTTCCACGGGCTATATTGTCATCCTTTCTACTAAATTGAGAACAATTGTCAACATATATCGATTTGCCCTTAATTTTTGGGAGGTTAAGGCCGATATAGAAAGAGAGGGCGGTCTTTCTGTGAGCTTGTCCAACGTGGTACGGAAGGTAAAAAGCCTCCTTTTTGTACGATATAGCAATATTATATCAACTCAGCAAAATCTTTAGGTCCATTATTTCAGAACCAGGCTTTGATTGGAAGGAAGGAGCTTCAATCTGTGCTGGCCTCTTTTTGCCAGACACCTATCTCGAACTTGCTGAGTGAGCGATAACTTCTATGAGGCCGCCTGTTGTCAAGCTGCCTTTTTCACTTAAGACATGGGTTACTCCTTCAGTCTTGAATCGAGCTAGCGGCTTCCTGAGACGTCAGGCTTCTGTCTGCCTCGAACGAACTTCTATCCGTGCTGGCTTCTTTTGCTAGACACCCGATGCTGTATTCGCCCTAAGGGGATTCGGGAAACACCGGGGGTCGTGTCGAGCCCCCGGGACGAACGAATACTAACTGTATCCTTGAATTTCCGCAGAACCACATAAAGGC
>JABAOH010157137.1_pt2 | contig 13644 bp, 15 predicted proteins | sample 7062181 | NCBI WGS metagenome assembly JABAOH01 (sample SAMN14538630, study PRJNA623070) | marine sediment metagenome | biome: marine biome [ENVO:00000428]; feature: marine pelagic biome [ENVO:01000023]; material: deep marine sediment [ENVO:00002113]; isolation source: pool of 5 deep marine... | reverse complement strand
GTCGCGAAGCCGCGCGGCTCCGCAAGCGAGTTTGGCCTCGCCGATCTGGCTGCTGCCGAAGAGCACCTGCCGGTGCAGATTCGACGCATCCACGGTGTCGAATTCGACGATACCGATACGGCCGACACCCGCCGCCGCCAGGTACATGGCCAACGGCGAGCCGAGCCCGCCCAGCCCGACGAGCAGCACGGATGCTTCCTTGAGCCTTGCCTGGCCCTCCGGGCCCACTTCGCGAAGGCTCAGGTGCCGGCTGTAGTGTGCCAGCTCGCCGTCCGTGAATGTTTCCAGGTTTCCTGGCACCGAAGCGGCCCCCCGTCTCAGGCTATCTACGGATTTCGATCATAGCAGCTGCCGGACGCCCCGATTCTGATACTATTTTTCAATGGCCAAATTCGATTCTCTCAACAGGCGCAAATTCATCAAGGCTTGCGTGGGCGCGGGCGCCGCGGTGGCCGCAGATCCATCACTGATGGCGCAGCCGGCGGGCGAACTCGTGCCGGCCGAACGGGTCAGGCTCGTGGACGCCAGCGGCAATCCGCTGCATCCCGGTGCGTTAGTGGTGGGGCAGAGTTACGTCTTTCACTACCCGTACGTCACGACCCCGTGCTTCCTGATCGACCTGGGTGCGCCCGCGGAACCCGGCGCCGAACTGGAGACCTCTGACGGCCGCCCGTATCGCTGGAGCGGCGGCGTCGGGCCCGGGCGTTCAATCGTTGCATTTTCGGCGATCTGCGCACACCGGATGAGCTACCCGACACGCAACGTCAGCTTCATCGATTACCGCCATAAGCCGACGGAGCCGGAGGCCGTCGGCGACGACTGGTGGTCGCGCGGGCAGGTAATCTATTGCTGTTCGGAAGGCAGCGTCTACGATCCGAGCGACGGGGCTCGCGTACTGGCGGGGCCCGCGCCGCAGCCGCTGGCCGCCGTGCGTCTCGAGTATGCCGACGACGAACAAGCGCTGTTCGCGACGGGTGTCTACGGTGGCGATATGCTCGAGCGGTTTCTTAACGAATTCGGCTATCAGGTTGCGCTCGCGCACAAGCGAGACGACATCCGTAGCCCTGCGCGTGATGTGACGACAGTCTGGCCGATGAGCGAATACTCTCGGACCGGCGCCTGCTAGGAACCGTCGATCCCTGCAAGATACTCCGCAACTTCCGTGTAGCCTGCGGATCTAGCAATCTGCGCGGCGTTGTTGCCGTTGCGATCGGCGGCGGCGCCGTCCGCGCCGCCCGCGATCAGCAGCCTGACGATCTCGAGGTCCCCGCTCGCGGCAGCAATGTGCAACACGGTTGCACCATCTTCCTGGCGAACCGCGAGGTCGGCGCCGGGCTTCTCGAGCAACAGGCGCACAACTTCGGCGCGCCGTCTGTCGGCCGCGCGCATCAACGGCGTCCATCCGTATGCGTCGCGAACCCCCTGACTTGCCCCGGAGTCGAGCAGGACCTCTGCCACTTCCGTGTGCCCCTTGACGGCGGCCAGGGCCAGTGCGGTCCAGCCGAGTTTCGCCTTGCTGTCGGTGTCTGCGCCTGCCCTGACGAGCAGGCTCGCAACCATCGGGTCGCCGCTGAGCGACGCAAACATCAGCGCAGTAGCGCCGCCGGCACTACTGGCGTTAACGTCGGCCCCTGCCGAAATCAGCCTTGTGACCGCGGCGGCATCGCCTTGCCGCGCGGCAGACATCAGTGGCGTTTTCCCGTCGGTTTGCTCGTCCTGCAGGAAGTGATTGTCGGCGGCGGCGAAAGGCAGGCCCAGGAACAGGAGTGCAATGAAAAACCGGCCGGCGAATGCCGGCCGGTGGGTTAGCGGTGGTTCGGCCCGATGCGGCTCAGGTCGTAGCGGCACTCGACGTGCCCTGCTCTGGCTCGTCCGCCGCAGGTGCGGCACTACTGCCCTTGACCTCTTCGTACCAGAGGCTGTGATGCTGTCTGGCAAAGCCTTCGTCGACCTCGCCGCTCACCATGCCTTCGAGCACGCCCTCGGTGCCGATGCTGCCGAGGTAGATGTGACCCAACGCGACGGCGATCAGGAACAGGCCCGACGAGGCGTGGATGATGTGCCAGAACTGCATCGATTCGCGAACCGTCTCGAGGTTCGGGAACAGCAGGTAGACACCTGAGAGCGTCATTGCGACCCCACCCACGAACAGCAGCCAGTAGAAGACTTTTTCGCCGGCATTGAAAAAGCCCGCAGGCGGATGGCCTTCGCCGATGGCGCCGCCCAGAGACTTCAGCCACTGGAAGTCGTAGCTCTTCGGAAAATTATGGCCTAGCCACATCAGCATCAGCACGGCGAGGCCTGCAGCAAACGGCAGCGCGAGATAATCGTGAACCGGTTTTGCGAGCGCCGCCCAGGCAGCAAAGCCCTCCTTGCCCATAAGCGGGATCAGCACGTTCTTTCCGAAAATCAGGCTGAGGCCGGTGATTGCGAGGATGATGAACGAGATTGCGACGTACCAGTGCATCACACGCGCGAAGGTCGACCAGCGCGCTATCGTTCGTCCGGTGCGCGACTCGAGCTTATCCTTGCCCCTGACTATGTGTTTGGCTGCAAGTACGATGAGCACAGCTATGATCAGTGAGCCACCGTAGAATGAGACCGGGCCGTTTCGAACCGCGCGCCAGTTCTGCCCGCCGTTCTGAATCAGCACACCGGTCTCCTGGCCCGAAACGGCCGAATAACCTTCGACGCCACCGCGTACGGCGCGCCAGTATTCGGCACGCGGATTCACGGCATCTTTTTCTGCGTCTTCCGCCGCCACCGCCAGGCCGGCGTCGTAGGCGAGATACCCCGTTAGCGGCAATGCCATCGAAACCATCAGCGATACTGCGACAGTTACGAGGATGGCACGACGGCGGCCCCGTGGTTTGCTAGTTTGTTGTTCGCGCATTGACCCGGCTCCTATTTGCGCCACGACCCCAACCGGGCCGCGGCGGCCATTCGCTTCACTGGACCGGCCTGGCTACCGGTCCGACTGTCCCTTGGCAAAACGCCCCTGCAGTGCCTGGATCTGCTGCGGATTCTGCTGCTGAGCCAGCAGCGGATCCACACCGCCCTTGTAGACACCCGGTTCGTGCAAAGTGACGTCCGCCCGATCTGCACAGGCGGTCAAGCTCATCGACATAACAGCAAGGGCCAGCGCCATTGCCAGCCGGCGCTGCCCCTTCCTCTTTACTGTTGTCACCATCTCTATCCCTGCGACACCAAAACGATCAGGCGTCGCCCTTGTAAGCGGTCTCCCAGCCCCAGGTTTCGGGACGTCCGCCGCGCTTCGTGATTCGCTCGCGGTAGATGTCGGCGACCATATCGCCATCGCCGGCAAGCAGCGCCTTCGTGCTGCACATTTCTGCGCACAGCGGCAGCTTGCCTTCGGCAACACGGTTGCGGCCGTACTTCTCGAGCTCGGTGGCCGAATTGTTGTCTTCGGGACCACCTGCGCAGAACGTACACTTGTCCATCTTGCCGCGTACGCCAAAGGCCTCCTGCTGCGGGAACTGCGGTGCCCCGAACGGGCAGGCATAGAAGCAGTAGCCACATCCGATGCAGAGGTCCTTGTCGTGCAGGACGATGCCGTCGTCGGTCGTGTAGAAACAGTCGACCGGGCAGACGGCAGCGCAAGGCGCATCGGTGCAGTGCATGCACGCGACCGATACCGACTTCTCGCCGGGAACACCGTCGTCGAGAGTCACGACGCGGCGACGGTTGACGCCCCAGGGAACTTCGTGCTCGTTCTTGCAGGCCGTTACACAGCCGTTGCACTCGATGCAGCGCTCGGCGTCACAAAGAAATTTCATACGTGCCATGATCGAGTCTCCTAAGCTGCGGTGATCTTGCAGAGGGAAGCTTTCGTTTCCTGCATCTGCGTAACGGAGTCATATCCGTAAGTGAAGGCAGTGTTTGCTGCCTCGCCGCGAACATACGGCGCAGCGCCCTCAGGATACTTGTCCAACAGGTCGTCTCCTTGGTACCAGCCACCGAAGTGGAACGGCGTAAAGACCACGCCACGCTCCACTCTCGGTGTCACCATGGCCTTGATCTTGATCTTCGCGCCCTCCGGGCTCTCCAGCCATATCCACTGGCCGTCGCGGATGCCGTTGTCATTCGCATCGGCCGGATTGATCTCCGCGAACATGTCCTGCTGGAGTTCGGCAAGCCACGGGTTGGAGCGAGTTTCCTCGCCGCCGCCTTCGTACTCGACCAGGCGCCCGCTGGTGTGAATGAGCGGGAAGTCCTTCGAGTAGTCCTTGGCCTGGATCGACATATAGCGTGTCGGCAGGCGATAGTGGCTCTTGCGATCCTCGTAGGTCGGGTACTTCTCGACCAGGTCGCGCCGCGACGTGTACAGCGGCTCGCGGTGAATCGGCACCGGATCCGGGAAGGTCCAGACGACGGTCCGGGCCTTGGCGTTGCCGAACGGTGCGCAACCGTGCTTGATGGCAACGCGCTGGATGCCGCCGGAAAGGTCGGTCTTCCAGTTCTTGCCTTCAGCGGCCTTCTTCTCGTCCGCGGTGAGTTCGTCCCACCAGCCGAGTTGCTTCAGCATGTCCGCCGTGAATTCCGGATAACCGTCCTTGATCTCGGCGCCCTTGCTGTACGAATCCTCGGCCAGCAGGTTCACGCCGTTGCGTTCGACCCCGAAGCGAGCACGGAAGTTGAGGCCACCCTCGGCCACGTGCTTGCTGGTGTCATACAGCACCGGGGTACCCGGATGATTCATTTCGGGCGTGCCCCAGCTCGGCCAAGGCAGTCCGTAGTAGTCGCCATCGCAGGGCCCGCCCTCGGCCTTCAAGGTGGTCGTGTTGAACGTGTGCTTGTTGGCCGCGTGCAGCTTGAGCCTTTCCGGGCTCTGGCCGGTGTAGCCGATCGTCCACATGCCGCGATTGATTTCGCGGAGGATGTCTTCGATGTTGGGTTCGTCGTTCTCGACCTTGATGTTCTTGAACAGCTGGTCCGAGAACTCGAGCTTCTTCGCCAGCTTGTACATGATCGTGTGGTCGGGCAGCGACTCGAACACCGGATCGATGACCTTGTCGCGCCACTGCAGCGAGCGGTTCGACGCGGTAACCGAGCCGTAGGTCTCGAACTGTGTCGCGGCGGGCAGCAGGTACATGCCCTCGTCCCGGTCGGGCAGGACCGCCGTGTGCGTCGGGTACGGATCGACGACGACGACGAGCTCGAGCGTCTCGAGCGCCTTCTTCATCTCCGGACCGCNNGGACGCCGTCCACCCAGCGGGAAACCGGGATGCCGGCCGAATTCATCGGGTTCGCAAACGGTACCGGTCCGGTCTCGGCGCTGCCCGTATTGGCGTAGTCGGTGTCGAAGCGGCCCCTCACCCATTCATAGTCGAGGCCCCATACGCGTGACCAGTGCTTCCACGAACCATCGGACAGGCCGTAGTAGCCTGGCAGCGTGTGCGACAGGATGCCGAGATCCGTCGCGCCCTGCACGTTGTCATGGCCGCGGAAGATGTTGGCGCCGCCGCCGGATTTGCCGATGTTACCGAGCGCCAGCTGCAGTGCGCAGTAGGCGCGGGTGTTGTTGTTGCCGATCGTGTGCTGGGTGCCGCCCATGCACCAGACGATGGTGCCCGGCCGGTTCTCGGCCATCATCTGGGCAGCCTTCTTGCAGTCTTCCGGCGATACGCCGCTGACGTTCTCGACAACATCGGGCGTCCAGTTGGCCACCTCGGCGCGCACCTCGTCCATGCCGTAGACGCGCTGCCGGATGTACTCCTTGTCCTCCCAGCCGTTCTCGAAGATGTGCCAGAGGACGCCCCAGATAATCGCGACGTCCGAGCCCGGGCGGATCCGGAGATAATGGTCGGCATGCGCCGCCGTGCGCGTGAAGCGCGGATCGACGACAATCATCTTCGCGCCGTTCTCCTTGCCGCGCAGCACGTGCTGCATCGCGACCGGGTGCGCTTCGGCGGCATTACTGCCGATGAAGAACATCGCCTTCGAGTTGTGCATGTCGTTGTACGAGTTGGTCATCGCGCCGTAGCCCCAGGTATTGGCTACGCCGGCGACCGTCGTCGAGTGGCAGATGCGCGCCTGGTGGTCGACGTTGTTCGTGCCCCACAGGGCGGCGAACTTGCGGAACAGGTAGGCCTGCTCGTTGTTGAACTTGGCCGAACCCAGCCAGTACACCGAATCCGGGCCGGAGCTCTTGCGGATATCGAGGCACTTGTCGCCGATCTCGTCGATGGCCTGCTCCCAGGAAACTTTGGTCCACTTGCCGCCCGTGAGCTTCATCGGGTACTTGAGCCGGCGCTCGCCGTGGCCGTGTTCGCGCACTGACGCGCCCTTGGCACAGTGACCGCCCATATTGAACGGCGAGTCGAAGTCAGGTTCCTGCCCGGTCCAGACACCATTCTGGACTTCCGCGACGACGCCGCAGCCCACCGAGCAGTGGGTGCAGACCGACTTGCGGACTTCGGTTTCGACTCCCGGGTCGATTCGGGCGGCTTCTGCGCGCCGGATCATTGTCGTGGGCAGCGTCGCTGCCACGGCGGTGCCACCGAGGCCCAGGCCTGCACGGCGCAGGAAGGCGCGACGGTCCACGGTGGAACCAAGCACGCCGCTCGATACGCTGGCCGTTTCGGAGGCGGTGAGGTTTCGCTTCTTGATCAGCTTCATCGCTAATCTCCCAAGGTTGGTTGCTGTTGCGCTGCAGTCCGGTGATGTGGCCGGTTACAGGCGCGCAGAACGGTAATAGCTACGAATGTGGGGGGTCTCGTGGTAACCCTTTTGTTTGGCCGGCCCGGGCACTGCGTCCTCTGCCGGTGAGGCGACGGCCGCGCGGCCCGACACTGCGACCGCTGCCGTTGCGCCCCCCGCCGCAGCCAGCTTCTTGAGAAATGTACGCCGATCAGCGGTGTACGAACTCGATTTACGACTCATCTCCTATCTCCCATTGCGCGCCGCTATTCCGGCGCTTTATGAAATACCCGGGCGGACCGGTTCGGCCGGCATGCCGTCCGTTCGGTCCACCATTTCCAGGTAACGCTGGTCCGTATTGATAAATTGCTCTCCGAGCTGGCCCACGGCGCGATAAAAGCTCGCCGAGGCAGTCTCCTGCAGGTCGCGGAAGAATCGCGCCATCCAGGGTCCGATGTGGATTTCGAAAAATGCTGCCTGCGACTCGAGGCTACCGGTGCCGCCATCCTCTGCCAGCAGGGCCATGATTTCACAAAGCGCTGCAGCGTGGTCCTCGGGTTCTGCAACGTCGTCCTGGCGCTCGAAGCCGAGCTTCTGCATGTCGGTGCGCAGCCTCGCGAGAGGCTGCTCCATCAGGAATCCGGTGAGGTACCACGACCCGAACGGCACGAGCTCGCCACGGCCGAGGCCGATGAAAAGTGCCTGGTATTCGTCCGCCACCTCGCCGGGCGTTGCGCGATCAGCGGACATGGCCAGCATTCGCCAGGCGACGGCAAGGAGGTTGTCTTCGTTGCTGACGGGGGCGCTTGCGAGCAGGCCGAGTGTCTCTGCGTCCGGCGGCGCCGCGAGCAGCCGCCCGAGTACCCGGTAAGTATCGGCACGCAGCCGGTCTTCAGGTTCCAGGGACGCAATACCCGCAGGAGCGGTGGCGTCCTGTGTTGCAGGTGCTTCGGTCATCGATTCCGAGCCCGCTATTCCCCCCAGTTATTTAGACAGATTTTAGTCAAATAAACCGGCGGCCGCCACTGACAAAAAATCACTATAAAAAGAGCAATACTGACCGCTACTGGGCATCTTCAGAGAAGATTGAGACATTTTGTCCCGAGGTGTCGGCTTGCCTGTTCGGAGTCTAGCCTGGGCCGCTGCCCTGTTGGCTGCGCATCAGGTCCTTGACCCGGCAGTCGTCACACATTTGCAGGCGTCGGCGGTCCGCATCGCTCTGGAACATCCAGTGATCCTCGAGCTTCTTCGCCATGACCTTGAGCATCGATTGCGTCGCGAACGGCTTGCCGCAGGAAATGCAGCATGCCGGCTGTTCCTCGTGCAGCAGGCGCTGGGTGCCGCGCGCCTTGTCGTCGTAAAGGAAACGGGTATCGAGCGATATGGCGTCTTCGGGACAGGCTTTCTCGCATGTACCACACTGAATGCAGGAGCGTTCGACAAAATTCAGCTGCGGCAGGCCCTGGCCTTCGCGCAGCGCCGAGGTCGGACAGACCGCAACGCAGCTCATGCACAATGTGCACGCGCCTGCATCGACCTTGATCTGCCCGAACGGTGCCCCCACGGGTAACGCGGCAACTTTCTTCGCGCCCGGTGCGTGCTCCAGCAGGTAGTTGATCGCCGTGCGCAACAACAGGCGTTTCTCCGGCGGCGGGGCGAAACGGGCCGGGCTTTCGAGGCTGATCGCTTCGTCGGAGATTGCGGCCGCGGCGACCGCGGTGGCGTTGCCGGAATCCAGCGCCGCTACGGCGGCCCCGGAGTAACCCATGCCTTCGAGAATCGGCGCGGTGTACCCGATCTGCTGTTCCAGCATGTCATGGATGCTTTGCGGCGTGTCTCTGCCCGTGAGGACCAGCACGCGACGGGCGCCGTAGGCCAGGCAGGCCAACCAGGCATCCATGCCGATGGAACCGACCTCCTCGAGTTCGATCGGTAGTGCGTTTTCCGGCAGTGCGTCGCCGAGTCCGTTTGCTATTGCGCCTGCAGACACGCTGTCGAAAAACACGAGCAGAGCATCCGTTCCGCCGGAGTCGCGGTAGGTGACCAGGACGGTACGAACATAGCCGAGCAGATCGCCGGTGCTCGGATAGGCATAGGTGATAGCACCTGTCGGGCAAACCGATGCGCAGCTACCGAAGCCCTGGCAAAGGTTCGGATCTACCGTTACGTGTTCACCAGCCGAGGTGATCGCCCAGGCCGGACAAACGTTAAGACAACGGGTGCAGCCGCGAACGCCCCTGCGGCCGTGCGCGCAGATTTCGGGATCGAGATTGAAATACTTGGGTTTCTCGAATTCACCGCGCATCTCGGGTATTTCGTCGATGATCCTGTCGAGGGCTTCTGCGTCGCCGCGCGGTGCGTAATAACCCGGCGGCAGCGCTTCCTGCTGCAGCAAAGGCGGCTCGCACAGGTCGAGTACCAGGTCGAAGCGAGCCTGCATAAGCAGCGCGACCGCGGGTGACTCCTGCTGGTCTTCGGATTCCGCAAGACTAAGGGTGTAGCTGCCGAGGCTGCCGGAAAGTGCAGGCTTTCCGCCGCGGACTACGGTAAGGCCGTCGACGGTCGCCGTTGCCGGTCTTGCGTCCGCGGGACAGAACAGCGTCGCAACGAGCCCTTCGCCGAGCCGGCCGGCTGCGGAAATCGCCTGCGCTTCGTCGCCGACGATCAGCACGCGGCCATGGGAAAGGAAGCTGACCACGGAAGTGGGCGCCACCTCCGGCCGATGGCGGAGGTCGAGCGCCTCCATTCTCGCGCGGCCGTTTGCGGTGGTGTCAGGAAGGTTCAGATCGGTCATCGTCGGCCTCGTGGTCAACTTCGTTGTCGGGCTCGTCGTGGTCTTCGGCATCGACCGCGGCCACCGTGGCCGTCTCTTCCTCGCCCTCTTCGCCCTCGTCGAGGCCCGCCAGCCGCTCCAGTTCGCGTTCAACGCGGTAACGCATCTCGGCCGTGATGATGTCACCCAGCGGCTCGGGATTGCTGAAGTCCCAGTCGTAGTCGTCGAGTCCGTCGCGGATATTGAATTTCGGGCTGTGAAACAGCTTGCGCAGAGCTTTCTGCTTCACGTCGGCGGGTACGCCTTCGCCGAGAAACGCACTGTAGTCCGAGTCCTCGCCCAGCGACTCTAGCGGCGGCAGCTCCGGTGCCGCCTCCTCCGGCAGGCCGGTATCTTCAACAGCACGTTCCGCCGATGCATCTTCGGCGGTGGGCGAACGCTGCTCTGTCTCCGGCGATGCTTCCTGCTGCAGCCCGTCCGCGTCTTCCGCAGGCTCCGGCAGTTCCTCGCCCTGTCGCGACAGGGTTTTCCGGCGCGACCAGCGCGTCAGAAAATCCTCCTGCTCGTCATGGCGATTCTCGCTCATCAGTCCTGTGTCTCCGACCAGTTCTTGCGCTTGCGCTTCTTGCGTTCCTGCGGCACGAAGTGTGCAACGACGAACCTCTCGAGATGCTGGTAGATCTCCGGGGGGATCGGCACCGCAAATACCTGGTCGTCGCTCTCGAGGCAAACGGTGGCGGAATCGTGATTCGCAGTGACCTGAAACGGCGTCAGTTCGCCGTCAGGCGTTTCGTGACAGATTACGAACAACGACGGATTGTCGCCGGTCAGGTTGAACCAGTACTCCTCGGCGAGATCACGATAGAACTGCAGCGGGAGGCCGGACCAGAGGTACTGCGCCTCGTCGCCGCTCTCGTAAATCGGGCTGCGTCCGCTACCCTTGCCGACCACGTGCTCACCGGCAATGACGGACACGGCACGCCAGCTCGGAACCGACCAAGGTCCGCGCTTGACCTGGGTGCGCTCCATGATTACGGCTACTGTATGTCGATCTTGTGGGCTCATTTCTGCCAATATTAGCGCAATGACGCGAGTGAGGATGATTTGACTTCCGCCAACGCAGACAACGAAGGGCAGGAAAGGCCAGCGGGGACGGCCGGCGTAGAAGCCGACGGCGGCGAGCCGCCGCGCTTCATGACCGTGAAGCAGGCTGCCGCTTACCTGCAGGTCAACGAGAAGAAGATCTATGCGCTCGTGCGCGAGGGCAAGATCCCGGCGACGAAGCTCACCGGCAAGTGGCTGTTCCCGCGCGACCTCGTCGATCAGTGGCTGCTCGAGTCGAGTCATGGTGGGCTGCTGACCGACCGCATCGTGATCGCGGGCAGCGACGACCCGCTGCTATTTCGGGCCGTCACGCAAGTGGCCAACGCGCTGCAGTCGAGGGCGCTGATCAGTTACGCGGCGACCGGCAGTCAGCTCGGGCTGACGCTGCTCGCCCGCAAGCGCGCTGATGTCTGTGGGATCCACTGGGGTCCGGCTGACGAAAGCTATCAGCGCCACCCCGCGCTGATCCGCCAATACGTTCAGGCCGGCGACTGGGCACTGGTGAGACTGTTTCGCCGTGAGCAGGGTTTGCTGGTGTCGCCGGGCGTGTGGTCGGCGGAGATCGGTGTCGAAGGGCTGTTCCAGCGCGAGGTTCGCTGGGTCGAGCGCCAGGAAGGCGCGGGCTCGCAGCGGTTTTTGCGTGAGCTGATTTCGCGCCACGAGCTGAATCCCGCAAGTCGCCGGATAACCGGCCGCGCCAGCACCGAGCGCGAGGCGGCGTCGCTGATTGCGATGGGGCAGGCCGAGGTAGGGCCGGGCGTGCGCGCGGTGGCGAACGAGTTCGGGCTCGACTTCGTGCCCATCGGCTGGGAAGCATTCGATCTTGCCCTGCAGCGGGGCATCTTCTTCCGCAGGCTGTTCCAGCGGCTCCTCGATTACCTGCGGGGTAACGAGTGCCGGCGGCAGGCGAACATGCTCGGCGGTTACGATCTCGCCGAGCTGGGCAATCTGATCTGGACCGGCACCGACTGACGCGCTTACACGGCTAGTCTTGCGACGCTCCCGTGTCGATCTCGTGATCGATGACGTGCTCGAGACCGAGTGCCGGGATCGATAAGGTCATCTTGGCCTGCAGCTTTGCCGAGTCCGGCAGGGAGCCGGCCTCTGCCGCATCGCGTACGGCTTTTTCGATTTCACGTTGCGACGTGATCCCGACCGCCTTCAGAAACTTGCGAATCGTGACATTCAGGCGATCTTCGTCAATGCTCGTCATGCTCGATTATCTCCTTTACTCGCGACCCGAAGTCCCGAGTTTGCGGTCCAGTGTCTTGCGCGAGATGTCCAGGCGTCGCGCTGCAGCCGATTTGTTACCGTCACTGGCTGTGAGAACGCGAGCCATGTGATGGCGTTTCACCTGTTCGAGAGTCCAGTCTAGCGGATAATCGGGAACCCCGGGAAGCTGGCTCACCGCGTTTACCAGGGCGCCGGCGGGCAGTCTGCCAAGGTGTAATGACTGCTCGATCACATCGCGCAGCTCCCGCACATTTCCGGGCCAGTCATACTCCGCGAGCCTGTCCAGCTCCGCAGGACGCAACTCAATAAATGGCAGCGACATGTCGGCGGACAGCTCGTTCGCAAAGTGTGCTGCCAGCAGCGGGATATCCGCTCGCCTTTCGCGAAGTGGCGGCAGCCCCACGCGAATTACGCTGAGTCTGTAATACAGATCCGCGCGAAAACGCTGCCCGGCTACCAGCCTGGCAAGATCTGTCTTTGCCGATGCGACGATACGGGGGCTGGCCGGGTATATCGCGTTCTCATCGATGCTGCGCAGCAAGTCGGCCTGCAGGTCGGGAGACGTTTCATGAATGGCCTCGAGAAACAGGGTGCCGTCGCCCGACGTTTCCCGGGCATGGCTGAGCAGTTCGCGCTGCAGGCCCGGTTCCGCGATTGCGCGGCAGTCAATGGGTACGAAAGGGCCTTGCCGGCCGCTCTGTTCGTGCAGCAGCCGCGCCGCCAGCTTCTTCCCCGTGCCTGCTTCGCCCTCGATAAGTACCGTCGCAGGCGTGGCCGCGATGTGCTCGATCAGTGCCCGGATTTCCCGTATGGGTCCGCTGTTCCCGACCAGCCTTTGCCGCGAATCGCCCATGCGAGCGGCAGAGTGCGCGGCGCGCCGTCCGCAAATAGCATCTATTTTTGCGACAAGTTCCTCGGTCGAGAACGGCCGCAAGAGCACATCCGATACGCCGTTCTGCAGCGCGTCGATAGCGATCCCGGCACTGGAGTTATCCGCGATCAACAGGGTCTCGGACGGCAGGCCGTCGCAGACCTCAATCACCTCACGGATTGCAGTCCAGGGGCCCTGCGGATCGATGACTACGAGCAGGTGGAAGCGGCAGTGTTGCGCCAGTTTGCGCGATTCGTCGATGGTCTGCGAACATTCCACGGTAAGAAAATGCCTTGCGAGCCGCTGTCGCAGGCGGGATACCTCGGAGCCGCTGCCGAGAAGAAGAATCGACGTGGACTGGGACACTAATACTCCGGCTGTAGCGTTGGGTGGAAAGCTCGTCCAAAGCCTATACTGTGGGTCAAATTGTCGCAAAAGCACGGTGACCATGCGACTATTTGTTGCTGGCGTCGGGCCGACGCATCTGGAAGAATACGTTTTACCGTCCGGACAGTACTTTAACCGGAACGGGTGCAAGGGCCGATGACCAGTGCAAGGGGGGTGGCCGCGAAATACGTGGCCGGGTTCTGACGATGAACGAATTTTCGTCTGCTATCGTTGCGGCGCTGTCGATGATTCTTACGCTCGACGAGCACCTGGTGGAAATCGTCCTGTTGTCGCTGCAGGTCAGCCTGGGCGCCGTCACGATCGCTTCGGTCATCGCGCTGCCGCTGGGCGCACTCATTGCTCTACAGAACTTCCCCGGCCGGCGCGGAGTCGTGATCCTGCTGAATGCGCTCATGGGTCTCCCGCCCGTGGTCGTAGGGCTCGTCGTATACCTGTTGTTGTCCCGTGCCGGGCCACTCGGCCCAATGGGCCTCCTGTTTACGCCGGCAGCCATGATCATTGCCCAGAGCATCATCGTCCTGCCGATCATCGCGGCGCTGTCGCGGCAGACGATCGCCGATTTGCACGAGGAATACGACGAGCACCTGCGCTCACT
>JABAOH010073205.1_pt2 | contig 13648 bp, 10 predicted proteins | sample 7062181 | NCBI WGS metagenome assembly JABAOH01 (sample SAMN14538630, study PRJNA623070) | marine sediment metagenome | biome: marine biome [ENVO:00000428]; feature: marine pelagic biome [ENVO:01000023]; material: deep marine sediment [ENVO:00002113]; isolation source: pool of 5 deep marine... | reverse complement strand
GTTATCCACATGAAGCTCCAATTCTTCGTCTGAGAGCTCATCATGGACAAAAATCTTGGCTTTTCCCTTCAAATCCTCTACCCTTGGCTTGTTTTCAAATTCATATTTTATGAACTGTACACCCAACTCGCAGGCCTTCCTGTACATATCCTCCCCACCTTTCCCATAGGTTCTAATATCCCTATATAAGACCGTCACATCAATACCCATCTTTTTAAGCTGGATGGCCTGTTTCATTGTGGATTTACAGCAGTACCTGGAGCAATCACCTATGCCCTCCTTGCCTTTCCGGTCAAAGAGATCTTCGCATAACGGGTCACGAGAGCCAACACACATTATAAATGCCATGCTTTTCGGCTTTTTATCGTTGATTATCACCTCGCCTTTTGTTGGTCCCTCAGGATTCAAGAGCCTTTCAAGACCTATGTTACTAATCACGGTGATGGCCTCTAGATTGTCAGGACTGTCCTCATAACAGTATTCACCTTGTGGATCGTAAACATCTGCACCTATAGCCAAAATGACTGTTCCTGCCTTGAACCGCTTAAAATCGTTCTCCAGATATTCGATAGATTCCTTTGTTATTGCGCCCGTAGGCACATGCCTCAATACATTTACCGCATTTGTCACAATCTCTAACAACGATGTTATATGCTTTAGGCCAGGAGTTGGGATGCATATAAATTGCCTTACGTCTGGATATCCTCCTGTCAAACAGATAATGGGATGTTACGGGGCACACTTCTTCACACTTACCACACGCATCGCATTTTTCGATGTCCACACCCCTAGCCCTCTGAGATATCTCGACATCAAAATTACCGAGGTAACCTTCAACTTTGGTAATCTCTGATTTCAGGTGAACCTTAATCTGCGGTCTTCTCCCAATGGCCCCATACATTCTATCCAATATTGAATGGGAAGATTGGCTTTCTGGAAAGACCTCTCCTAACTGTGCCACCCTCCCCCCAAGATATGCAGCCTTCTCAACGAGATTCACTTCGAAACCCATATTGGCAAGGTCAATTGCAGCGCGCATCCCGGCTATTCCTCCTCCGATCACCAGAGCGTTCTTCTCGATTTCTATGCTCTTTGGATAGAGGGGTTTGAGATAAACAGCCTTAGCAACTGTCATACTCACCAAGTCTTTTGCTTTTTCTGTGGCTTTTTCAGGTTCGTGCATGTGTACCCATGAGCACTGGTCGCGAATATTCGCCATCTCAAATAGGAATGGGTTCAGTCCAGCTTTCTCGCAAGTATCTCTAAAAATGGGTTCGTGAGTTTTTGGTGTACATGAGGCTATTACAACTCTGTTGAGATTCTTTTCCTTTATCATGTTCGCTAAATGAATTTGGGAATCTTCAGAGCATGTGTAAAGATTCTCCTCAGCATACACGACAAAAGGCAAAGTTTTAGCATGCTCAACAACGCTCGGCACATCCACTATACCGCCGATATTGATACCACAGTGACATACGAAAACACCTATTCTAGGCTCTTCTAGCTCTATTTCCTTCTCAGGTAAGATAACCTCTTTTTCACTTACCTCACTCGGCAATTCGTCTTTCAACCATAACATCGTTCTGGCAGCAGCAGCACTGGCCTCAGCCACGCTGTCAGGTATGTCTTTAGGGCTAAGAGCACAACCTGCGAGGGAGATGCCTGGTTTCGTAGAATCGACTGGCAAAGCGTTAATGTGCCTCTCTTTAAAGAAGCCGTTTTCGTCCAGCTCTATGCCTAGAATCTCGGCCAACTTCTTATTGCTCTTATTTGGGACAATCGTTGTGGAGAGTATTACCAAATCACCTCTGATTTCCTTCATCTCTCCCTTTTTTATGTCACCGACCCTAACGAAGATATCGTGGGTTTCCAGGTCCTCAACGATTTCTGCAGGTCTGCCTTTGACAAAATCGATGTTTATCTCATCTTTCGCTCTGAGGTAGTAATTTTCAAAGTGCTTGCCATAAGCCCTGATGTCCATGTATAGTATGTGCATCTCCTCGATATTTGGATCATGTTCCTTGGCGATCATGGCCTCTTTAATAGAATGCATGCAACATACTGCTGAGCAGTACTTACAGGCATTAACATCTCTGGAGCCGACACACTGGATGAATACAACGCTTTTAGGTGGCTTGCCGTCTGAAGGCCTGATTATCCTCCCCTGGGTAGGCCCTGAGGCGCTCATCAGTCTCTCGAACTCTAGGGAAGAGATGATATTTTCGTATTTGTCATATTTATATGCTGGTACTGCGGAAGGTGAGAGTAAGTCATAGCCCGTTGCAACGATTATAGATCCCACATCCAGTAAGATTTCCTTATCTTTTTGCTCAAAATCAATCGCGCCTCTCGTGCAAGTCTTCTCACATATCCTGCACTTACCTTTTTTGAAATAAGTACAGTTTTCTTTGTCGATGGTGTATTTAAGAGGCACAGCTTGAGGAAAGGGAATGTAAATTGCCTTCCTATTCGTCATACCTCTATCGAATTCGCTCGGGACTTTTTTAGGGCATTTCTCTGCGCAGGCGCCACAACCAGTGCATTTTTCCTCGTCGACATAACTAGCATGTTTTAGGACTTTGATCTTAAAATCTCCTGCTGCTCCATTACACTCCAATACCTCTGAGTTTGCCAATATATCGATATTTGGGTGTCTTCCTGCTTCCACCAGTTTCGGGGAGAGAATGCACATGGAGCAGTCGTTAGTAGGGAAAGTTTTATCCAACTGGGCCATTTTTCCTCCCAAGGAGGGAGATTTTTCAACCAAAAATGTCTTAACACCTGCGTTAGCCAGGTCCAATGCGGCCTGCACACCTGCAATACCGCCGCCTATCACAAGCACGCCTTTGGTCATCAGTCCCTATCACCTTCTTTCTGAGATGTCAAATAATCTTAATCGGGTAATTTTGTTAAGATTTAGCACTAATCTGGTTACTGAGCATTTTACTTAATAAATCTTAGTATACATAATATTTTCGTTGATTTATTTACGATATACGCAAATAATTTACATTGATATTAACGATTATCGTCTTATATATACCGTATTGGATATAAGTAACCAAGAAAATTTGTAGAGGGGTAAATGGCTCATAATCGAATTAAAAAAAAATCTTGGCCTGTTGTTTATCGATTCATCTGCGTTCAAGGTGTCTGAGTTTGTCCCATTCCACCTTATGGTCTACATCATTATCATTGAGGAATCTACTGAGACTCTCAGTTACCTTGGTAATTTCAGAGGATCTTGTGTTTCCTTTTATGTAAAATTGAATACCACCTTTTTTTGTTAAAGGGAAAACCATCTTCGTCCTGCAGTTTCTGTTGTGCCCTTCAGGTTTCCTGTTTTTCTCCAGATCAAGTAAATTAAGCCTAACGAGCATGTGGTTTCTTTCCTCTTCCTCCTCCAACTGGTTTGTCTCTTTGAGAAATCTCATGTAGAGGTCTCTATAAATCGGAACTAGGTCTCTATATTTCATTTTCTTCGGAAATATTATATGACCAGTCTTCGATCGCATGCCAAACCCCTTTTTCAGATGAGTTTTATAATATATAAGATTTGTTGTTAGATTATATTCAAGGAGTACCGATAAAAAACCGAGAAAATTCCGCTGTTCTCTGGCTAATTTTAAAAATAATTTCTTAAGGTAAAGCAATCCTATACTTCTATTCTCTCAAAATCCATCTATTCCCCTTTCGCAAGATTTTTGGACTGTTATCTAGCACTTTGATGATGTCCTCTAGGTCAGCACTTTTATTGTCGATTAGAATGCTTTTTATTGCATGTGGTGATGACAACCCTGATGGAAAGAAAGAGAGATGATACAATATTTCGTCCTCAAGTTCCTCATCAAAATTTTTCTCTACCTCCAATGTTTCAATACCCTTATCTTCTTCAAAGGCATCTCCACCATTTGGGGCTAGGTCTATATATTTCTTCAACTCTTGTTCCACTTTGCTTTCGTTCCTAAAGCATTTTGCCACGGGATTTCCTCTGTCCTTTTTGACCCAGCCTCTGACCTTTTCTTTATCCAGGTTAAGGGTTTTGCTGATATTCGAATAGCTCCAATTGTATCGGTCATACAGGGCTTTTGCTATGTGAAAATCCATATGTTCCTCTGTGAGCTCATCGACGATTTTTTGGAATTCCTCCTCTATTAGCTCACTGTCTTTAAGTATATCGAATGCGGTTTTTGGCTTTCGTCTTCCGTCTATCCAGCATGTGATGGTTTCTTTAGGAATCGGCCTTAAGAGGTTGTAATGCTTAGTCAAGATCATACTGATGGTTTTTCCTCCGATTCTTCTTTTCCCCACATTTTGCCTGGCCCTTTCACTTAACTCTAAGGAAAGGTAATACAACAAATTCTGCCTTGTGGATTCGAACTTCAAAAATCCTATGAGCTTCTTGAATTCCCTGTCCACCAAGCCTCTATCCACGAACAGTTTATTCACCCCTTTGGGCGATACCCCAGCTTTCCATGATCTTACGGTGCTTAGAGGTATTCCCAGATGCCTTCCAATGTATTCAGAGGGGAGGTTCAGGTCCATGAGTTTCATGGCTAAAAGATAGTAAATATTCTCTTGTGTTATTTTTCTCCTTACATTTCGAAGTTTCTTTTCAAATGCTCCCAATTGAAATTGTCTTTCAGCAAGTGAATGAGATTCACCAGCCTGCATCCAGCTTTGAACAAGTCCACGAGGTTTATCTAAATATCTTGCAGCGATATTAGAACCGAATTTGTATCGTTTCAGCATAAGTGCTACTCTAAAAGGAACGACATCATCTTTAACTTTTGAACGCATGATTTCATCTCTGGACTAAATCATCAATAGGTTGTTTTCTATTTTGTGCCCAGAGACAAATAAACTATCGCTTGTTACTTGTTAAAGTGACGTTGGTTTTTCATTGACTGGCTATAGGAAAGTTCATCTTGCCAGTTCCCTCTAATAGGAAACTTTTATATACGGATATTTTATTATTAAGTGGGGGATAGCAATGCTCACCTATTTCGAAAGATTGAAGAAGCTAGAGGACTTTGGTTTGACTGAGTACCAAGCAAGGGTATACCTGGCCTTGTTGGAATTTGATGTTGCCACGGCAGGTCAGATTCCCTCAGCTTCCAAGGTTCCGAGAACCAAGATCTACGGGATCATGAGACAGCTTCATGACAAAGGATTGGTGCAGATCGTACCTGAAACTCCTTTGAAATATAGGGCCGTGCCGTTTGACCGCTACCTTGAAAAACAAATCAAAGAGATGAGGGAAAAGGCAGGGGAACTTGAGACTAACAAAGAGACATTGGCTAAGGAATTTATTTTCGGTCATAAGAAACCGGAAAAACAGGGCAAATTCGAGGTATTGTACGGGAGAAGAAACGTAAGAGATAGACTTAACAAAATTTACACCGTTGCAAAAAAAGAGATTCTTTCCATAGGAACCTCAAACAGTCCTGCAAGGATTATAAACACAACTCTTTGGGTCATAGAAGACAAGAAAAAGGAAAAAGTGGATATAAGATACGCCTTTCCCGTTACAAAAGGTAACAAGGAAAAGGTCGAAAGAATAGCAAAATTCGCGGAGATAAAGCACATAGACAGAAATCCGCCCATGCATTTCGTGGTTGTTGATGAGAAGGAATGTATGTTGATTCATCGTGTCCCAGACGATGCCGATCCAGTGAGAGGGGATGATGTGGCCATTTGGACGGATGATGAGGCCATAGTGAATGCAATGGACCAAATTGCCCACAGCTTTTTAAATGGAGGAGTTGGCTACACCTCGTTTAACGCCCTTGGTCCCATCATGGCTAGTATAGGAACCTGGGTGGAATCGGTGGGAGTAAAAACGGACGACACCCTCGTAACCTTAGGCAAAGAGATAGGTAGACAGGTATCGGCCAACTTGAAGTCCAAGAAAAAGGAACCCCTTCTCAAGGAGATGTCAATGTATTGGAAAAACCATGACTTGGGCCAAGTGAATATCGAAAGAAAAAGACCTCTTATCATCACCATGGAGAACTATATGAACTGTAGGGAAAGCCCAGAGGTCGCAAAATCCCTTTGTAATTTCGTCAAAGCCACGGTGGAAACCATCATGATAACAAAACTGAATGCGGATTGCAAGGTAAAGAGTATCAGCTGTCCTGATCATGGAAGGACCTTTTGCAGATTCCAGGTCGATATAGGAGGAAAAAAGAAGTAATATATTGAATTTTGGAAGTTGGAGTTCTAATAAGGTAAGCAGAAAAAGAGCTATGGGCTCATTCGTGTGAGAGTCCTTGGGAAAGGTATGGCGTCCTTTATGTTTTCAAGGCCACAAATCCAGGCAATGAGTCGCTCGAAACCTAATCCATATCCAGAATGTGGCACAGAGCCGTATCTTCTTGTATCGAAGTAGAATTCGTAGTTTGCAGGATTCTCGCCATCTTTCTCCAGATATTTCTTTAGCTCTTTTATGTTGATGTCCCTCTCTGATCCACCTATAAGTTCTCCGTAACCCTCTGGTGCGAGCATATCGAAGCACCTTGCCACAGGACCTGGGGTGTTGGATTCTTTTTCCACAGGCTTGTAGAATGCCATCACCTGCTTTGGATAGTGCGTTACAATTATAGGTGTCTCGAAGTGCTTCATGAGTTCATCTTCCTCGATAGTGCGTAGATCCTTCCCCCAAGGGATTTCCAATCCACTTTTATCCTTGAGGATATTAAGTGCTTCTGTATAGGTAATTGTTGGGAATGGTTTCTCGAGGCAGATTTTCAGCTTTGCTAAATCTCGTGCAAGAAGTTTTAACTCCTCCAGATTCTTTTTTAAAACTTGCTCCACGATGTACTTTATTTCCTCCTTAGCCACCTCGGTGCATTCCTCCAATTCCATCCATGCCGCTTCCATCTCCGCCATCCAGAATTCACATAAATGCCGAGAGGTCTTGGATTTCTCGGCACGGAAAGTTGGACCTACATTGTATATCTTCTCCAAGGCGAATATGGCTGCCTCGGCGTACAATTGCCAACTCTGCGAAAGATAGGTTGTTGTGTCGTAGTATTTAACCTCGAATAATGTGGCGCCACCTTCACATGGAGTAGGTTGAAGAATGGGTGCTGTGAACTCAAAATATCCTCTATCTCTGAAGAACTGATGAATCGCTCCTGTCACAGTGCTTCTGATCTTCATCATAGCCGTGATTTTTCTGGATCTCAACCACAAATGCCTATTTTCCCTCAAGAATTCCTCACTTTGATCCTTGGTTATCGGGAAAGGCTCTGCAAATCCCACAACTTTGAAACTCTTGGCCTGGATTTCATAGCCACCTGGTGCCCTTTCATCCTTCTTTACAATACCGCTGACTATTACAGACGATTCCACCAAGGCTTTCTCAGCATCTGCAAAATCATTCTCGCTTGTAACTCCTTTAATAACAGTGGTTTGTATCAAGCCTGTTGTGTCCCTTATTATGGGAAATATGATCTTACCGCTGCTCCTGGTGCGGTATATCCATCCTCTGATCNNTTTAGTATATTCTCGATAGGTATCCAAGTTTGCATACGATTCCTTTCCTGTTCTCGGTAAATAATGTCAACTTGGGCCCTCCAGCGTGCTCCCTCCGCCTTACCCCACTCCACCCACCGAAATCACTCAAATTTGGAGGATGAAACCCGTTAGTTGACATTCACTTCTGGTCAAAGGCAAATGTATAATACCGCATATATTCATTTTGGTGATATGAAGTTCGGAGTTGTGCAATGTCCACGCTGCAAAACTGCCAAAGGGATTCGCCTTAAGACAAAATCCGCAAAATGCCTGAATTGTGGTAAGAGGATGGATTTGAAAAATGCTTTGATTCTAAGCAAAGTGGACAACGAAAAGGAGTTAGCATCTGCGGTCATGAAATACAATACAAAGCTCAAAGGTGGGGAGGATGTATATGCAAAGGACCTTAGTATTGTGAAGAATGGGAGGTCAACCTCAACCAGCAAAACAAAAATGTTGGACATACATGCATTGGTAGCGAAGAAGCTCACAAACATTAGATCAAGAGACGAGAAAGTTGTGGCAGCAGCGCAGGAACTATGTAGAGTGCTTGGGGAATTTACGGAACAAGACCTGAGTGAGGTTTTAAAGCGTATTGGTCTTAAAGGAGATAATCTCCTCGAAAAATCCATCAACAAGCTGATGGAAAACAACGTGATCTATGAGCCAAGAAGAGGGGAGTACAGGTGTTTGGAGAACACCGTATAAGAAGCTCAACTTTGAATACGTTTTTTCTTCCGTAATATTAGAGCCGTAAAAACTATGGCCGAAACCATAAAAACTCCTTCGAATCCAGGCACCGTTTCCTCGATTGGCCTTCCATTATCAGCGATCCTAATAATTTTTGAAGATTTGTCCATGCTTATCGTATTATAACTCTCATCATACGAAAAGAAATTGCCGTAAGAGTAATAATAATCCTTCAAGTGGGAGCCATTTCCATCGCTTTCCCACTCAGAGAACCTCAGTGCGTCTCTAAACAGGAAATGGTCGTTCACGACGTCTATGTTATAAACATGGCCTCCGCCAGTAAATTCGGGGATATAAGCCCTAATCCAAGCATGCCCTCCCCAACTCTCTTGTTGTTGGTTGTACAGCGCGCCAAATTCAAGCCAAGCAGGTATTCCTGCCGCTCTGGCCAGAGCTATGAACAGCACGGATTGATCATCGCAATCTCCAAAACCAAGGCTCAAAGTCTCGTTACAGTATTTCGGCCTTCCAGTCCTCGCTCTTTCATATTCGAAGTTATCGTTGAGGTGATCGAATATGGATTTAAGCTTATCATAGACCGTGATTTTACCGGAAGTCAATTGACTGGACAAGCTTTGGATTTCAGGATGTGCAGGTATTATGACCCATTCCTCCTTGGTTTTATTGCCATACTTGTCAACAAGCCACTTGGGGATATCATCAACTGTGCCTGACTCTGAGGGATCGACGTTCCAAACCGCACTTTCAGTATGAAGTGAATATCTTATCCTGAAGGTTTGCGTTGTTCTTACATCATTACCTTCCCAGACCATCCATGTATAATCCGGAAACTTTTCCTCTTCTCGATCTGCATTGTATAACACGCTCTTAACATCCTGAAGCCACGGGTCAGTAGAATTTGGTATGTCTTTTGGTATTGGGACATCAACTTCATAGTCCATCGCTGCTCCTTGAGGATAAGGTGAAACGGTAATGACCCTTTCCACTTCATAATCAGCCCATTCAGGATATTCCCTGTAGCCGCTAGGAGGGTTGAGCCAGTTCCCAAGGGCCTCTCTAAAAGCAGGATTTACCAATACAAGGAGCAGGATTATGATAACTACAATAATGACGATAGTGGTTATTGTCTCGCCAACTCTCCTTCTTCGATTCCTTCCCTTTTTTTCCTCATAATAGGCGTAATCCTCATCATATGAATCTGCACTTCGATCCTCTTCTGGGTAATTAGAATGTGCCATCGACGGATTATTGTATTTTATACGGTATTAATGTTTCGATTCTGTTTTATCTTTTGGGAATTTGCGGAGAATGAGCTAATGGCATACAAAAATCATGATATGTCAGACATTTGTCCGAAAATTATATAAATAATGATAACCATTAACCTTAGCCTTTCTTTTGTAAAAAGGATGGGAAAAAAAGGGATGGTGATGTAAAAAATGATACCAGTATTGGTAGCAATGGGTGTAGTTATGGCAGGTTTAGCTATAACTACAAGTTACGTCGTTCTAGAGATACAAAAAAGGAAAAAAAATAGTGAGGACACGGATTTTAGGTGCCCGGAATGTGGAACGTCTGTGGATGGAACCACTGAGATCTGCCCAGAATGTATGGCTGAGTTCAAGATAGGAGAGTATGAATGCCCGGTTTGTGGCTCAGCAGTGGCAGCAGATGCAAAAATGTGCATGGTATGTAGCGAAAGATTCGAAGAAGAGGAGACTTTTGAATGCCCGCACTGTGGTTCATTGATACCTCCAGATACAATCGTTTGCCAGAAATGCAATGAGGAGTTTTGGAGCCCGGTTAGACCGGCTACGATAGCTGAGGTGGAGGCAATAACAGAAATGGAGGAGAGCGAAGAGGGCGCTCCTTCCTAATACTATTTTTTTGCCTATAACTTTTCCTTGATTATCCGAACGATCGTCTTGTCAGACGAGCATCTTGGACATTTATCAGTGTAAACAGCAGAAACGAAGGTGCCACACTTCTTTTCTCCCCTGCACAAAATCTCATAGAATATTTCTATATCCTCCTCCAGCCTTTCAAGTGAGAGTATGCTCCCACCCACGGTGCTGAGTACGAAGCTCTTCCCATCATTTGAAACGGCCAGTTTTTGCACCTTTTCATCTATATCATGTTTCCAAAGCGCTGAGCCTTTTTTGCTAAGAGAGATAAGAACGTTATCTTTTGTAATAGCAAAGATATCCAAAGTTTCTTCAGAAACATCAAGAGCCAACACCTGGCTTCCTATGTCCTTCTCCCATTTTATAATTCCGTTTTTATCGAACGCCATAATTTCTGAATCATCGCAAACTAGGGCCAAGATGTCATCTTTATTTACCATGGCCGTATCTCTTACATCGCCTTTGAGGGTTTTCTTCCACATTACTTCGCCTCCATCATCGAGGCAGTGAACGGTGTTGTCTTTTGTTATTGCAAGCGAGATATCACCTTCACTGGAAATGGAAACTCTCTTTATCTCACCGCCAAGTGAGCGGGTCCACAAAATTTCTCCGTCTTTGTTCAAATTGTAGAGGGTTCCATCAAAAGACCCAGCAAGGACCTTCTTCCCTTTTTCAGAGTAATCGATGGAGTTTGATATGCCTTGAGTTTGAAATTCCCAAAGTTTATCGCCCCTTTTTTCAAGACCGCATATTTTGGAATCAGATGACGCGAATGTTAGTTTCCCGTTTTTGGATATGATAATTGCCCTTACTTCATCATTCACTTCCGAAACCCAGAGGGTCTTTCCGATTTTGTCAAGGCAATGAATTTTTCCTTCGTTGGTACCAACAACCGTAGTCAATGCATTCTTGGCCAACGCTAAATCGAGCACTTCATTTCCGAGTTCCCGTTTCCAAATTATCTTCAGATTGGACATGGAATTTCTTCCTGTAGATTTTCTTGATTTTGGATATGGTTGAGTATTTTTATAGCATCAAACCTAAAAGTTTGGTGCAATTTCTAGTCTCAATGAATATTCCCGATGATATCCTCGATTATCCTCTTGTTGCCCTCTGCGAGCTCTTTCGCTTTTTCAAGTTTATCTGCCTCTGCAAATATTCTGTATATGGGCTCTGTCCCTGAAGGTCTTACCAGTACCCAGGCTCCTTCCATCAGGATCTTGACGCCATCAGTATCGTCTATTTCCATTCCCTGCATCTTTCCCACGAATTCCTTGAGGGCAATATCTTTCTTCTCATGAGGGCATTGAACCTTAGTCTTGTAAAGATGATATTTTGGTAATTCAGCAATTAGCTCTGAGAGCGCTTTTCCACGGTTTGCGATTATCTCCACAACCTTTACAGCGGCCATGCCACCGTCTCTGCAGTACTGGTGTTTCGGAAAAATCAGACCGCCGTTCTCCTCTCCACCGAAGATGGCATTGGTCTCCATCATCTTCCTGGCCACGATGGGAGAGCCTACCTTCGTGTAGATCATCTTGCCATTGTTGTTTTTTGCTACATCTCCCAAGGCTAAAGACGATGCCACCGTGGTTACAATAACACCACCATTATTCTCAATAAGCATCTCCTGTGCCACCAGAGCCAGGATCTTATCGCCATACAGATAATTACCTTTCTCATCGATGAAGATGGTTCTGTCAGAATCGCCGTCATGGGCTATTCCCACATCAGCGCCGAAATTGATCGTAGCTTTGATGAGATCCTCCAGATTTTCTGGTGTGGGTTCTGACTCATGGCCTGGAAAAGTGCCACGAGGATGAGCATTCAGAGTCACAACCTTGCATCCTATCCTTTCAAGAAGAAATGGCGAAACCAGACTTCCAGCTCCGTTGCCGCAGTCTAGAACCACCTTAAGCNNGTCTAGAACCACCTTGAGTCCTGCTTTGCTGACCGCTTGAACATCGATTTGCTTTATCACGCCTTTGACGTAATCTTCTATTGCATTTCCCTCTCGCTCCACAACGCCGATACTATCCCAAGATACTCTCTTGAAAGCCTTGCTGAAATAGATCTCTTCTATCTTCTCCTCGTTCTCCCTGGATAGCTCTGTTCCATCGCCATCAATACACTTTATGCCGTTGAACCTTGGAGGATTATGCGATGCCGTTATAACCACCCCATGCTGTGCATCTGAGGTCTTCACATAATACTGAACAACAGGTGTGGGAACCATTCCCATATCAACTATACTCGAGCCACAAGACAACAGCCCAGATATAACAGCGCTCTTAAGCATCTCGTTTGATGTTCTGGTATCTGTTCCTATGGCCACCTTACCTCCATTGAGGTATGTACCTATGGCCATTCCCATGTTCGAGGCCAAATAAACGTTCATGTTCTCGTTTACAACACCTCTAATACCGTTCGTTCCAAACAGCCTAGGCAATTTCACTCACCTTTTTTCCTCCGCTCTAAATAAGTTTCTGTGCAATAAAGATTTCTTTAACTTTATTCCGCCTTCAGGACACAGTTCGTGGCACACGTAACATCGTATGCATTTGTCATAATCGAAGTGAGGTCCATCCGAAATTTTGATGGCTGAAACTGGGCAATTCTCTTCACAGATTTTGCATTCAGTGCATTTATTTTTGTTTGGAAAGGGCAGTCTAGGAGTTTCCACAAATAGATTTCTAAACCCTGCAGGAAGGAACATAAGGCTCCTCTGAAGCCTATAAGGTTTTTTAAACGGTATTTTTACCTTCTCTATGCTCTCCCCCACAACAGTAATTTTTGTCAAATCTATGGTTCCTAATCCTCTTTTTTCTGCTATTCTCAGCATAGGAATTTGTGAGGGGATAAAGCCCATAATCGCGCTTGAAACTGCATCCAAGGCTAAAGGGTCTTTACTTGCAAGAACCACACCACTTCGTTTTGGCTTACCCATATGCGGCCCCAGTCCCTCCATTCCCACTATGCCGTCCATAACCACGAGATGCATTGGAACTACAGAATAAATATCAACCAAGGCCTCGGAGAATCGTTCTGAACTGCCTGTGATGGCATGTATTAGTGATTTGTTTCCTCCGGGTATGGCGCCATACATGTTCTTGATAGCACCTGTGTAAAGGGTGAGGGCATGGGTCTTCAATTTGGGTAACGAGATGACGATATCGGCATCCATAACCGGTTTTGCGACGGGAATTTCTTTCAACACCCTTCCGTCTGATATTTTTAAAATGTGTGTGCCTGTTAAATCGAAATTTATCCACTTTACTCCAAGTTCTTCTGCCACCTTCTTGATGCCAGAGATCTCAAAGGCAGCTTCAGTCACACCCCTTCCCCCTGCACTGTCACCTATAATAACCTCGGCTTTTGCTGAGTGGACGATGTTTATCATGGCCTCCATTATCTTCGGATGAGTTGTGATCGCCTTTTCGGGAGGCTTTGATGTGAGAAGATTGGGTTTCAAGAGGACCTTATCCTGAGGTTTGATGAAAGAATCAACG
>JABAOH010003255.1_pt1 | contig 13649 bp, 6 predicted proteins | sample 7062181 | NCBI WGS metagenome assembly JABAOH01 (sample SAMN14538630, study PRJNA623070) | marine sediment metagenome | biome: marine biome [ENVO:00000428]; feature: marine pelagic biome [ENVO:01000023]; material: deep marine sediment [ENVO:00002113]; isolation source: pool of 5 deep marine... | reverse complement strand
TTTGAGATTAAAGCCAGTCCTAAAATTCCGAATATAAGATTGGCAAACCAGGCAGCCAGGACAGGCGATAGAATGCGGTTCTCTCCGATTGCTTTACCTACCGAGAACATCTGCCAGTAGAAAAAACAGATAAATAGACTGAGAGCAAATCCCTTTACTTTTCCACTCTTTGAAGTCTTGAGAGCAAAAGGAATGCCTACAAGCATAATTATAAAATTGGAAAAAGGAAAAGATAATTTTGAGTGTAGCGCCACTTTTTCTTTAATTGCGGGAATCCCATTTTTGGTTAGCTTTGTGATATAATTTCTCAGCTCGAAAAAGTTCATTTCATTGGGCTTCTTCTGTTTACGGAAAAAATAGTCTAAGCGCTCTGGCAAATGGAAGATTCTTTCCTTGAACTTCGTTTCTTTTATTGTCGCTTCCTGGTCATAGTCAAACTGGCGGAAGACACCGTCGTAAAATATCCAGTAATTGCCTTTCCACGCGGCTTTTTTGGCATAGATTTGATTTATTAGAGCAGCGTTTTTATTGAATTGGTCAACCAATACTTCTTCCATTAATTTCTTTTCTCCGTCGAGATACTTGATGGTGTACATCCTTCCTTCTTCACCTGCTATCACCAGGTTGTCCTGCTGTTGATAATTGCTTATCTTTCGATGCTTCACTTTAACATTGTAGATGTAATCTACTCTTTGATTGGCATAAGGCACAATGACTTCACTGAACACGAGAGACCCCATGACCAGGAACAGGCAGACAACAAATAGAGGAGATAGAATTCTGTACAGGCTTATTCCGGATGCTTTCATAGCTGTAAGTTCATTATGGCGGGCAAGTCCTCCCAGAGAGAAAAGAGTGGCCAGAAGAACCGCTACGGGAAATGTCTGAACCAGCCATTCAGGTGTTCGCCAGAAGAGATATTCTGCGCAAACCAGAAAGGGAGTTCCCAGGTCAATCCATTTGTGAAGCTGGTAAAATAATTCAGAAATGATAAGTAGAGAAGCGAAAGCAACCGCTCCCAGGAGAAATGGTTTCAAGAATTCATTTAATATGTAACGAGTTAAAATCCGCATTCAACTATTCCTATTCTTGCTAGCATTCAAAAGATAGTTTGTGAAAATCTTTTGGAATTTTAGCCAAAAAACGAGGACGACTACTTCTCTTTCAAGCAAAAATCTGTTTGACACCGATTTATCGGTGGAGTTTATTTTTGCGCCTTGCAGAGTCCAAAGTTTTTTGGCGTTAATAAATTCCTTAATGATGAACAAACTATCTTTTAATGCACCTACTTCACTTTGCCGTTCTGTAAATCATCCAGGTGCCGGCTATCCCTATTATCAAATTTGGTATCCACACGCCAAGGAGGGGAGGAGCTATTCCCTTCTCTCCCATAGTAATCCCTTCCACCAGGAGAAACCAGTATAACAAAAACAGGCCCAGGCTCAAGCTAAAGCCAACCGATTTTCCCTTCTTGCGCGCTTTTATTCCCAGGGGAATTCCGATTAAACAGAAAACAAATGAAGCAAAAGCAAGGGACCTACGCTGGTGGTATTCTACTTCTAATGAATGAGTAGGGATATTATCTTTCTTTAATTTCCTTATCTCCCGTAAAAGTTCAGATTTTTCCATCTGTCTGATGCGTTTGGCCGTGGGGGGAGGAGTCTGGCTAAGGTCGAGTGAAATATCGTAATTCTCAAAGTAGGTTATGCTGTACTTATTGGGGTCATATTTATCTTTTTGCTGGATACTTCCGTCAAATAACCGGAAAAGTACTTGTTGCTCATTGGATACCATATTTCCGCGCTGGGCTGTGATTAGCGTGGGAAAACCGTCCTCTTCCATTTGATACATAATTATGCCCGAAAGTTTCCCCTTTTTTTGTTTAACCTTTTCTACGTAGAGCCTGTAATCCTCTATTTCCAGGAAGGTGCGCTCTTCCAGTTTAAGTATGGGATTCCTTTGGGCTATCTGGTAATATAGTTGGCGGAAGCGATTAAAAGCCCGGGGCGCTATCTGTTCGTTGAAGGAGACTAAGAATATACTTACAATAAGGCTCAGAATAATAACAGGGAGGAAGATACTATATAGACTTACGCCAGATGCCTGTATGGCAGTTATCTCATTATCTGAAGAGAGCCTGCCGAAACAGATAAGGGTACCGGCCAGGATTGCCATGGGAATGGTGTAAACCAGAATGGAGGGTAATACATATCCCAGAAGCTGCAGAACTGATAATAAGCTCACGCCCTTACTAATCAGGAGGTTTATAGAATCGAATAGTCTTTCCATAATTAAGATAAAGGTAAATATGAAAAGAGCAAGAAGGGTAGGGGGTATGAATTCAGTAATAATATAGCGATGTAAAATTTTCATTTTAAAAGTAAGATAAAAGTAATTCAAAGCATGGTTTTCTGTGTTTACAATAATTATACATTATTCTATAGATCATATCAATTGTAAAATTTTGTAGTATGCTGAAAGCGGTTGACAATAGAGGGAGTCTGTGATATAATCATTTTGGAAGCTATATAATTCATAAGGTTAACTTGTCTTCTCCGAAAAGGCAAACTCCGAGAAATCGGAGGGCGCAAAGCCACAGTCCCGCATAGCGGGAGGCTGGGTTACCGAAAGAAGACACGCAGAGAACTATTTAACCGCAAACCAGTGATTCGGATGCGGGCGTTAATTATCGGAGAAGACTGGGGGGCGGTTTTTTTATTGTAAATTGGGATTAAATTAGTTAGAATAGCATAAAATATTTCGGCGAAGGACCTGATGTATCGGACATCTGTGGCTTTTATTAATCGAACCCCTACAAAAGGAAAAATGTTACCTTCCAGAAAAACCATTCTATTAGTTTTGATTGCATCCATTGGACTCACTTCGGTCGGTTCTATGGATTCCAGGGGTGGTGCACTCGAAGATTTTGATACCTTTATAAAAGAAGAGCAGGAAGAATTTATCTCGTATAGTCAAGAACAATGGAATAAAATGAGGGATGAAAAGGAACAGGGAATATTCATATTTGAGGAAGAGCTTTTGGCACCGCCGAAAGTGGAAAAGGTAGAAGAAATAAGATTGGAAGAGGAAGAAGCTGTTCCCCCCGCTCCCGAAGGTATTGGCATAATTTTGCCTTTCGAGTCGAGGTTGAGCATAACGGGAAGGAAAATGATATCCATGAAGTATGGCGCTGTATTCTATAAGGATGAAGACGAGAGAACAACTACCGGTACTCCCGCCGGGGTGACTGAAGGGTTTGATATGGACCAGGAGCTCCAGGTGAAGATTAAAGGAAATGTAGGCAGAAAAATTACGGTTAACGTAGATTATGATGATACTGTAGAGGATAAAAGAGATATCTCCGTGGTGTACAAAGGAGACCCTGATGAGATTGTTCGGGAGGCAGCGTTCGGGGATATTACCCTGGAACTCCCGGCAACTGAATTTGTCGCCTATAAGAAGAGCGTATTTGGAGGGAAATTGAATGCCCAGTATAAGGAACTTAAATTCATGGCTATAGGTTCACAGACCAAGGGAATACCGGAGGAGAAGAAATTTAAGGGTAAGTCCACATTTGAGAAAAGAGATATTAACGATACGTCGTATCGACGGCGCAAATATTACGAGTTGTGGGATACAAACATTCAAAGCGGGAGTGAACAGGTCTATATTGATGACCGGGATGGGACAAATAACCAGAATGGTACCGAGATGATGGTGAGAAATAGTTTACTCACGCCAGCCACATATTGGGGATATTTCAATCTTCAGGTTCCCGGACAGGATTACACCATAGATTATATCAAAGGGATTATCACTTTCCGCAAGACTATTTATGAAAATTATGTTATCGCTGTGGATTACCAGAAATCTGATACCACCTGGCTGCGGGAAGAGAATGTCCCCGACGAAGAACCGAAAATACTTAAAGACGAGAATGAACTCCTGAATCAGGAAATGATGAATTATTATGACTTTGGCCGGAAAAAGATTATTCAAGGAATTGAAGGCAGAGACTTTGTAGTAAAGATTCTGGATTTGAACCGTAATGAAGTAACCACCTTCGGGAATGTCTATGACTTGATTGAAATGGATTATGATGAAGGGATATTGAAATTTAAGAATAGAAAGCCGCTTGGTGCGGCTTATGGGGGATATGACGATATCTACAATAAGACAAATCCACAGCACCATTACATCGTATATGTGGAGTATAAATACCGGCAGAAGACCTATTTTCTCCGCCCGAATATTGTGGAAGGAAGTGAAAAGATTACCTTGAATGACCGTTCGCTCAAAAGGGATGAAGATTATTTCATTGACTATGAATCCGGCTTTATAACATTCTTCCGCGAAGAGGAGATTGATGAAGAGACGGAAATAAAGATTAACTATGAATATATGCCCTTTGCCGGTCTATACCAGGAGACTCTATTGGGCGCTAGAGGAGAATGGGCACCCTCGGACAGGTTCTTTTTGGGCTCCACACTACTCTATAGCGGTGCAGCCAAATCGGCAGCTATCCCTAACGTGAGGACAACCCCAGGAAGTAAATTCATTGTGGATGCAAATTCAGAATTCTCGTTTGACCCTCAGCCATTTTTTCCTTTCCAGACAAAAATTTCCGGAGAATTGGCCAGAAGTCTCAATAATCCCAACACCTGGGGAAAAGCAATAATTGATAGCATGGAAGGGGTAAAGTTGATTGATGGAATGCCCGTAGATAAAGATGTATGGCAGATAGCCAGTAACCCGGGAGGAGTTATCACGCAAGAGGGAGCTATTAGCTGGGATAATCAGGATGTCAAAATTAAAGAGATTAAACCGAATGCGGACGTGGGTGAAGATGAGGAGCAGGAAGTCCTGAAAATTAGTTATGACTTGACCGGGAATGCTACAGCGTCTATTGTCTATCCTATTTCCACCCGGGGAGTCGACTACTCACAGAAGGAGAGTTTAGAACTGTATGTTTATGGCGATAATAAGGGAGAAATTTTAGAGATTACGCTGGGAAGCATTGCTGAAGATGCCGACGGGGATGCAGACCTGGACACAGAGGATATTAATGGCGATGGGACTCTTAATGTGGGTGAAGACGTTGGCTGGCAATTTTCTAATTGGACTGGTGACGATGAGAAGATTTACCTCAGAGATGGAAAAATCGGCTATAAGAATGGGAAGATTGATACCGAGGATTTGGATGGAGACCACGTGGGTCCGGAAGCGGAAGGTTATGTTTTCCCATTTTCCACCGGTATCAACTGGTCCGGGTGGAAGAAAGTGGAATGGGACCTCGGTATTACTACAGACACTGCTTCAAACTGGACAGCCATAAAGCACATAAGGATAACATTGAAAGGGACAGACGTTTCAGGAAGTATAAAGGTTGCTTCTATGGGCGTGGTGGGGAATAAATGGGAAAGAGGAATTGTCCAGAGTACAGATGCAGATGATAATTTTTCCGTTGTCGCTGTGAATACTGAGGATGATTATGATGTTTATGGTCGGGGCTTACTCGATAACAAAGATTATGAGGACCTTTATGGAGAGAGAGATGTTGAAGAAAAGGAGGTAGAGCAGACACTTTCTTTGAAGTACACGTTAATTAGTGGCGCTACGGGCTACACGAAATGGACATTTACCAGAGCCGAGGACTACTCACAATATAAGGAACTCAAGTTTTTCATTAAGAATCCCGATTATCCGACAAAAAATCCAACCTTCATAATGAGATTGGGCACACCTGGCGATTACTATCAATTTGAAAGAACGGTAAACTGGGGAAACTGGAAGCTTTTGACTATCGATTTGCTAGACAAGGACGGAAAGTATGGAGCAGACACGATGGAGAGTTCAGATGGGACCATAACTAGGGTAGGAAGCCCTGATCTTACCAACATTGCCGAAATAAAATTAATGGTTGTAAATGATACGGGAAGTGATATTTCCGATGGAGAAATCTGGGTTAATGAGATTCACGTGACGGGGGCAAGGAAAAAAGAGGGTTGGGCAGGGAGAATCGGTTTAGATTGTGAGCTTCCCGGCTGGTTCACTTTTGGCGGAAAGTACTGGTATATGGATAGGAATTACGAAACGATTACCGTTCCCAGCAAAAACCAAGACAAAGAGGTAATCTCAGCTTACACCAATTTTAATAGACTCGATTATCTACCGCTGTCATTGAATTGGAGCAAGACCACTACAGTTACTCCTTCGGCGGTTAGAGTTGAAGATTTAAGCTTTCAGGATGAAGGCCGTGTAGTGAGCCATCAAGGAAGTGCCAGTGCGGAACTGAGATTACCAAAACTGCCCAGGTTAGGAACAAGTTATACCAAGAGCATTGTTGACCGCAGTCGGCCCGAAGGCAAGAGGGAGGATGCGGATACATATTCAGCTATTCTTCATCAGTATGAACTTCCCGTTCGCTTCTTTCTTCTTCCGCAAGACTTTGGTGGTTCCTATAAAAGGATTAATAAATATAACAAATTCACAAGCACTGCTCCTACGGAGAAGAATTTCCGGGAATTCACAAACGATTGGTCAGGTAAAGCAACCTTCAGGCCGCTATCTGATTTATCGATTGTTCCTTCCTATTCCAGAAGGAATGTGAGGGAAAGAGTGTATGTGGATGGTGAGATTAACCGTCCCAGGTCGGGCACGCAGACAGCGGGATTCAATTCGACTCTCCAATTTTTTGAATGGCTCAAGCCTTCTTTAAATTACAGCATAACCAACACGGAAAATTTCATAATCGTTACCGGTACCTCAACACCTACAGAGAAGAATTTTACCAGGACTAGCTCAGCAAAATTGAATCTGCCTTTTGTTGCCAAATCACTCTTTCCCAAATTTAAACCTGTAGATTCCTTGAATATTACTTCTTCCTACGCATTAGATGATGGCGATAGTTATGAGAAGATAGGGGAAGACTATCCTGTTTATGGGAAGTTATGGCTAAGGGGCAACGGTATGGGGTATAGAAGACTTGAGGGAATTGAGGACAAATTGAAATCTTTTTCTCTTCGGGATACTTTCCGGATTGAAAGTAACTGGAAACCCCTGGAATTTCTTAATTTAGAAGGGTATCTTTATCCGTTTAAGACTATAACCACTGACATAGACTACACTCGCACGCAGAGCCGTCAAGGTCCAACAATTCTCGACAGCGAGAAGCGCATCTGGCCTTATCTGGACATAAGAATGAGCAGCCTGGAAAAATTTCCTTTACTTGGCCTGGCCATGGAGGAAGTAGAAATGATTACGAAGTATATCCTGACCAAGGAGGATGCCAGAAATGTCTCGCTGGGGAAGAAGGTAGACTTCAGTGAAGATTTGAGATTTAAGTTATTTGAAGATTACTATTTCTGGTTGACCTACAGCAGTTCCCGAAACAGGGTGAAGAGTGCGCCTTCCTGGCAGATTAGCCAGGAAGGATTTAGCAGGACATATAACGCTCAAATTACTTTTACCTGGTGGAAGGACTGGAGATTCAATCTCAAGTATGGTTATAAAAAAGAAGAGGGAGAGACCGGTGGGGAAAAGACTACTGAAAGTCGAATTCATTCATCCAGTATAGATGTGGAAGCGCGTTTACAGTTGCCCGAATTGTGGAAGATCCCCATAATCGGAAAGCAAGTCAGAACGGCAGGGGAGATGAAAGTAAAGGGTCGTTTCAGTGCTGAAATTAAGAGAAGTGAGCTCAATTATGAAAGAGACAATACTGATACCTATTCTACCTTGTTATCTAGTGATTTTAACGTGGGCACAAATTTAATGTTAACTGTAGGAAGCGGGATGACCTTTTTCGTAAATCACGCTCTACCCCAGAACAACTATTTTGCCATTGATGTCAACACCACCCTCACCATAAAATTCTAATAAGAAAGTGAAAAGTACTTTTTTCTTATAGAATTCCTTCCCAGCAATTCCCACCACTGGAAAAAAAAATCAAAAAAAGCTTGACAAAGCAATTGGCGATTGCTAAACTATAGAAAAATTTTAATAGTAAAATTTTACTATATGGAGACAAAATGGAAGATTTAATGTTTTTGGGTCTATTGCAGGGAGGTCCGAAACACGGTTATGAAATAAAGAAAGAGATCAATAACGTGGTAAGTCAGTTTACAGGTATAAGAGTGAAATCGGTCTACTATCCTTTGAAGAAGTTAGAAGAGAAAGGTATGGTCTCCAAGAGCGTGGGAAGAGCGGGAAGGCGTCCTGAGAAATATGTATACAGGGTTACTAAAAAAGGTAAAGAAGAGTTCACCAAATTATTAAACAAGAATTTTCTTATTATTCAAAGACCTTATCTGAATATAGATTTGTCACTCTATTTTCTCCAATATGTGGACCCTAAAATAGTGAAAAGGAGACTGGAAAACAGATTGAATGGATTAAGAGGAATCAAAACCTGGGCGGAGAATAGAGAAAAGACTCTTCAGAAAGAGAAAGCCCTTTATCATATGATTGCTATTACAGAACATTCTATGGAGATAGTGAAATCCGAAATCAGATTCACACAGAGATTAATAAAACAATTTGCTTAATCAAGAACCCTCTCCCCTGGGGGGTAAGGGCGACGGGGGCGGGATCACTCTGCGCTGGGAGACAGGGTAAGGGTGAGGGGATAAGAGGGATAAGAATTTAAAGGAGAAGAGCGGTTGAACAATTTTTCCCGGTCTTTTGCCAGATTTGTAATTCGCTACAGGGTAGTGTTTATTATTATTTCCATAGCGTTAACTATTTTGTTTGCCTATCAACTGAGACATTTAACCCTGCAGACCAATTTAGGTGATTTCGCTCCCCAGAAACATCCCTACCTTGCAGTGCAAAGACAGTTGACCCATATCTTTGGCGGATTGAATCAAATTTCTATCGCTATTGATGTAAAAGAAGGAGATATATTTAATTATCCCACTCTCAGTAAAGTCCATAGAATCACCAAGAAATTATATCTTCTCGACGGAATAAACGCTGGTAGGGTCGTGTCCCTTTCGGCAAGGAAAATCAAAAGCGTGAAAGCGACTGCTGAGGGATTTGGAGCAAAAAGACTTATGAGGTATCCGCCGAAGTCGGCTGAAGAAATGGAACGACTGAAGATGACCATCGTGCGGAATCCCATGATTTATGGACCCATTGTATCGAAAGATTTCAAAAGCACGCTAATTCAGGCTGATTTCGAATCGGACGTCTCCTCCAGAAGAATCTTTCGCCAGGTTCAACAGATTATTGAGGAAGAGAAAGATTCCAACAACCGCATATACATTGGTGGAAGACCGATATTGGAAGGATGGCTCGATTTCTACATTCCCAAAATGGGGACGATTTTTCTGGGAACATTGATTGTAATGATTTTTATCTTATACGTCGCTTTCCGTTCTAAGAGAGGAGTTCTCCTTCCCCTTGCTTCCAGTCTTATGGCTACTGTTTGGGGGCTGGGAATCCTTACTCTCTCAGGATATAAGCTTGGTCCAACCACCATACTTACGCCTTTTCTGGTACTGGCTCTGGGGATAAGCCATTCCGTTCAATTCATAAAGAGATATTATGAAGACGAATTGAGACATCTTTCCAGCAAAGATGCCTCCCAGGAGACGCTGCAGTCTCTCTTTGTTCCTGCCTGCACTTCCCTTCTTACTGACGGATTAGGTTTTCTTTCTCTTCTTGTAGTCCCTCTGGCAATGATCAGGAGTATGGCTCTGACTACCGGGGTAGGGGTATTAAGCATCTTTTTCACTACTGTAACCTTTATCCCTTCAGTCCTTTCTTTTCTTCCTCCTCCTAAAAGAAAGGAGGTTGAGCGAGAGGAAAGATTCAATTTGCTGAACAGGATTCTGGGAAAAATATCCTCTTTGAGTATACACCGCCTCTCCCGATGGGCGGTGGTCGGTATTTTCATCATTCTGGGAGTGTTGGGAACGCTGGGTGCTTCCAGAATTATAGTCGGGGATAATGAACCTGGTTCGGCATCGCTCTACCGCAACTCTCCCTATAACGTCGCCGAGACAATGATAAGCGAAAAATTCGCTGGTTCCAGCCCGTATTACGTATTAGTCGAAAGTAAAGAAGAGGAAGGCCTGGTAGATTCTGAGACGCTTTTAGAGATGGAGTCACTGGCGAGTTACGTAAAGAAAAAAGTCCCTGAGGTGGGGCGTTCTCTCTCTTTAGTAGATTATATTAAGGGTCTTAACTTCGCAATGTTTGGTGGCAATCCCAGATATTTAAGAGTTCCTGAGAATAGCAGAACTGTAGCAGAGTATCTCTTCCTTTATTCCATTACTGCATTTCCTGGGGATTTTGATCCTGTGGTTAGTCCTGATTACAGGTATGCCAACATTAAATTTGATTTAAAAGACCATAAGGCAGGTACGATAAACAAAGTGCTGATGGCAACTAAAGAGTGGGTAGATACAAATCATAAGGTTCAGAATTTTGAATTTCGCTATCCAGGTGGAGATATCGGAATTCTGGCAGCGATAAACGAAATTATTAGAAAGGTCTTACCCCGAAACATAATTCAGTTGTCTTCAATAGTATTTATTTGCATCTGGGTGGCTTATGGATCGTATGTTGCCGGGATTCTTCTTTTGACACCTCTGATTCTGGGGGTACTTTTGACTTTTGGAACTCTGGGCCTTCTGGGAGTAAGTTTAACAGTAGAAACATTACCCGTAGCCGCTCTGGGAATAGGGTTGGGAGTAGATTACGGGATATATGTTACCAGTCGTCTCAGGCAAGAGCTGAGACAGGGATTGCCGCTCAAAAGAGCAATATATACTTCTCTGGAGACTTCAGGAAAAGCTGTGTTCTTTACCGGCGCGACGGTTGCTCTGGGAGTCTTCTCCTGGGTATTCTCCAATATTCGCTTGCAGGCGAGACTGGGAGTCATTCTGGGGTCGCTTCTCATTTTGAATATGCTTGGCGCATTGATTCTGCTTCCCACTCTTATTTCTATTTTCAAGCCAAAATTTGTAATTCCCACTCACCCTGAGTCTCTCCCCCAAGGGGCGCCGGTCCCGATGAAATCGGGACGACCGAGCGAAGCGAGGGAAAGACGCGGGCGCGAGACGGTGAGCGCCCCGGAACGCCGTCCCGATGAATAAATCGGGATGAGTGAATCGGAACAGTCACCGACTGAAGCGGAGCGAAAGGAGGTGATAAAGGAGAAAAATAGATTGGTTATTTTCAAATTAAAATTAATGAAAGGAGATGAAAGATGAAGGTATTAAGATGGTTTTTGCTGGTTTGTGGGCTGGCTTTGGTTTTGACTCAGCTTGCCAGTGCCATTGACAAACCGTACGAAGGAATTTCAGCCGATGAATTAATGAAGATAAAATATCAGATTAAATACACCAAATTTGCCAGAGATTACCAGAGCACAGGTGATGTGTGGTTGATTAGCAAAGGCGGTTTCAAGAGACATAGAAAGTTTCTTAGGGCCCGCATCATTTTGAATAGAGAGAGTGATGGGATGGACTACAAGGATTACGTGGCATTCACCGAGCCAAGGAGTGTAAAAGGTCTGGGAATTCTTACCTGGACCTACATTGACCCAAATAAGGAACAGGATGTCTGGTTATGGCTTCCCAGTTTAAAAAAGATAAGGAGAATATCCCAGTCACAGGCAGATGATGCCTTTTTGGGGAGTGATTTTACCACGGAAGAGATTACCATACGCCGGTGGCAAGACGAGACCTACCAGATTATTGGAGAGGAAAAATTTAAAGGCTATCAATGCGAGTTTGACGGAAAGACTTACTATGAAGGTCTCGACTGCTATATAGTTGAGGCAAGACCAAAGAGGAAAGATTGGTATTATTCGAAAAGGGTTGTCTGGATTGATAAGAATACAGGAGGCAATGTCTTTGATGAGATTTATGACACGCTGGGGAGAAAGGCGAGGACAATCTTTAGAGAATATAAGGATTACGGTAATGGATATTGGACGCAGACGCTACTTGAGTGTAAAAACCTGAGGACCGGTCATAGAACAGTGGTTACGTTTGATGAAATAAAATTTGATTCGGGACTGAAAGAAATGTTCTTTACCGAGAAGAGTCTAATGAGAAGTAAATGGTAGAATAGAAAACTACTCTAAGGGGGTTCAAAATGAAGCGAATTTTTAGTAAATTATTGCCGTTTTGTGTTATGGTTTTGCTAGCGTCTTCGGTTTACGGTATTGATGTCGCTGAAAATGTTACCGTTTCGGGGGTAATAAAGAACGAGACAGCGAGCCATCTGAAAATGGATGAGTTTATGAAAATTGAGAACACAGTCCAGATGGAAGTGGAGTATACACCCACAGATTATCTACATCTGTTCGGGCTTTTCAGATTTTTCTATGATGGCGTTTTTGACGCTGAAGAACAATATGAATCTGTGAAAAGTGAACTTTACCGCACAGAGGTCACCAATGATTGGCTCAGGGAGTTGTATGTGGATTTCCTTTCCGATAGGTTGGATGTCAGGTTAGGAAGACAGCAGGTCGTCTGGGGAACTGCTGATGGCGTGAAGATATTGGATGCAGTAAATCCTACCGATATGAGAGAGTTCACTCTTGATGACTATGCTGACAGCCGCATACCTTTGTGGATGCTTAAGGTAGAGTATGCGCCAACGGTTAATGGAGCTTTTCAGTTTCTGTTCGTTCCAGACTTCCAGGCAAATTACCTTCCGCCTGTGGGCGCACCATTCACTTACCGGGCATCAGTGCTTGGTCTAGCGAATGCCCTTGGTTGGCTTATGGCCGGTGGAAGTGTTGTGTTCAACGAGGATGTTAAGCCAGACGCTTGGAAGGATTTAAAGGATACCACTATAGGTGTGCGCTGGCTCGATGTAGTGGGAGGATTCGAATATACTCTCAATTTCCTGTATAGTTACTACCTTTCAGGAGCCAACTATTCCTGGTGGGAACCCACTCCCAGCCCGGTCTTTGGACCTATCCCGGGCGTCAACGCCTTGAATCTTCAGAAAAGGTATGAGCGGATATATCTATACGGAGCTTCTTTCACCAAAGCCCTGACTAAAGGGCCACTTTCTGGCTTGACCATAAGGGGCGAATTTGCATACATTCAAGACGTTCCTACTTACTACGGAACAGACGGTTCAGTCGCAGGACCTCCAGTGAAACTGGATAACTTTAATTATGTCCTGGGTTTCGATAAGTCTTTCCTGACAAACTGGCTCGCCAGCCTGCAATTCATCCAGTTCATTACATCCAAGGATAGTTATCAAGGCAATGAGCTCCTTTTTGGACCAACGTTGGGCCCAATGGACCAGGTAACTACCATGCTAAGCCTGAAGCTCTCTACAGATTTTATGCACGAGAGGCTCAAGCCAGAGATCCTGGTGATATATGGATTGGATAATGATTGGAAAATAAGCCCAAAGGTCCAGTTCGAAATTCTGGACAGTCTCGTAGCAGCTGCTGGTCTCCATATTTTTGATGGTGACCCCCAGAATCTTTATGGACAGTTTGCTCAGAGAGATGAGCTGTTTCTTGAATTAAGGTTTGGATTCTAAGGGAGAAAGGAGGAGGATGAAAATGAACGTAGGAAAAGTCCTGGAAGAAAGTGTCAGTAAATTCGGGGACAAGGTGGCCATAATTTTTGAGGATGAGAAAGTCTCTTTCCGGGAGCTTGACCGTCTGG
>JABAOH010075979.1_pt1 | contig 13654 bp, 8 predicted proteins | sample 7062181 | NCBI WGS metagenome assembly JABAOH01 (sample SAMN14538630, study PRJNA623070) | marine sediment metagenome | biome: marine biome [ENVO:00000428]; feature: marine pelagic biome [ENVO:01000023]; material: deep marine sediment [ENVO:00002113]; isolation source: pool of 5 deep marine... | reverse complement strand
TTTTCTCCAGATCGCCATCGGTCATTTCCAGGTTTAATGCTTTCATTAAATCTTGCCGGGTCAATTCCCGATCTCGATGTTGACTGAGATACAGGATGATATTTTTGGCATTGCGGTTGTTGATTTGAGGAAAAGCACTGGAAATATATTCCATCCAACTGGTTTTGATGGCACCCTGATCATCCAGGGTCTCAAACTCCAGGGTGCGGGTCAATCCGTCCAGGGTGGTGAGGTCTTTACCCGGACAGTCGGAGCGTATAACCGCGCTGATATAAAAAGGATTCCCTTCGGTAAGACCGATCAGCAAGTAAGCGGTTTCTTCGCTCACCGGGACATCAAAAAACCGGGAGTATTTGTACAACAACTCCGCGGCTTCATTTTCCGGCATATTTTTAAGGAATTTGTTCCTGAACCGGGCCGGCAGCATACGACTCAGTTCCTTCATCAGCCAGCCCACCCAACTGCCGGTAACCAGCAGCGGCGCGATTTTGCTTTCGGCTGTACTTAAATAACCACCGGCAAGGGTATCTGCCGGGACTTTCATGTCTTTATCCCGGTAGATCATGGCATTCATAAACTGGAATTCATCGATCATTTGTACGATGAATTCTTTCTGCCGGTAAGCAACGGTCATCGGGGCTTCGCGAACCGTGTCCCACAGGATGTCCACATTCTCGTGCATAAAAGAATATTCGACACTGTCTATGATACCGGTTAAATAGTCTAAGCCTTCTTTTACCGCTGCTGCTTTTACTTTCTCGAAATTGTTTTTTTCATCCGGACGGAGATAATAAATATTCCTGCTTTTAAATGCAATATACTGGTAAATAAACGTAAGAAAAAAATCAACACAAAAATCACCTATCCATTTTTTGATTTCCTTGATTTCATAGTAAAAAGGAATCACCCCGTCGTTTTTGTAAAAGGTGATATTGAATAATCGTTCCAGGATGGCGGTTTTGCCCATTTTACGCCGGGCCAACAGGGCAGTACTCTGGGATTTTCTTTCTTTGATATCGCTAATCCATTTAAGAAAATAATCCAATTCCATTTTTCTGCCGGTAAACAGGACCGGGTTACCGATTCGTTCTTCCAGTGCATAGTCCATGCCCTTTATATACCATAAATCGAATAAAATATCAAACGAAAGTCAGTCGAATTTTCCAAAGCCTGCATCTGGTAGTTTTTGACTTTATCCTCTTCCAGTGATAAAATAGCGTCCTTAGAAAGTTCAGAAAAATAAATTGATAAATTGCTAAATGATGAATGAGTCGATGATGAATGATGAAGTAAAAGTTCAAAAGACAGTGCTAAATTGCGGGTTAGTAGTAATCAGCGAATATATACCGTTCTTTCCTTCTTTTGCTCTCAGCTATACTCTGCGGGCCGGCTCCAGGGCGGAAACCGAAGAAAATAACGGCATTCACCACCTGATCGAACATATGCTCTTTAAAGGAACTCGAAAATATGATCTGAAAAAAATCGCCGATATCTCCGACCGCCTGGGAGGTAAATTAAATGCATTTACCGGCAAAGAGATTACCCAATTCTATATCAAAGCCATTGATGAGCATTTGCCGGCATCCTTCGACATATTAACCGAGATGGTCATGCATTCGACATTCCCGGAAGATGAGTTTATTAAAGAGAAAAATGTCGCTGTGCAGGAAATTCATGAAGCTGAGGATAACCCGGATACCAATGCTTTTGAAACGTTTTACCAGAAAGTGTTTGCCGGGAATGCCCTGGGTTTTCCCGTGGGCGGGAAAGTGGAGCCGGTCTCATCGTTCCAGCGGGATATGGTATATGATTTCTATAAAAATAATTATACCCCTGATAACATGGTCCTGGCAGCAGTAGGTAAGGTGAACCACCGGGAACTGGTGGAGTTGGCAGAACAGGCATTTGCCGATTTCCCTGATAAAAACCCAAAGGATTTTGCCTTTCCCCAACCCACGTTTCAACATCAATTCTTTCACAAAAAAAATAAGTCGTTAAAGCAGGTTTATGTCATTATCGGGTTTACCGGTTTATCTGTCGTATCGCCGGACAGGCATCGCTATATGCTGTTGAACGATATCCTGGGGGCTGGTATGAGTTCCCGGTTATTCCAAAAAATCCGGGAAGAAAAGGGACTTGCTTATACGGTAAGCTCCTTTACCGATGCTTACCTGGACTGCGGCGCCCATTTAACCTATTCCATCGTTGAACCCAAAAAAGTAAAGGAATATTGTGGGGCTGTAAAAGAGGAGATTACTCGTTTAAAAGAGCAGGGCATAACAGAAGAGGAATTAATTCGGGCCAGGGATTCCATTAAATCATTCATGATCCTGAGCCTGGAGAGCCGGGTAGCCAAAATGAGATTTATTGTTAATAATGAATTGTTTCTAAAACGACAGTTGATTTTACAGGAGATCATCGATAATATCAGTACTGCAGCGATTAATGATATCAATCAATTGTTTAAACACTACCTGGATTTAGAAGAAATGTCGATATTCTTATACGGGGGCGTTCGCAAATACAAATAATCCAGGAACCTGTTGGACCTGGCCCGTTGGTCTACTTCAACGTCAATCAAGAATTTCTTTCTAAAAGATCATTAAATATTTTGTCTAATTCCAATGTTCTAATCGTTTTTTTCTTTGGATTACCATTGTCGTCAGGCCAGCGAACCAGTCGGATTTCACCATCTGCAATTTCCAGTCCGGTAATATCACCATCTCCAAAGGAGCAGCATCCTGTATTAAAAAAACACGGCAGCGGTGTACCCGGCATGCCGGAAGTCTCTGAATTGGATTTTGATTTTACCCATTCCAGTTCTGCATATAAATTGTAAATCTTTTCCTGGATTAATTTTTTTTGTTCTTCGTCTTTAGCTTCCTGGAGTTCTTTGTTTTTTTCATTAATCTTTGAAATGATGTCATCCTCATGCGCTTCAGAGATAAAGACAGGACGATGCGTGTGCCCGCAAATGAATACCATGTTTGTGTCTTTCATATCTTTTTTAACCCATGAATACATGACTCTTTCATGCTCTTTTTTCAATTTAAAGTCTTTCGCCGGTGTTGTGCTTGGTATTCGGGTAATTCGTTGAAAATTTCTCCAAATTACCCTTACTATAAACCGGCTCAGCTTGCGAAATCGGTCTGATTCAAGGGTCCCCTGGTGTCCATGGGCCAGGAATATTACAATTTTTTTACCTTTATAATTGATGATGAACTTTTTTCCTTCATCCAACGCTTTACTCTCTCCCATCAGTTTTTTTCCGTATTTATTGACATTTCGTTTCCAGCGCCAGAGATCGTCATGGTTTCCCCAAATCCTTAAATATCGTTCTTCACCATTAACATTGGTAAATTTTTTTTCCAGCTCAAATGTGTCCTGGTATTCTTTAAAGACCTTTTTGGGGAACGATTCCCAGAATTCTTCGACGTCACCCAATAAGATCAACGTATACCCGGCTGCCAGGTAATATCCCAAAGCAGCGTGATAAGCCGGTTTGCATACTTTAAAATCATCAGCCCCATCGCCCTGTCCTTTATGTAGATCCGAAAAGATAATCCACTTGACCTTTTTATAATCCTCGATTTCTTCTTCAGGACTACTCTCAAAGGTCTCTTTCAGGCCCTTATAAACCATACTTTCACTCATAGTACCCATCGTGTACCCTCCTTTTTTTAATTGACGTCGAGATTCTATTATAAAGGATCCATTTTGTCAAGAGTTTTTTCCTTTTTTCCCGGGCAACGAGTTGTTGGGAGTTCATGTTTGTAATTTTAACCGGTTACATTTTTATATGCTCATTTCAAAATCTATACGAATAAGAGGTTTTTCAATGACAAGAAGGTAACAATATTCTATGTTTACTTTTGAATCTTTTTCTGGTAAGAGATAAATGAGCAATGAAGCAATGAATGCCTCGAAAAAAATATCTAAAACGAATTTTTTTAACATTTCGGTTTTTATGTTGTCAAATGTTTGTCAATCAGTACTGGATACAAGTACAAATTGGTGATTGACAGGGAGGTAAATATGAACACGTCAGGCAAACAAAAATCTGTTTGGAAGTCATTCTTGTCTATCCTGTTTTTAATCATTGTTTTAATAACCACATCGGTTTTATGGGAGCCATGCGCTTTTGCTAAGAAAAAGCCGCACAAGGCGGAAATCCTGTGGGATACCTGGGGTGTGCCTCATATTTTTGCCAAAGATATGGAGGCCATGTTCTATGCCTATGGCTGGGCCCAGATGCGAAGCCACGGTGATTTGATCCTGAGGCTTTATGGAGAAGCACGGGCACAAGCCGCCGAATATTTTGATGGGAGATATGTAATGCAAGATACTCTCCTTCGCCAGGCAGGAGTCATGAAACGGGCAAAGCAATGGTTTAAGGCTTACAGTCCCCAATTTCAAAAATACCTGAAAGCGTTTGTCAAAGCGATGAATGATTATGCTGCCCGGCCTGAACACAAGTCGGATTTTACCAAAATGCACCTGGTGGTTTTACCGCTTACTGTTGAGGATGTAATGGCCCATACCCAGCGTGTGTTCCATTTTACTTTTTTGGTGGGAACTGCCTACGGACATTTGCAGCGATGGTATAGGGCGGGTTCAAATGCCTGGGCCATTGCGCCTTCCAGATCAGCCAGTGGCAATACCATGCTGCTGACAACGCCGCACCTGTATTGGTTTGGGTATAACTTTTTTTACGAATCTCAATTAAAGGCCCCGGGAATGGATGCCTACGGTATCACCTTTGTGGGTATGCCTTTTCTTTTAACCGCTTTTAATGATTACATGGGTTGGACTCATACCGTTAATGCGCATGACGGAGCCGATCTTTACGAATTAAAACTGGTAGAAGAAGGAGGTTACCTGTTTGACGGGAAAACCAAAGCCTTTGAAAGCGAAAGCGATATCCTTAAAGTAAAACAGGGTGATGGGACGATAAAAGAGCAGAAGCTGGTGATTGAACGATCCATCCACGGACCGGTGATAGCCAAAAAAAAGGATAAGGCCCTGGCTTTAAAGGTTGCCGGACTTGATCGTCCGTTATTATGGGAACAATGGTTTGACATGGCGCGGGCGCGCAATTTGCAGGAGTTTGAGAAAGCCATGAAACGACTCCAGATCCCGATGCTGAATGTAATCTATGCGGACCGTGATGGTCATATTATGGTGCTGCACAACGCGATTTCGCCCAAACGCTCAAAAGGGGATTGGTTTTTCTGGGATAAAGTGGTACCCGGGGACAAATCCGACACCCTCTGGTCCGGATATCATTCATATGAGGATTTACCGAGGATTGTGGACCCTGCTTGCGGATGGGTGCAGAACTCCAATGAACCGCTGTGGACGGCGACATATCCAATGGTTCTGAAGCCTGAGAATTTTCCCGCTTATATGACGCCGTCGCTGAAAGATCTCCCGATGTTGTCCCGTTTTGCCTTCCGGCCGCAGCGCTCCCTGCGAATGCTTCGAGAGGATAAATCCATTACCTTTGAAGAATTGATAACGTACAAATTTTCTACGCGGCTGGAAATGGCGGACCGTATTATCGATGATTTATTGGCAGCAGTGAAGGAGCATGGGGGCAAAACAGCTAAAAAAGCTGCCGCTGTCCTGGAAAAATGGGACCGGACCGCAGATGCCGACAGCCGCGGTGCTGTTCTTTTCGAGAATTGGTTGAAGTATATGGAGCTGGATATGTATGCCAGTAAGTGGGATAAAGATTCCCTGTATACAGCCCCTGATGGACTGAAAGACCCAAAAGGCGCAGCAGAAGCTCTTAAAAAAGCAGGAAAAGATCTCCTGGTGAGATACAATGCCCTGGATGTTCCCTGGGGTGATGTGTATCGAATACGGTTCGGGAACAAAGATTTTCCTGCCAGCGGCGCTGATGGCAACAAAGTGGGAAGTTTTCATTCACTGTGGTTTTACCCGGATAATGACGGTAAATTTAAGACAGTCGGCGGCGAAACCTTTGTCGCTGTCATTGAGTTTTCTAAACCTCTTAAGGCACAGGTTTTATTGTGTTATGGAAACTCCTCCCATGTGGAGTCACCCCATTATGGGGATCAAATGGAACTGATGTCTAAAAAGAAACTGCGTCCGGTGTGGAGAACACGAGCCGAAATCGAAAAACACCTGGAGAGGAAGGAAGTATTTTAATTAATCTGAGCTTCTGAGTTCATTAGATAGTTTAATGCGCGTTTGAATATACACGATTGCTTTTGAAATTCCCAGGATGACAATAGAACAAAAAATAATGGCAGCCCCGGAAGGAATGTTTAACGTGTAAGAAATGACAAGGCCGGAAATAGAAGCAAGAAAGGCAAAACCGATGGAATAAAAGATAATATGTCTGAAATTTTTAGATACCAGGTTGGCAGCGGCTTGTGGGATGGTGAGCATGGATATGACCAGGATGATTCCCACCACCCGGATGTTAATGACAATGGTAAGGGCCACCAGGCTGATCAACAGGTAACTAATGGTGGATACCGGGATTCCCTGGGTTTCGGCATATTCTTTGTCAAAGGATAAAAAAAGAATTTCTTTAAATAACAGGAGGAAAACCGCAGTGATGAGCAAGGATAACCCTGCCATTAATAGAATATCCAGGCGGGAAACGGTCAGGATATTGCCGAATAGGTAAGTCATTAGATTTGGGGCATACCCGGGTGTAAGGAAAATAAAAATAATTCCTACAGCCATGCCAAAGGACCACATCATACCGATCAATGAGTCTTCAAGCAATTCTGATTTCCTGGAGAGGGTTTCGATGCCCAGGGCGGCAAGAACAGCGAAAGCAGCTGCACCGATGATGGGATTAATTCCCAGGTAGTAGCCGATGCCCACACCGCCAAAAGAGGTATGGCTGATGCCACCGCTGATAAATACGATGCGGCGGGAGACAATATAGGTGCCGATAATACCACAGGTAATAGCGGTGAAAATCGATGCCAGAAGCGCATGAATGAAAAAATCGTATTTCAATAATTCAAGCATGAGGGACCCCTGGGGTTTCTTTTTCATCTCCGTGTTTTTCCAGTACCCGGTGCGGCAGGTCGCCGTGGGTAATCAGGTCAATGGGACAATTGTAACTATCCAGTAGTTTGTTGGTAATGATATTGGAATTATGGTAATGAAGGGTGCGGCATACACAGGCAATCGCTTTCACCTGGGAAGAGATCATTCCCAGGTCATGGGATACCAGTATAATGGCGATACGGCTATTAAGTTCCTCTAATATCTCGTAAAAGGCCCGTGTAAACGTCTGGTCCACAAAGGTGTCGGGTTCGTCCAATACCAGGAGCGCCGGAGAAGAGACCAATGCCCGGGCCAGGTAGACTCGCTGCATTTGCCCGCCGGAAAGGGTGCCAATGGCCCGATGTTTTAAATCCAGGATTCCCATTTGTTCAAGTACTCTATCGGCAGCAGCTTTATCTTCTTTGCAAAAGGATTTGAACACTCCCACTTTTGAAACTAATCCCGAGAGTACGATATCCTGCACCGTGATGGGAAACTTTTTATCAAACATGGTTCCCTGGGGAAGGTAGCCAATATGTTTTCCAGGTTTATCCGACGATTCAAAATAGAAGCGGATGGCTCCTCGCATCGGTTTGATTAATCCCAGCAGTACTTTTATCAGTGTGGTTTTACCACTGCCGTTGGCACCGATAATTCCCAGGAAATCTTGCTTATAGATTGTAAGGTTGATATTTTCCAGGACGATATGTCCATTATATCCGGCGGTAACGGCTTGCAATTCCACAAGTTTTTTCTTTTCTTCTGCCATTTTATTTGTCATTGGTCATTAATCATTAGTCATTGTCTTCATTTGCCAACTGCCAACTGGTTACTTTAACGCCCAACTGAGGGTCTGGGCAATTTGTTTCATATTGTCCAGCCAGTCCGGGGCCAGGGGGTCCATGGGAATGACTTCACCTTTAATTTCGTTGGCTACTGCGCGGGCGCTGGCATTATCGAATTGTTTTTGTACAAAAATAACATGGATACCATCCTTTTTGGCGATATCCACCGCTTTTTTCAGGTCCATGGGACTGGGGGATTTTCCTTCGATCTCTATGGAGACCTGCACCAACCTGTAGTCCCTGGCAAAATAAGACCAGGCCGGGTGAAATACCATAAATTTTTTCCCCCGGTGTTTTTCCAGGAGGGCTGCGATTTCCCGGTGTAATTGATCGATGTCTTCGAGGAGTCGCCGGTAATTGTTTTGAAAGACTTGTCGGTTTTGGGGGTCCAGTTCAATGACAGCGTCCAATATGTGTTTGCACTGCATTTTGACTGCTTTGGGAGATAACCAGATGTGGGGATCGATTCCGGAATGATGATGATCATGATTATGAGAAGGCTCTTCTTTTTCTGATTTGATCAATTCGATCCCTATGGATGTATCGACAATTTTCATGTTTTTGGCATTGGCGGCAATATTTTCCATCCATGCGCTTTCAAAGGGGATGTGCCCGATGCGCATGTAGAGAACCGATAAACTTAGGGTTCGTATTTGCCGGGGAGTGGGCGCATAAGTGGCCGGGCTGTGACCCGGAGGGATCATGACATGAATATCAAAATTGTTAGCGACGATGCGCTCTACAAAATATTTCTGCGGTAAAATACTTACATAGATCAGCGGTTTCCCTGAACCAACGTCCGGGGTAGGGGAGCCGCAGCCCGGAAGCAACAGGAACAAAAGCAAGCTCAGTACAGCAGCCAAAATCGCGGGTTTACATTTCATTATTCCATTACTCCAATTTCTATCATACAGGAGTGAATTATAGCGTTAAGACAGCGAAATGTCAATATCAGTTGGCAGTTGGCAGTTGGCAAAAAAAAAAAAAGAATCTTTAACGGAAATTGAATTTTATGTTATACTAATGCATTACAAAAATGGAAAAAATGAAAGTAGTATTTACCGGAGGCGGCACAGGCGGCCATGTTTATCCCAATATCGCCATATACGAAGCCATACGGGAGAAATACCCGGACGCATCGTTTTTGTATATTGGCAGCAAAAAGGGTGCTGAGAGCCGTATCATCAAAAATATCCCTCAACCCATTGAAATAGTGGAAGTGCTGTCCAAAGGGATTCCGCAGAATATTAAAAGTATCAAAACCCTGGTTGCTCTTTTTTATATTTTTTTGGGTACTGTCAAAAGCTACTTTGTGTTGAAAAAATTTAAGCCGGATATTATTATCGGCAGCGGCGGGTATGTGGCGGCCCCGGTTCTTTTTGCTGCCTCTCTTCTTAAGCTAAAGGTATTTATCCATGAACAAAATGCAGTGCCCGGGCGATTGAACCGTATTATTGCCAGGTTCGCTTCCCGGATAGGGGTCTCTTTTTCATCCACTGCGAACTTTTTCCCGGAGGATAAAGTAACGGTGACAGGTTATCCCTTGAGAAGGTCTATCCGCTATAATAAAGAGGAGAATATCAAAGAAAAATTTAAAATCCCGGAAAAGAACAAAGTGGTGTTTATATTTGGCGGCAGTGGTGGGGCGCGTACCATTAACAATGCGGTTGCTGAAATTATCCCCATGCTTCTGACTATTGAAGGCCTCACCGTGATATTGGCTACCGGCAGGGGGTACTCCGATGAATACAGGGCCTTTGAAGATACCATAAAAATATGCGAAGAAATCGGGATTCCTGCGGATGTGGAAGGAAAATTAATCGTACGGGAGTATTTCGATAATATCGATGAAATCTATTCTATTACCGATTTGGTGGTATCACGGGCAGGTGCCGGAACCATCAAAGAAATCACCACCCTGGGAATTCCATCTATCTTGATTCCTAAAATAAACCTCCCGGGAGATCACCAGATTTTGAATGCCCGGGAGGTGGAAAAAATCGGCGGGGCAAAAATTGTTTATGAAGCAGTTGCTATCAGGGACAATAAGCAAACCATTTATGTGTCGGAATTGAACCTCTTGAAAACCATAAAAGATACCCTCTTTGACGGTGATTCATTGTTTAATATGAGAAAAAACCTTCGGCAAGTGGAAAAACAAAACAGCACTGAACTGATCCTGAAAGAAGTGGAACAACTGGTAATAGGAAAAGAGAAGTCCGAGGAGACACAGATTAAGGTTTTCTACTTACAACCCCGGGAGGGTGAGAAGAATATCGAGTTGATTTTCGATTCCACCACAGTGGGTAATTCCTACTTGTGCGATACGTTCGTGGAGGGGCTGGATGAGAATGTTTTAATTGAATTAAAGATATTAAACAAGCAGGAGAAAATCATTGTTCGGGGATTAAAAGGAACCGTGTTTGTTGACGGTCAACAGGTTGAAAAATGGGCGGAGATTAAAGAGGATTCCCTGTTGGAGATGGGGAAAGGTGAGACAAATAAGGCCTTTGTGTTAAAGAGTTATTTTGAAAAGGTTCAGAAAGTTCATTTGGAAAAAAGTACGACGTCAAAGGTATTGGGGTCATCGTTTGGGATCATGTTTTCCCGGTTTGGAGGTCTATTTCGAAATGTGTTTGTTGCTGCCTATTTTGGTGCCAGCCGGGCCACGGATATTTTTGCTATTGGTCTTACCATTGCCAACTTGATGCGGCGTATTGTGGCAGAAAATGCCATGGAAAATGCATTTCTGCCGATTTTTTCACGACTGTTTCACCGTACCTCCAGGAAAAAAACCTGGGAGGCTGCCTCTTCCATTGTAAATTTCACCCTCTTATTATCGCTGGTGCTTACCATTTTCCTGGTTATTTTCACTCCTGTGATTATCAAGTCCCTTTTTCCTGCTTTTGAAACCAGGGTGAGTGCCGAGGCCATTAATCTCACGCGACTGATCATGCCTTATTTATTCCTGATAACCCTGGCGGCTGTTATGGGCACATACTTGAAAGCGTTTAACCGCTTCGGTATTGCCGAGGCTTCTGCTGTAGCCTATTCTGTGGGTGTTATTATCGGTATTGTTGTGTTCTATTCTTCTTTTGGGATCTATTCTCTTGCCTTTGGTGTGCTCTTAGGCGGAGTGCTGCATGTGTTTTTCTTATTTCCTTTTGTTTTTAGAATATTTAAAATAAAATCACTGCGGTTTTCCTACAAACCGGTTATCAATTTTGCCAGTCCCTTCAACAAAAAATATTATTCGCAATTGGGTCCCATATCTCTGGATGTGATCTTTTCCAAGGTTGCCGAGGTGGTGGGCAAAGTATTGGCTGGATTCTTAAAAGAAGGTGCCATTGCTTTTCTCCATTTTTCTTTGATTATTTTCCAGCTGCCTTTTGCCGTGGTCTCCCAGGCGATCAACAGTGTGGTTTTAAAAGAATTTTCAGAACAAATCGCTTTATTTGACAAAAAAAGGGCCAGGCAGCTCTTTTTAGACGGCATTAAAACCAATATTTTCTTGTTAATTCCCCTGTCTGTTTTAATGATTGTTTTAGCCAGGCCCATTGTAGCGATCCTATTTCAGAGATTGCATTTTAGTCCTGAAAACACTGTCAATACGGCCTATGCACTGCAATTTTATGCCCTTGGTCTGGTGGGGTGGGGAATTCATTCCTTAACGGTGCGCATATTTGCTGCCCGCATCGATATCAAAACCTCTATGATTTTAAATTTCTTTATGCTCCTGGTAAATGTGGGTCTCAGTTTTTACCTGGTTAATACCCCGTTAACTTATGCCGGTCTGGCTTTGGCTACATCCCTTTCATTTATGCTTTTTGCCGCAATCCGGGTTATCATTTTAAAGATCAAACTGGAAAAGGAGGAGATTTCGATAAAGTTGGTGGAGATCTTGAGTTCTCTGTCCAAAACCCTTGTGTCTACCGCGTTGATGCTGATTGTCTTGATTGAGGCCAGGTATGTCTTCCAGAAGATCGATTTCAGTTCAAAGATGGTGGGAAACCTGTTTTTATTGATTTCACTGACCTTTATCGGCGCGTCGGTCTACCTGCTTACCTCTTTAATATTAAAGAATACGGAATTGTTGATTTTCAAAAAGAAGATCCTGAGAAAAGACATCGTTGTCCCGGTTTCCATGCTGTCGCCTTTCAGGTTCCTGGAGAAAGCTGCTAAAAATAGCGACGTTTTTAAAGATGATTATTTATATAAGGTAAACATCTACCTTTCCAGTGCCGGTTGGGAAATACGAAATATAGGCATTAAACTGATCGGGTTATTTAAAGATGCCAGCAAAGTGGATTACCTGGTGGACCTGTTAAGATCAAAAAAGGAGAATGGATTTATCCGCCGCAATGCTGTGAATGCGTTAAAGGTCTTCAATATATGGAACCCCGATGTAAAAGAAGTAATGATGGAATTGTTGGCTGATTCGTATTATGAAGTGAGAGCAGCAGCCATCGATTACCTGGCTAAAAGCTGTCCTGCCAGGGACTACCATGATTTTAAAGACGCCATCCATAAGCGGTTGAAATCAAGAAAAACCTCTATTGAAGAGCAGTTAGCCTGTTTACGATTGATGGCCAAAATGGGAGACAAAGAGGAGATGGGAATCCTGGAGGAATTTTTCGTGAGCAGTAATTCCCTGGTACGGGAGGAGCTGCTGGAATTGCTCTACAATTTTTATCGACGGAAAATATTATCAGCGGAAGAACTCCAGGAGTTTACCGGGAAAATCCTGATTACTTCCAATAATTTGAATCCTGAGTTTAAACTTAAATCCATTATCAGGAAGATTTATAAGGAGATTGAATAAGTATGATCATATGGTTAATGGAATTTTTGGCTGATATACCGGGGCACAGGTTGTTGACTTATATTTCCTTTCGGGCGTTAACAGCTATGTTGACTGCCTTTTTAGTGGGAGTGCTTTTTGGCAGAAAATTCATTACGATTATCTATCAATTAAAATTCCGCGACAAAGCCCGTGATCACGGTGATATATCCATCAGGAACAAGGAAGGCACGCCAACAATGGGGGGTGTGATTATTTTTCTTTCATTTTTAATATCTGTCCTGATGTGGGGAAAACTGGAAGATTTCTTTTTGAGAACTATTTTGTTTGCTGCTTTTTGGTTTACTGCACTTGGGTTCTTTGATGATTATTTAAAAAGTGTCCGGGGTTCCAGTGATGCCGGGATGAGTCGTGGTGTTAAATTGATTTTCCAGGTTATTTTTGCAGTTATATTGGGGATATTGGTGCTTTCCCCGGGTTCCACCCCCTTTCCCCAGGACCTGGTTAGCAAATTGTATATTCCCTTTATTAAAAACCCGGTGCTTGATCTTTCCTACTTTTATTATCCATTTATTGTTCTGGTGATTGTTGGTATTTCCAATTCCATCAATTTTGCCGATGGATTGGACGGTCTTGCCACTGTACCGGTTTCTTTTGTTGCCGTGGTTTATGCGATATTTGCTTATATATTGGGTAATTCCAAATTGTCCCAGTATTTCCTGTTTCCTTTTATCAGCGGTTCCGGTGAGTTGGTAATTGTAATGGGTGCATTGATAGGGGCGCTGGCAGCGTTTTTATGGTTCAATACCTACCCGGCGGAAATTTTTATGGGTGATACCGGCTCTTTGTTCCTTGGAGGTGTCATTGCCACTACAGCGGTTTTGTTGAAAAAGGAGTTTATATTCTTAATTGCCGGTGGTGTGTTTGTGGTTGAATTCCTGTCCGTTTTTGTCCAGGACTATATAGGTATTAA
>JABAOH010019872.1_pt1 | contig 13664 bp, 12 predicted proteins | sample 7062181 | NCBI WGS metagenome assembly JABAOH01 (sample SAMN14538630, study PRJNA623070) | marine sediment metagenome | biome: marine biome [ENVO:00000428]; feature: marine pelagic biome [ENVO:01000023]; material: deep marine sediment [ENVO:00002113]; isolation source: pool of 5 deep marine... | reverse complement strand
TTACAGGCTCCAGGACTTCCTTGAGGCTCATCGTCCCGAATTCAGCCAGCATAACCATCAATCCTCCTGGAGTCCCAGGAGTCACAGCGGCCAGCGGCCCATAGGCTGGTGGATACTCCAATCCCTGCTTTCTGAAAAACTCAGGTGTGGCCCCGGTCGGCGCAACACCCAAAGCATTTATTCCATAGACTTTTTTTGTTTTAGGATTATAGATCAGAGCCTGTGTTTCTCCACCCCAACTCAGAGCATCATACATAGTGCATACAGCGCCAAGCATAGCACAAGCTGCATCTACTGCATTGCCGCCATTCTGGAAGATCATGGCACCGGCTGTCGCTCCCAGCGGCTTTCCTGTGATGGCCATCCAGTGTTTGGCATGGAGCACTGGCTTTTCAGTCCGGCTAAAATTCACACCGCCCAGAGCCAAAAGGACACTAAACAACAGCACTATAAATCTCCCTTTTTTTATCACATTATTTTTGATCGAAGACATTTCGCCTCCTCTTAATTATTCATAAGCTTTTGCATTATCATATTTGGCTATTCAATTTCAATATTTTTGAAAAGATTGACAGCAAAATAAAAATCAGAGGAAAGCTTTACTCCGCCTCTCATCGGAACCGTCACACCTAAATCCACCATCGCCAAAAACTCTCCCACCCTCCACCATGGACTTCGGATGGACGGAAATCGGCACTACATTAATTAGCAGTATTATGTATTTTCCACAATCACAGAAAAAAAGATGCTCACACAATCCGATATTTCTTTTTCAATTCAAAAAATATATATTATCCTCTAAACCTTTTCCCTTTATTCACGTTATACTAAGTACAATCTCAATTCATACTTGAGGTTTGCATCTGAGGATGATTATTCTTCGCTCTGAAAAAACATGAGACGACTCAAAAGAAGCGTGGATAAATTGAGGATATGAAAAATTTCTTATGATTTTATCTAAGTTTCATCACTACTCTAGCCCCATGATCATTCAGCCTCAAAAATTATTTTGCGTAGCTTTTCAACTCAAACGAAAAAGCCCAAAGATTCTCTCTAAGAAAGGAGTAAAGAAATGAAAAAATTAGTCCCATGGGCCCTGATTCTTTTTATCTTTGTCTGTTTCCTATCAAGCACTTTTCAAGCACAGGAAAACTTATCTGAACAAGAAAGAGTAAGACAGGAAATTGTCAAAATTCAAGGTCCATCTGACCCAACTGAACTGGAAGCCTTTTTAGACGGCATCATGGCTGCCCACATGGCTTCACATGATATCGCGGGAGCCACTTTCTCTGTTGTCAAGGATGGTGAAATTTTATTTGCTAAGGGTTACGGATACGCTGATGTTAAGAAAAAAAAGCCTGTTAGGGCAGATACGACCTTATTTCGTCCGGGTTCAGTATCCAAGCTTATTACCTGGACAGCCGTCATGCAACTCTTCGAACAAGGAAAGCTGGATCTTGATGCAGATGTAAACACCTATATTGAGGCCTTTAAAATTCCAGAGACTTATCCCAAACCCATCACCCTGAAAAACCTTCTCACACATACCCCGGGATTTGAAGATATTTGGACGGGATTGATTGCCCGTAAACNNGATTGCCCGTAAACCTGAAGATATTGAACCTATGAATGAAGTTTTGGCAAAGAAAATTCCGGCCAGAGTTTTCCCGCCTGGAGAAATCACAGCTTACTCGAATTACGGAACCGCACTCGCTGGCTATATCGTAGAAAAAGTATCAGGAATGCCATTTGAAGATTACGTAGAGAAAAATATTTTCCACCCCTTGAACATGAAGCACAGTACTTTCCGACAGCCTCTACCTGAAGAATTAGCGGATTTTATGTCTGGAGGGTATGATTTTAAGAAGGGACTATTCGAAGCAGAGGATTTTGAGCTATTCAATGGTCTAGCTCCTGCAGCATCGATGAGCACGACAGCCACAGATATGGCAAAGTTCATCATAGCCCATCTCCAAAATGGAAAATATGGGGAATATAGAATTTTGGAGGAAGAAACAGCAACGCTCATGCAAACCCAGCTTTTTACACATGATTCTCGACTCGACGGAAATGCCTATGGCTTTTGGGAAAGGACGCAAAACAATATTCGCATGATTGAACATGGTGGCGATACAAAATTATTTCACACATACCTCATCATGATGCCAGAACAAAACACAGGTTTCTTTGTCTCCTATAATAGTGTCGGAGGAGGAGGAAGCCCTCGAGAAGAACTCTTACAGGCTTTTCTCGACCGATACTATCCTATGCCTGCAGTGCCAAAGCCAACTCCTTCCCCGGATTTTAAAAAAAGGGCAGGTCGGTTCATTGGCAGTTACGGAGTAACAAGAGGATTTTTCACATCTTATGAAAAAGTAGCGAATCTCATGTCTTCATTCAAAATCAAGGCTACCGAACAAGGAACGTTGTTGATACCTTAGCCAGGAGGAGGAGCCAAACAATGGGTAGAACTGGAGCCACTCGTCTTCGGTGAATTAGGCGGACAGGATACTCTTGTTTTTCAGGAAGATAGTCAAGGACACATAACTCACGCGTTTTTCAGTCATATTCCTTATTTTGCCTTTGTTAAGCTATCCTGGTATGAGACACCTATGTTTCATTATATCTTGTTGGCCGTTTGTACATTTTTGTTCCTGTCAACATGGTCTTGGCCTATCCGTGCCTTGTTTAAAGTCATCTGTAAGCGTAAGAAAGAGGAAAAAAGCGGACCCAGGTCGGCTCGATGGCTTGCTTGGGTGATGAGTTTGTTGTTTGTGGTATTCTTAATCGGCATGATCTCAACCTTAAGCGATGTATGGGAAATCTCATATGGTGTGCCTTCCTCCCTGAAAGTTCTGCTTGTCTTGCCTTTAATATCTGCTGTTCTTGCCCTCGGTGTTCTCATCTTCACTATCTTAGCTTGGAAAAATAAATACTGGTTTGGGTGTGGGCGCCTTCATTACACTCTAATTCTTGTGGCAGCTGCCGTTTTTATNNTTGGCTTCCGCTTTTGAGTTTTTGTTTTACATCTAAGATCTCTTGTTACAGAAAACTTCAGGTATAAGATAAATCTGAGGAGAAAGATCGGATATTAATCTTATTCAGAAAAGCGTAGAGTTTGATTCGTCCTTCCACACATAACTTTAAAACGACTTTGTCCAGTTATTCTTTTTTATATACTGGATAAATATTCTTGGGGATATTTTTGTAGGGAAGAGCGGTCAAGTCTGCTGGACCCCAGCCAGGCGCATCAACCTCAAAGATAGCTCCAGCCAGGCCTGTTTCGTGAAATCCCCGCCTGAAATGCACTCGGGATTTGAGAACAATGATGTCTATTTTCTCCATTTTTATCCCTAATGGTCCAAGAAAATCAGGATTGGTCACTTGGGTTAGCACTGGCGTGAGTATGATACGGTTATCTTTCCCGAATAAAAGCACGACGACCGTGCCCCTTCTTCCATAATCGCCCAGAAATTCTACTTTTCCTTCTATCCTCACTGGATTTCCCGCGTATTTGTCCGTGTAGCCTCCGACATCGATACTTATCATATCGCCAACCTTTTTCTTGGCCTTTATCTCTTCGATCGCCTTTTCATCACGAAGAGTGGCAACACAGAAATTCTTGGCTCCCTGCTTGATCAGCTCTTCCAGAATATGTGTGGAACTGCCTGTCCTGTCGCTGTGGTCTGCGATGACGACAGGAGTCTTTCCATCTTGTACTGCCGCGATAGCTAGAGCCACGCCTTCCTTTGTTTTAGGAAGTTTTTTCCTTGTAAATTCTTCCCTGCGTTTCCAGATATAATCGGACATATCAGCAGCGATCTTATCGGCCAGAGCCTGATTATTATTAGTGACGACCATGACTGTTGCTCCCACATCAGGCACATCGGCATAGGCAAACCCAAAAGCCACAGAGACATAAACGCCGGGATTCTGGCATTCCCACCGGCGAGCCCTCTCCATGATTTCCATGGCAGGAGAAACACCTGTTCCCTGGTAAACACTGGGTGTGATAACACCAGGTTTTCTAGTTGCCATTGTGGGTTTATAAAGGCCGCGAATCGTATTGATTATGACCCGTGCTGCACGCTCCCCTTGAAGAAAAGTATCATAATGAGGATATCTTTTTGTTATAAAAACAGCATCAGCCGCATCGGAAAGCTCATGGTCCTCGTTGGCATGGAGATCTAGGGTGATGACGATAGGAATGTCTCCGACGGCCTTCCTTACCCTGCGCACAAGTTCAGCTTCAGGTTTGGGAGTGCCTGTCACAGCCATGGCGCCATGGAGAGAAAGATACACTCCATCGAAGGGACCGAATTTCTCCAGGTCATCCACAATCCCCTTCGAGTATTTATCGAAGGCTTCTGCTGTAATCCAGCTTCCCGAAGACCCACCTCTCGCACTCCGAGGAGAAAGAATCCCTACCAGCTCCACGCCTCCGTACTCATCGCACATGTTTTTAAAACCNNACAGAAAGTGCAGGTTTCGTGGGAAAACCTGACCACCGCAATTCGCATCTTCTTTCCCTTTTCAATCTCATCTGTAAATCCAGAGGCGAAGACTAAAAAGATTAGAAATAGAATCCAAAATGCTTTTAATCCATTTTTGCTTTTAATCCAGAAGACTAAGTTTTTTGCTAAATTGAGGTTTTTTTGATGGCTCATTTTTTTAAATGCCTCCTTTCTTCTTAAGGGGACGGTTCTATTTTTTATCTCATGAGAACTCTTAAGGGGAAGGTCCATTTTTTTCCAAGTGGAATAGTTATAAAACGGCTTTTTTAAAATATAAAAAATAGAACCGTCCCCTTAATTAAGTTTGACGATTCCGATTCCATCTTTAAATTCAATCGAAGTCCCAAAAGGCTCTGAGTAACGCCTGAGATCTTCTATAATTTTTTGGCCAAGATCCTGGGGGGCTAAAATCGGTTTTTTCTCCTTTTATGAAGCGATAGCGAAGGAATTTCTCCTCATCCTCCTTTTCAGCAAGACGTATTCTTAATTGTTTGAAGATCTGTTTAAGCACTTTGAATTGCTCTTCAGTCACGACAGAGGTTACTGAATGTCTGAGCGGATTCAATCCTGGCCGTGCCGGTATATCGACGCGAGATTTCCCGGCTCTTCCGTGAAATGTAATCTAATTTTGCTTAATCAGATTCGCTTTTTTTCATGTATTTTTCGAACCAAGCCAGAAGGTACAATTGTTGAAGAATTCTGTGAGAAGGCCGCCTCCAACCATGATACTCCTCCGGCATGCGAACAAGGAGTGTCTCCTTTTTCAACATTTTCAAGGCACGATAATATTCTTCGCTTTGACCCATTGGAGTCCTTAAATCCGCCTCTCCTGTCATGACCATTGTGGGCGTTTTAACATTAGCCACATAGTGGAGAGGAGATCGCACTGCATACTCCATAGGATCTTCCCATGGATATTTTCTGAATTGTCTGTACCACATTGATCCATCGGTCGTCCCTACGAATGAATGCCAGTTGATGACCGGCCTCATTGATACAGCAGCCCTAAAACGGTCCGTATGTCCGACAATCCAGGCAGTCAAAACTCCGCCGCCACTACCACCGCAGACAAATAAGTTATCCTCATCTATAAAACCTTTGGCGATGGCTGCATCAACACCTGCCATCAAATCATCATAATCCTTCCCAGGATAAGAGAACTGAATGCCGTTGACAAAATCCTGACCATAGCCGGTGCTTCCTCTCGGGTTCATGTATAAAACGGCATAGCCGTTTGCCGCAAAATTCTGCCACGGCCAGCTGAAACGCACTGAATACATGGCCCATGGACCACCATGAATATACAAAATCATCGGATATTTCTTGTTTGGATCAAATTCAGCAGGCTTGATCAACCAACCCTGTAAATCGAGACCATCCGGTGATTTAAACCACAATTCTTCGACTTTTCCGAGTTTTATATCGGAAAGCACATCCTCATTCACATCGACAAGCTTTTCCAATTTTGCGGGATTATTGACATGGAATGCCACTAGATAGGCAGGCTTATAAAGATTAGAAAAAATCATAGCCACTTGACCACTTTTAGACATCGATAAACTGGATAAATAATGGCTGCCTTTTGTGATCTTGCTGATTTTGCCGACCGTGGAAATATAATACAGGTTGGATTCTCCCTTTTCTGCCATCAGATAATAGACTCCTGAGCTATCTGGAGCCCAAGTTATGCTTGAGGGAGAATTGGGAAAATCTCCACCGAGGAGGCGCTTTTTCTTTCCATTAATATCCATTAGATAAAGATTGGAGAGATGCCTTGTGTAATTCTTTTCATCATACCCTGTATAGGCGATCCACTTTCCATCCGGTGACAAGCGTGGAGTCCGGTCAGGACCTTTCCTATCGGTCAAAGCTTTTATTTCGAGGCTCTTCATATCAACCGAATAGATTTCTGTATCTCCATAAAGATACTCAGCCTCTGGCTTACGGATGGCGCTGAAAAATATTTTCGTTCCATCCTCAGACCACTGTGGATCGTTGTGAGAATAATCTCCTGATGTCACCTGTCTTGGTGTGCCTCCGAGTTCAGCGTCTATGACAAAGATATGACTGTAGCCTTTGGGTATCGGTCCCCGGCCGTCTCTTCTCCATGATAAGCGGTCGATTATCGTAGCCGGATTAGCCCATTTAGCTTTTTCAGGCTTTTTAGGAAGCTCTACGTGTAAAATGGGCTTATGGTCCCTGATATACATATTGAAGGCCAGCATCTTTCCATCTGGAGACCATCTTAAATTGCTCGGTTCTCGTTCCACATGGGTAAGCTGAGCCACTTCCCTTGTATCCAGCCATAGGACATGAATCTGAGTCGTCCCGTCTCTATCTGATAGGAAAGCAATTTTTTTCCCATCAGGGGACCATACAGGAGAAAAATCTCTCCAGTTTCCATGAGTGAGCTCCCGAACTCTCTTGCCCGCTGTATCCACGATCCAGAGGTTGCTTCTGAAATGGTCGTCCATCTTATCGGCCCAGCGCCGCGTGAAAAGAATCTGCTTTCCATCAGGTGAGATGGCAGGGCTCTGGATCGATTCCATCTCCATGAAAGTCTCTTTAGTCAATAGCTTGTTTTTCTCCTCTTCGCCATACATCATGCCTAAACTGGTTATTAACAGGAATAAGCTGATGAATATTGAGAGTTTGTTAATTCTTTTCATTAGAACCTCCTTCTAAAAATTTAAATATAAATTGAAATCATATGCTTGCTCAATTTTAAAATATGAAGCATCTATTCTCCGGATTGATTTGATAATGGCAAGAAAAAAAGAAGCAGTTATTATGCATGCTGCTGGAAAGAACAATTTATTACAAACCTGAAATATCAGTCAAGAAAAAAAGGAATGAAACAACATATATCCTCAAAGAGAACAAAAAGTGCTGATCCTAACAAGACATAAGAAAAAGGGAAAAAAATGGAATTGGAGATAAAGCCCTTTCTAATCTACGAAAATATATGATCTGACTTGCTTTTTTTTAAAGGTTAGGAATAAGCCTCGCTTTTCTATGATTACTCCAGCCCTATTTTCTCCTGGAGAGCCGCAAATCTCGGGTCTGAACGGAGGCTATCAAGCCTTGGATCGACCTTGAATCTTACTAAAAAGCTGGCTCGATCCAGATAGGCCTCCTCAAGGATCTCAAACGCTTTATCTTTCTCGCCCATTCCTGCATAAATTAAAGCTATTTCATATTTAGGCACATACCTCTGGCTTGACAGATCGATCAATTCTTTAAGTATTTTCAGAGCCTCATCTCTCTTCCCTGCCAAGGCATAGGCATATCCAAGGGCAGCCTGGTATGTTATATTTCCTGCAGAAAAGACGACAGCCTTTTGATATCCTTGGATAGCTTCTTCAAATAAAGATTTCTGAAGGAGAGCCATTGCCAGCCAAAAATGAGCATAGCCAAAGTTGGCATCCATATCGAGCACTTTTCTGTACTCTTCTATGGCCAGATCATACTGCCGGGAATAGTACAATATGATTCCAACTCCTGTGTTAATTGGGAGAGAGAGAGGATCAAGTTCCTGGGCTCGCTTCAGTTCAGAGAGAGCTTCATCGAAGCGTCCTAGATCACTCAGAAGAAGCCCATACCATTGGTGAGCTGTGGCATAGCTGGGATTAAGACCGATAGCCCAGTTATAGTCCGCTTCGGCACCGAACCAATCCCAGTCATAACGATACTTCACAAAGGCTAAAGAAGTGTAAGCCTCGGCCAATGTATCATCGATCTCTAGGGCCTTTTGGGCAGCCGCCTTTGCNNAAGTACAAGATAGGCATCAGCGAGGCCTACATAGGCTAAAGCATATGTCGAGTCTATTTCTATTGTCTGGTTAAAATATTCGATAGCTTTTTTTATATCTTCTTCAGTCCGTTTCTTCCAAAAGTGACGGCCCTTAAGGTACATTTGATAAGCCTCTGGATTGGTTGGACGAGAGTGGGCCAAGAGAGCTTTTTCTGTCGGCGTTACGACGATTTTTATCTCTCTCGCTATGGCTCGGGCCATCTCACTCTGAACAGCCAAGATATCACTTAAGTCTCTCTCGTAGCTTTTAGACCAGATATTTCGATCGGTCTTAGCCTCAATCAATTGGGCTGTGATGCGCACTCTTTGCCCAGAGCGCATGATAGACCCTTCTATCACAGCATCCACATTCAGCTCTTGGGCAATCTCTGGCAGCGGTTTCCGAGCTCCTTTATACTGCATCACTGATGTGCTGGAGATTACCCGCTGCAAGGCACCTAATTGGGTAAGGTTGGAAATTAATGCTTCGGTCATGCCATCTGCAAAGTATTCCTGGTCGGGATCACCCGAGAGGTTCTTAAGCGGTAGCACAGCGATAGATTCTATGGCTTCTCGATCGCTTTTAAACAGAGAGATTCCGACCGCAATTAGTAAAATCAAAACAACAGCAGCGCTGATGTAGAGGATATAATTTCTCCATTTGATCTTGCTGATTCTCTCTACACTAGACTTTTTCTTGGGTATAACCCTCTCCGTCGTCGGTAATCCCTCTATGATATGATTCAATTCAGAAAGGAGGTCATCTGCAGTCTGATATCTCGTCTCTTTATCCTTTTCCAAACACTTCAGGATGACATGACTGACTTCTGCAGGAATCTGGGGGTTGATTTCTCTTGGGTCCTGAGGCTCCTCGCTCTTGTGCTTCAGGGCTATGCTCAAAGGCGTCTCTCCCTCAAAAGGAACTTTACCGGTTAACATCTCATATAAAATCACGCCCAACGAATATATATCCGTACGTCCATCGACCTCTTCTCCCTCAGCCTGCTCAGGAGACATATAATCAGGAGTTCCGATCATCATTCCAGTATCTGTTATCTTCCTCGTTTTGAAGGCACGAGCTATGCCAAAATCCAGGATGTGGGCATTTCCCTCCCTGTCGATCATTATGTTTTGAGGTTTCAAATCCCGATGCACAACCCCTAATCGATGTGCCTCAGCCAGTCCTTCGCAGACTTGTTGCGCTATGAAAATAGATTTTCCAACTGTGAATTGCCCTATCCTATTGATCAAGTTGCCTAAATCTTCCCCTGATATATATTCCATCGTGATATAGTATGTTTCTTCTTCCCTGTTGAGGTCATGCATGCGGCAGACATTCTTGTGGGTGATTTTGCGGGCAAATCTCAGCTCATTCCGGAACCGCTCTATTCTTTGTTCATCAGCAGCAATGACAGGGTCTAAAAGCTTTATGGCTACATTCTCTTTTATCTCTTTATCGAAGACTTTGTAGACACTCCCCATGCCTCCTTTTCCCAGCTCCTCTATGACCTCGTATCTTCCAGCAAAAAGACTTCCTCTTGTTAATTCTTTAAGGGATGTCTCCAAAGTCTTGGTAGGCGCATAATAAATTTCCTCAGAGAGAAGAAGTTGTGTCCCGCATTTACTGCAAAAACGGCTATCCGCGGGATTTTCAAAATCGCACTTGGAACACTTCATGACTAATAACTCTCTCTTTCTGTTCTGATTTAGAATAATTCTTATTAAACGAAGAGTCAAATTCTAGTATCCTGGGCATCTTTTCTTTCATAAATGAAGAGGCCTTTGGGGATGGATGAAGTGACCATTGAAGATTTAACCTTCGTAGTTCGGTATTTGATGGAAGTCGACCTGCGAGGATGTTTGAGCGAAGTGAGTTACACAACAGCCAAGAAGGCCGAACGGAGAATGGCATTAAAAATCTGAAGGGAACAAATCCATTCCCAAAGACCTTCTGCTTTATTCTTAAAAACATATTCTTTGTCATATAAAAAAATGCTTGTGCCGACTCATTAAGACTTGAATTCTCTTTCTAAAAAAAATAAGATATTTTTCCTCTTGTCAAATGCGGTTGAATTTATACATTTATTTTTTATGAATCAAACATATCCCGCAAATCAAGGAGGATTGTCATGATTAATAATCCACTTTCTAAATTTTTCTTTTTTCTATTGTTTCTTTCATTCTTCGGTTTATTTTTCAGTGCTGCCCAGAAGAAGGAGCCGGCTGATCTAGTTCTAATGAATGGAAAGATTGTCACTGTCGATGAGATGAAGCCTGAGGTCCAAGCATTGGCAGTCCGAGGAGATATGATCATTGCGACCGGAAGTGAAAAAGAAATCAATCCCTACATCGCTAAGACAACCAGGGTGATAAACCTTGAAGGAAGACTGGCCATCCCCGGTTTTGCCGATGCCCATGGTCATTTTATTAGTCTTGGTCAATCAAAACTTCGCCTTGATTTGACAAAAGTCAAAAACTGGGACGAAATCGTGGCTATTGTGGAAGAAGCAGTAAAAAAAGCAAAACCAGGAGAATGGATTTTGGGCAGAGGGTGGCATCAGGAAAAATGGGATAAAACGCCGGAACCAAATGTCGATGGACTGCCATTTCATCACAATTTAAGCAAAGTTTCTCCAGATAATCCAGTCCTGCTGTCCCACGCGAGCGGACATTCCTCCTTTGCCAATGCTAAAGCGATGGAAATCGCAGGGATCACCAGGGAAACACCGAACCCCATAGGAGGAGAAATCGTCAAAGACACCAAAGGGCATCCCATCGGAGCATTCCGGGAAACAGCACAAAGGCTACTCAGTAAAGCGCATGATAGCTATAAAGAAAAGCTTTCAGATGAGAGAATCAGAATTGAGCGAAGGAAAGTGATTGAACTCGCTGATAAGGAGTGTTTATCAAAAGGAGTAACCAGTTTTCATGATGCTGGCGCTTCCTTTGAGACAATCGATCTCTTCAAGGAATTTGTGGATGAGGGTAAACTGGGCATCCGACTCTATGTCATGCTTAGAGAGAGCAACAAGTCCCTCAAAGAGCATCTTTCTGATTACAGATTTATCGGGAGGGGGAAACATCATCTGACAGTGCGGTCCATCAAACGTTCTATAGATGGTGCTTTGGGTACTCATGGAGCATGGTTGTTGGAACCCTATGCAGATCTTGACACAAGCTCAGGCTTGAATACGACTCCGCTTGAGGAGCTAGAAGAAGCTGCAAAAATCGCTATTGAGAATGACTTCCAGTTCTGTGTGCATGCCATTGGAGATAGAGGCAACCGGGAGATTCTGGACATCTATGAAAAAACATTTAAATCTTATCCTGATAAAAATGACTTGCGATGGCGCGTTGAACACGCCCAGCATCTTCACCCTGATGACATTCCACGTTTTGGAGAAATTGGAGTAATCCCGTCGATGCAGGGAATCCACTGCACTTCTGACGGACCATGGGTGTTCAAAAGATTGGGAGAAAAACGTGCCGAAGAAGGGGCTTATGTGTGGCAAAAGCTGATGAAATCAGGAGCTATCATCTGTAACGGAACAGACGTTCCGGTCGAGGATGTGGATCCCATAGCCTGCTTCTATGCAACAGTAACGCGCAAACTGAAGGATGGGACAATCTTTTATCCCGATCAGCGGATGACTAGAGAAGAAGCGTTGCGTTCCTATACCATAAACTGCGCTTATGCTTCCTTTCAAGAGGATATATTAGGGTCCCTTACACCTGGAAAACTGGCAGACATTACAGTTCTTTCCAAAGATATCATGACTATCCCTGATGATGAAATCTTAAGGACAGAAGTTCTCTACACTATCGTCGGCGGAAAGGTCCTTTATCAGAAATAAAGAAGATTTCAGAGAGATTTTTTTTTGCCAGCCGGCTTAGAAAGCAAAAAAAAAATTTTGCCGATAATTCCTAAATTTAATGAACAAGTCTTATCGTCAATGGATAGCGGAACTTCTCTCCTGTGTTGGCTTTCACAGCAGCAATGATAATCAAGACAAGATCCAATATGGCTAATCCGATCAATAGAAAAATGCCGATGATGATCACGATCAGGATGGCAGCAACAATACAATAGATGGTAATCGAGATCTGGAAGTTAAGGGATTCTTTTCCTTGGTCATCAACAAAAGGTGATTCATCTTTCTTCACGAGCCAAACGACGAGTGGTCCGATGATGTTTCCTAAAGGAATTATGAATCCAGCCAAAGCCGCCAAATGAGCTAACATTGCCCATGTTTTCTCTTGAGCTTCTGCCATTTTGGCCATTTAAAAACCTCCTTCAAACATAAGGCCTTACTATCTCCTTTATCCTATCGTCTATCCGTAAGAGAAGACCTATATTCTTTCTATTGCCTTGATAAGAAGCTTATAACACAGGCATAATTTGAAGTCAAAAAAGGAATCTACGCCTGGATTATCAAATATATTATTTCCATGACTCCATGGTTTCCCATCTTTTTACGGCTTCAAGAAACGTATCAGCAATATAATCTGCCTTTTTTTTGGTGTATTCTTTGGCCTTTTCAAGGTCAAAGTTGAGAAATCCCAAGCCCTTTTCCGGATATCTAGTGGTTGCCCAGATTGGCATTAAAGCGATCCCTTCATCGGTTCCAGCTGCACCCACTTTATCCTTCCCTAGTTTTTCATACATCTCTTTATCCACCAATTCAGGATCATAGCCCATGACAAGTGCCGCTTCTTCCATGTCGCCATGGCCTGGCTGTTGGGCTTTCACACCATAAACTTCACTGACGATATGAAAGGCAATTGTCCACCATTCAACTGCCATGAAATGAGCCCCTGTCTCGACATGAAGCCGGGTCATGGCTCTCTTTGTGGGTTCGGTATTCCCTCCATGGCCAACGATGATCAAAATATTCCTGAAGCCGGTCCTGACAAGGTCTTTCATGACATCATAGATATATTCTTCAAAAATCTTCTCTCGTACTGTGATGGAGCCAGGAAATTGGGATATGCTCCGACCCGTAAATCCATGATTTATGGGTGGCGCAATCAATGCATTACATTTTTCCCATATCATTTCGGCAAGATTATTGGGAATAATATTATCTGCGCCTATGGCAACGGCACCATGGGCCTCAACTGTCCCTATAGGCAGAATAATCCTATCTGTTATCTCGGGTACAACCTTGGCCAATCTCATCCAGCAGTAATTCTGTAAATGGTGAAACTTCAGATCTTTCACGGTTTTTTGTGAAAAACAAGGAGCGAAAAGCATTAAAAGCAGAGCGAAAACCAAAAGGAATTTAATGTTTCTCATGACATCACCTCCTTTTTTTAGTTAAATTATAATACTCTCTTTTAGGAATTCCCATAACCTTT
>JABAOH010006857.1_pt3 | contig 13666 bp, 13 predicted proteins | sample 7062181 | NCBI WGS metagenome assembly JABAOH01 (sample SAMN14538630, study PRJNA623070) | marine sediment metagenome | biome: marine biome [ENVO:00000428]; feature: marine pelagic biome [ENVO:01000023]; material: deep marine sediment [ENVO:00002113]; isolation source: pool of 5 deep marine... | reverse complement strand
TGTCCCGAAGATCCGCGCGCGCCCCGCGACGAGCCCGACTTCGCCCTCAACTACCCGCTGGTGGACGGGTCGACCTCAACGCATCCGCTAGCTGTGCTGATCGCGTGCGAACTGCTTGACGTGCCTTGTCGCTGGGAGAGCGATCTTTGGGACGGCACGACACGACTGCTGCCGGATGTGTCCCAGCCGGGGAGGAAGCACGTTGCGATGCACACGTTTCGAACAGTCTTCCATACGGGTACTCACGGCTCCTACGTCAATCTGATCGAGGACAGCGTGGATCTGATCTTGGTCGCCAGGCTGCCGTCGCAGGATGAACTCAACCTGGCCGAGAGCCTCGGCGTGGAACTAGACGCCCAGGCCGTTGCGTTGGATGCTTTCGTCTTCCTGACGAACAGGCACAATCCCGTGACCGGCCTCACGACGAAGCAGATCCAGGACATCTACACCGGCAGAATCACCGCTTGGAGCGAGGTGGGAGGCGCAGATGCGGAGATACATGCGTATCAGAGAGACGAGAATTCGGGCAGCCAGGAGCTGATGAAGACTCTGGTGATGAAGGGTTTGGAGATGATAGAGCCTGGCGAGCCGATGGTCCTGGAGGGGATGCTGGGCCCCATCAACCGCCTGAGCGAGGACAGGTACGGCATTGGCTATTCTGTGTACTTCTTCGAAGAGTTCATGGCCCCCAATGAAGAGATCAAGTTGGTGGCGGTAGATGGCGTCACTCCCTCCTACAAGACCATCGGAGCGCGTAAGTACCCCTTCACCACAGAAGTCTATGTGGTGGTCCGAAAGGGTCAGAGCGAAGACAGTCCTGGGTATAGACTTCGGGACTGGCTTCTCTCGGCGGAAGGTCAGCAAGTGGTGAAGAAGAGCGGCTACGTGCCGATAGATCAAGGCTGAGAGATCTGCGGCAGTCGCTCGACGTGCATTCGGGTCATCGCACATTGGTCAAGCAGGCAACCTCGCGGAGGTGTGTAACCCCCGGGAGGTTGTTGCGTTGTCCTTGTGGCGGGGGCATAGGATGTTGACACCAGCGCGTTGAACCCGTGGTAGGATTGGCGCCATACCAAGCCTGTCAGACGGAGGGCCCTACTGTCAAAGTAGGGCCCTGTTCCTTGGTAGTCTTTTCCACCCCGGGGCGCCGCCGCACTACGGGACCCGCGTCCATTCTTTGTCCATATTGCCAAGCGCCCTGGAAGGTGCCACAGTCCCTCTGAGGCTGTGCTGGGATGTCTGCCAAGGGTTTGGTGCCACCCTGTTGCATACTCCTGAACAGCGGGGCCTTGTTCTATTGCCGCTGACTTCCGCCTGCAAACAAAGTGGTCACGGCGCACAGGGACCGCCCCTGGGATCAATCGAACCTCTCCCTGGTTCCAAAGCTGCGGGAGGTTGTTGACTCTTCCTTGACCGATGGCGTTCCCGTATGCTAGAATGTCACCACGTCCGCGCCAGGGAGTCGCCAGTGGGAATCCAGGTACAAGAGGCAGCCACACAGTGGGCTGTCTTTCTAATCAGCTTCAGCGTCGGCGCCTTCTTCGGCTATAGCATGTATATACGCCTTGGCCGCTCCAAGCAGTCCTACCTCAAGGAGAAGTCTGGCCTTCTTGGGGCTGACACCTACCATTTGTTCCCCCTGGTGGGGGGCATCTTCATCGTTCTCGCCCTCATCGCGCTGGCTGGTGAGGTGGAGATGAAGCAGAGGCTCGTGCTCTACCCCCTGGCTCCATCGCTCATCGCCGCGTTCCTCATCGGCCTCAGCCGGCCCTCCTGGTTGGACCCTGGCTGGCTCCAGCACCTGGAGCAGAACCATCCCGACGTCTATCCTCTCCTGAAGGAAGTCGCCAGGGAGGAGATTGGCGATGACCGCGAAAGCGCCCGGGAGTGGTCGAAGAGAATGGACGCCGAGAGGGGGCGCAACGAACGGGTGGCGGAGGTATGCCGACGGAAGGGTATGCCCCAGCAGCAACCCTACGGGCCAAGGTGTCCTTCGATGAAGGTGCCACGGCGCTACCGAGGGCAGATCAGGGAGGTGCAGGCCCTGCCCGATAAGAGCAAGGGGCGCGAACGGCAGATCGAGATCTATGAGCAAATCCTCCAGAGTCTGCGATGGGAGCAAGAGCCAGCGTTCTGGGCAGCCGTGCAAGAACGACTGGGGATTGCCTACATTGAACGGCGGCGGGGCAAACCGGGTGACAACGTGGAGAAGGCCATCGCTGCCTACACTGCGGCCCTGGAGGTACTCTCGCGTGAGAGGTCTCCAATCGACTGGGCTATGGCCCAGAACAACCTGGGCGCTGCCTACAGCAAACGAACTCAGGGCGAGAGGGCGGAATGGGGAGTCGAGATAGGATCTGAGTGGCCGACGCAAACACGCCAACAGCGTGGTTCCGACAACTGAAGGAGGGCGCCAGCGTAGGGAGGCGGGCAGAAAACAGACGCGCTGCGGAGGGCAAGTATGGAGCGGTTGGAATTCGAACCCGGGCTGCAGTTCGCCCGGCAGCTGGAAGAGGAGGACGAACTGGCTCCGTTTCGGGAGGCGTTCGTATTCGCCGAACCGGACCTCATCTATCTCGACGGGAACTCCCTGGGGCGGCTGCCTCACCGCGCGGTGGGTGCCATGCGCAGGGCGGTGGAGGAGGAATGGGGGCGCGATCTTATCAGGGGCTGGAATGCCAGTTGGTGGGACTCGCCCACGCGGGTTGGCGAGAAGATCGCGAAGCTACTGGGCGCGGCGCCAGGCCAGGTCATCGTCAGCGACACAACCTCCATCAACCTCTTCAAACTGGTGATGGTCGCCCTGGAGATGCGGCCGGACCGGGATCGCATCGTCAGCTCTGTGCTGAACTTCCCCTCGGATCTGTACATCGTCCAGGGGTGCATTCGCCTGCTGGGCGACCGCCACCAGCTTCACCTGGTGCCTGCCGAGGATGAGATCAGCGTCGATCAAGCGACGCTATTCGAGGCCATAGATGACAGGACGGCGCTGGTCACGCTGTCTCACGTGGTGTTCAAGAGCGGCTTCTTGTACGATGCTGAGGCGATAACCAAGCGCGCCCACGAAGTCGGAGCCCTGGTTCTCTGGGACCTCGGGCACTCGGCCGGGGCTGTCCCTATCGAGTTGGACCGCTGGGACGTGGATCTGGCCGTGGGCTGCACCTACAAGTACCTCAATGGCGGTCCGGGGGCACCGGCGTTCCTGTACGTGCGCCGCGACCTACAGGAGGCACGGTCTCCCATCTGGGGTTGGTTCGGGCAGGATTCTCCCTTTGATTTCGATCTGGAGTACCAGCCAGCGGAGGGAATCACGCACTTCTTGGTCAGCAGCCCTCCCATCCTGTCCACCGTGGCCCTGGAGTCGGCTCTCGATGCGGCGCTGGAGGCAGGCATCGATCGCATCCGCCACAAATCCGTTCGGCTGACCTCCTACCTGGTGTACCTATTCGACACGGTACTGGAGCCCCTGGGCTTCGTCCTCGGTTCTCCCAGGGATCCTTCGCAGCGTGGCTCCCATATTTCCGTGCGACACCGCGAGGGGTATCGCATCAATCGAGCCCTGATCGAGGAGATGAAGGTCATACCAGACTTTCGAGAGCCCGACAACATCCGCCTGGGAGTCTCGCCCCTCTACACCTCCTTCAGCGAGGTGTGGGAGGCGGTGGACCGCATCAGGCGCGTGGTGAAGGAGAAGCGCTACGTGCGCTACTTCCCAGGGCAGCGGCTCAAGGTAACATGATCGTGGGCTCCACCAAGAGTTCATCCGTGAGCCGCGGAAGGGTATAGTTGGCGCCATGATCACTGAGAAAGGTAGGGTGTGGAAAACGACGCCAGACAAGACCATTCTGGTGTCCTTGGATGGCTCCAAGAGGGCCGAGAGGATATTGCCCTACGTAGAAGAGTTGGCCGAGCGTTGTGAGGCGGAGATCGTCCTTCTGACAGTGTCCGAGCCGCCGTCTTTCCCGGCCGGGCCGTCTGGGGGGTCACGTGGACGTCTATCAGCAGGTAGTCGAGCGGGCGCACAACGAGGCCGAGGCTTGTCTGAGGGCTCTTCACGGAGAGTTCCGCGAGAAAGGTGTTAAAGCTCGCAACCGCGTTGTTCACGGCCAGGTGGTGAAATCGATCCTGAACGCTGCTGAGGAGGCGGACGCCGATCTTTTCGCCCTGGCGAGTCACGGGCGTACAGGCCTGTCGCAGGTCTTCTACGGAAGCGTGGCGGCCGGCGTGTTGCATCGGGCTGATCGACCCTTGTTGCTCATCCGCTCGCAGTTTGACTAGTTAGAAGGACTCTACCGGTGGGCGCCCTGTCGAGCGACATTGGCGCGTCTGGATAGAGGTGACAGCGGTGATCAGACCTCCGAGGTCTGAATGTGCAGAAAGGAGTTCTTGGAATGCCTGAAGACGTGTACCGCAAGTTAGCCCAGCGCCTCGACGCCATCCCCCATGGCTTCCCTGGCACCGAGAGTGGCGTCGAGCTGCGTCTGCTAGCCAAGATCTTCGCGCCGGAGGAGGCGGAGCTGGCCGCGGTGATGCGCATCACCAGCGAGCCGGCAGCCGACATCGCTCAGCGTGCGGGAGTGGACCGGGAGGTGGCGTATCCCATACTGAAGGGCATGACCCGCAAGGGACTGATCCTAGCCAAGAAAGGCGAGGGGGAACTTCTCTTCGGGCTCATGCCATTCGTCGTGGGCATCTACGAGGAGCAATTGCCCCGGCTGGATGAGGAACTGGCGACGCTGTTTGAGCAGTACTATCAGGAAACGAAGGGCGGCGGCGAGCTCATGCAGGCCGCGCCGCCAGGTCATCTGGTCATCCCAGTTGAGGAGGCCGTCGCGTTCGAGCCGGAGATCTTCCCATATCAGCGAGCCTCTCAACTACTGGAAGAAGCCAAAGCGTGGGGTGTACGCGAGTGCATTTGCCGCGTCCAGCAGAAGCTGGTGGGCAAGGGGTGTGACTATCCAACCGAGGTTTGCCTGATATTCGCCCGGGTGGAGGGTGCCTTTGACCGCAGTGACGTGACGCGGGCTCTCAGCAAGGAAGAGGCCTTGGGCATCTTGCGTGAGACAGAAGAAGCAGGGTTGGTGCACTCCACCGCCAACTACCGGGATGGCCACTTCTACATATGCAACTGTTGCACTTGCTGCTGCGGATTCTTGAGGAGTGTGGTCGAGTTCAGCATCCCCACGGCCATCGCTCGCTCCGACTTTCGCGCGGTGGTGGACGTTGAGGAGTGTGTGGGCTGCGGGGACTGCGTCCAGCGTTGCCAGTTCGAGTCGCTGTCCGTGCCAGCAGACGTGTGTGTAGTGGACTACGCGCGTTGCGTGGGCTGCGGCCAGTGCACCACAGTATGCCCTTCGGACGCTTTGAGCTTGGAGCGTCGGCCCGAGGGGGAGGTGGCTTTGCCGCCGGCGGACCGCAAGGAATGGATGGCCAAGCGCGCGAGAGCGCGCGGTATCTCCATCTCCGATATCCTGTAGCGCCTGGTGGTCCCCATGCGACGATGGAGAAGAGGTTCCTGGTGAGCTACGAACTGTGCAAGACAGATCGCTAGCAGGAGATTGTGATGTACAAAACCATTCTGGTGCCATTCGACGGATCCAAGCGAGCGGAGAGGATATTGCGTCATGTGGAGGAGTTGGCTGAGCGCTGCGAGGCGGGACTGGTACTCCTGACCATCGTCGAACCGCCCGCTTTCGCCATCGGATCGGAAGGGATTCCCGTGACGGTCTATCATCAGGAGGTCGAGCAGTCGGTGGATGAGGCGGTGGCGTATCCAAAGGCTCTTCAGGGAGAGTTCCGCGCCAAAGGTGTGGAGGCTCGCACTCGCGTCACCCGCGGCCCAGTGGTGCAGGCCATCCTGGACGCCGCTGAGGAAGAGGATGCGGACCTCATCGCCCTGGCCACTCACGGTCGTACAGGCCTGTCGCGGGTTTTCCACGGAAGTGTGGCGGCAGGGTTGTTGCGTGGTGCCGACCGATCCCAGTTCCTGGTCCGCTCGCAGTACGACTGAGCTGGCGGTGTCCGGTCGACGTAATGTTGCTGCTGGAGCTGGTGAGGGGTTGCGATGTGGTGGTGAAAGGTAACGAGGTGGCCATAGCCCTTGTTGGCAGATGCGTGTCGTCTTCGCAGGTGCCATTTGAACTGGCGCGGTGTCGGTTCTTGTGCTGTCGCCCAGCGGTAGTTGCCGCTAGACCTGATCTGTGGTATGTTGAACGGGGGAGCACCTCTGTCGTTCTGCGCAGGAAGACATGTCGAAGAAGGAAGGGGTAGACCATGTCAGGTTGGCTGAAGGCAGGACTGATCGGCGCCGGAATCCTGGTGGCGATCAAAGTTGTGGGTGCGGTCCCTTATATTGGTTGCTGCGCTGTGCCTGCGGAGTGGGTGGCCCTTGGATGCATCGGAGCACTGACCGCGTATTGGCTGTCTCCGGTAAGCAGTCTTGCTTCGGCAGCGGGATACGGGGCTGTGGCGGCCTTGATTGCGGCGGCCATCGGTGGCGCTGTAGGTGTCGTAATAGACACCGTCAGCGGAGCCCTGCTCGCGCCGGCTCAATTGGCGATGCTGGAGAGTTTGCCGCCGGAGGTCTGGCGCCAGTGGCGCGCGTGGGGCATTGATCCCCGCATGTTTACTGACCCGGGCGTCGGAGCCCTCATCAGGGGCGTGTTCAGCGCGACTTGCTGTGGCTTTTCAATGGCCCTCGGCGCCGGACTGGGTGCGCTCGGCGCAGTGATCTTCGCCGCCATCAAGCAGGAGTAGTAGTCACGATCTATCGGCGCTTGCCTCGCTGCGCGTAGATGTCAGCGCATTCACGGGATGCTCTCCGATGCTAGACAGGGCCGAACTGAGCAAACACCAGGCTAGGGGCGTCTCCACATGGGGGCGTCGGAATCCTCAGTTCTTCACCAGCGAGGAGTAGACGGCCAGCGTCTCCTTGGCCGCTTTCTCCCAGCTGAATCTGGCTGCCTGCTTGAGACCCTTGGCGCGAAGTTCAGCGCGAAGTTCGTGATTCTCCAGCACAGCCCTCATTGCGGTGACTAACTCATCGACGCTGCTGGGGTCGATGAGAACTGCAGCGTCCCCAGCCACCTCCGGCAGGCTTGAGGTGTTGCTGGTGACGACCGGCACACCGCAGGCCATGGCCTCCAACACAGGCAGACCAAAGCCCTCGTAGAAGGAGGGAAAGACAAAGAGGTCAGCGGCACCGTAGAGGGCTGGCAGGTCGCGGTCGGGGACGAAGCCGGGGAGCACGACCTCATCTCCCAAGCCCAATTCGCTCAGTCTGCGGAAGAAACCCTCATATAGCCACCCCTTCTTGCCCGCGATCACCAGCTTCGATTCGACTCCACTCTGGCGGAGGGCACTGTAGGCCTCCAGGAGCGACGTCAGGTTCTTCCGCGGCTCGATGGTTCCCACCGTCAGGGTGAAGTTGTCTGGGAGGCTGTATTTTCGACGCATCTGGCCTACGGTCTCTGGTGGTGCCGGTCGAAAGGAGGGATTCACCCCTTCATAGACTACGTGGATCTTCGCCTCTTCAATGCCGTAGAAATGCACTGCGTCCTTCTTCGTGCACTCTGAGACAGCGATCACGGCGTCGGCGGCTCGAAGGAAGCGCGGCATCATCAAGGTGAGGAACCAGCGATTGAGCGGCTTGTGCATCTCGGGATAGAATTGGAAGATCAGGTCGTGCAGGGTGAACACGGTCTTCACCCGGGAGAGCCGGGGGAGGAGATGATCGGTGGCATGGAACAGGTCAATGCCTGGGAAGAGGCGATCTTGCGGAAAATGTGCCAGGTGTCCCAGAAGCGCGCTCATCCTCCAGGGTTTGGTGGAGAGGTTAGTGGTCAGCTGTGGGAGGCGGTCCAGTGGCGGGTCAACCTGGGCCTCTGCCCGCTGATGGTAGAAGGCCACGTACTCGTTGTCGGAGTCGGCAGCCAGCAAGGCTGAAGTCAGTTCCAGGGCGTACCGTCCCAGGCCAGCGCGTCGATGCACTGCCGGCGATGTGTCGATGCAGATCCTCATCCTACCTCCGCATACATGGCACCCTCAACCGCCCATCAGGCCTTCGTAGACCGCCATCGTCTCCCGGCCCATCCTCTCCAGGGTGAAGAACTCATACACCCTTTGCCGCCCCCGCTTCCCCATCGCTGTGGCCTTTTGGCTGTCGGTCAGAAGGTCAAGCAAGGCCTGAGCGAGAGCGGGGGGATCCCTGGGGGGCACTACCATGCCCGTTTGCTGATGTACGACCTCCTCGCCAATGCCCCCCACATCGCTGGCTACAACTGGTAGTCCTGAAGCCATGGCTTCCAATATGGTGAGGGGCAACCCCTCCCACATGGCGGTGGAGAGGACGAAGATGTCGCTCGCGGCCAGGATCTGGGGGATGTCGCGGCGGAAGCCGGCCAACGTGACATGGGGAATCAAGTTCAGTTTGCTGACCAGTGCCTCTACCCGTTGCCGATAGGGACCGTCACCGACTACTAGCAGATGGACGTTGGGGGACTCTGCCCGGACCATGGTGAACGCCGTCAGCAGGGTGTCGAAATCCCTGGGGCGATACAAGCGACAGATGGTGGTGACGAGCTGTGCATCGATCGGCACACCCAAGGCAGCCCGCTGCTCGGGCCTATTCACGACGACATTGCAGTACGGTGCAGTGTCGATGCCGTTGAGCACGACGTGTATCCGCTCACCCGGTAGGGGTTGGGTTCTCAAGAAGGCCTTCCTTTCTGCTTCCGAGACGGCGATGACAGCGTCTGTCAGTGGCGCCAGCAGGCGTTCCAAGGCCCGCAATGTTGTTCTCCTGGTCCAAGCGTAGTGGGGTGCGGCGAAACCATGGATTGTGTACACGATTCTGGGACGACTCTCACCAAGCGCCACGGCAGCCACGCGACCGTAGAGGGCTGCCCGCGCCCCATGGCAGTGGAGGATGTCAATCTGCTTTTCTCGGAACAGCCGGCGCAGCTTCGGCAACGGCTTCAAGGAAAGGCCGGCGATCGCTTCGAGTTGATGGAAGGCGATGCCGCGCGCCTCAAAGTCCGCTCCCGCCACATTGCCACGGTCCTCCGGCATGGCCACGGTGACGGTGAAGCGGTCGGGATCGAGGTACGTCGCCAGGTCTCGTATGTGGACTGCGCCCCCGCCCCGGGATGACGCCACCAGTTCCAATACCCTGATCATGACCGGGCTCTCGTTCCTCGAACTCGACGCCTCTGGATCCAGTCGCGCAAAGCACGTGTGCCCAGTTTCGGTGTAGCCAGGCAGTGGCGGAGCGCCCGGACCGCATGTCCGAGGCTGGGGAGGAGTTGTCGTTCCTGTAGTCTCGCCGTGGCAATCGCACCGTGGTTGCGAGCGTAGCCTTCATGGAGAGCGTTATGGTACTGCTGGATGAGGTGAGGGTGTGTCGCCTCGAGTTTCGCCAGTACGCGCAAGGTACCCGCACGCAGCGTCGCCACATCGCGGCTGATACTTTGCCTGTGGCGGCGGATCGCTGCTACATCTCCCGGCACATAGACGACAGGGAATGCGGCCGCGATGCGCAGCCAGAAGTCGTAGTCCTCTACAGCAACGAAATCGGGTCGTTCATCAAACATTCCCACCACATCCAGGCACGCACTGCGAATCAACACCACCGGCGGGGCCAGGAAGTTGCCCCGCAGCAGATCAGCAAGAACGTCCCCGGAGGGCGTTGGTAAGCCATCCAGCACGTTCCCTGTCGGCTCTCCGGGATCGTCACTGAAGAAATGACCGTTGGAATAGACCAGGCCTGCTTCTGGCTCAGCTGCGAAGGCCTGCAACTGGTGGGCCAGCTTGTGGGGCAGGAACAGATCGTCCGAATCAAGAAAGGCGACGAATTCCCCATTTGCTGCGCGGAGACCTGCATTGCGGGTTGCGGCTGGCTGTCCCCGGTGGGGCAGTGCAAGGAAAGCCACGTTATTCCCGAATCCGGCTACGATCTCTGAGGTATTATCGGTGGAACCGTCGTCGGCCACGATGATTTCAAAGTCAGAGTAGGTCTGAGCCTGGACGCTCCGAATCGCGGCGGCGAGGTACGCAGCGCGGTTGTACGTTGGGATGATGATACTCACCCTGGGCACAGCTATCCTCTAGTCTGGGCGGGTGCGGATCCCCAGTTGAATCTCCACTTGCTTGCGCGTCTCTTGGACAAAGGTCTCCAGCGGGTTGGGTGGACTGCGTTCTGGAATGCTGTTCAATTCACTGACCAAATCATCCATGGGCCGATCTGCCTCGTCGAGTTGGACCACGAAAAAGGACGGGGACAATGGCGGATCGGTATCAACTCTCCCGCCTGGATGCGGTGAGGCCCGAGAGGCCGCTGGTGACTCCACCGGCGAACCCGGGTAGAAGAAGATCAACCCCAGGGCATATCTGCGTGAATCACCCAGCTGATCCCACTGATCGTCGTCGATTCCAACCCGGATCCAGGGGTGCTCAAAGTAGAACTGAAACGTGAAAGGGACCGGGCCCGCAACTAGCACGCGATCACTTGGCCGCAGAGATTGGTCCAGGTGGGCGAAGATGTCAAGTTCCTTGAGATGATATTGGCTCTGCACGTTGATCATTACTGTGGCCCAGACAATCCACCCCAGACTGAGGGTCACGATTGTTGCCAGGGCTGCTTTGCTCTGGAGTGCCCGAGCTATCAGGGCATCTATGATCAGGGCGCTGGCTACGGCCAGGTAGGGCACTATGAAGAGGGACACATAGTGGTGGGTCCAGGCAAGCTGCGGAAAGAACAGAATGATCGCCATCCCGAAAGCGGCCAGAAGGAGAAGAATCTGGTCGGGAAGGGCTAGCTTTCTGTGTTTGATGGCGCGGAGGATGACGCCTACCAGCACAGCCACACCTATCAGGATGGCTATGGGGGTGTCCCAGCCGCTGAATCGCCAGGCCACTTTCGTCAACCAGGCCATCGCAGAGGGGCTGACGTCTATCCCACTGACGCCCACCCTGAGAGCGATGCGTTCGAGGAGATCATGCCACACAAGGGGGCCAAGCCAGACAAAATGGGCAGCAAAGACGGCCGAGGCCGCTAGGAGTGCGCCCAAACTCCAAGCAAGGATCCTCCAGCGATGTCTTGCCGCAAAGATCAGGCCGTGCAGAGCGATAAGAGGAGGCAGCAACCAGCCCGACCAGGGAGAGAACAAGATTCCCAATGTGAGAGAGACCGTCATTCCCCGTAGGTTGGATGTTTCTTCAGTTTGTAACCAGCGGACGTAGAGCCAGATCGCCACCAGCCAGCAGGCCATCTGTGGAGGCACCGTCCAGGTTTCACGGCCGAAGATCACGACGCTGGGCGTGAAGGCCATGGCCACGACAGCAATTGCGGCGACCCGCTTCGTCCATAGCTGCTTGACCAGGTAATAGAGGGCCAAGAGGCTGACCAGGGTGGAAGTGATCCCAATCAGCCGACCGGCCGATTCGTGATACCCCAGCAACTTGTAGACGAAGGTCAATAGGACTGTCAACAAGACGCTGCGAGTGGGGTTGTGGGCTTGCTCGCCCAAAGGAGCTGCCGGGTCACCTGGGGGAAAGACCAGGGCCAGGCGGGTTTCGGTCAAGCCATATCTGTCGTAGGCACGGGCGTGCAGAGTGTAGATGATTTCGTCATAGCTTCCCTGGCGTACGAAAGGCGCGTTGATGTCCCGCGTGAGGAGCACAACCGCTGCCACGAAGATGCCTATCAGGAGAGCTCCATGCCAGGTAGGGCGGTATTTGGCGGCCAAGCGCTCGATCATATACAGTCCCTGCGGCGTCTCCGACTTCCTCCGTGGGCGATGCTCCCCACTAGTATGATATCGATCCAGGTCAACGGGCGAGAGTTCAACGATGACATTACAGAGCTAGTCGCCATGCGCCTGGTGGCCAACGTCAGCTTCATGCGCGGGCACGAATTAGAGTGCTGACGACCGAACCCATTTCGCCCACTCCCGCCGTCTTGCCACACGAAGGGCAACCCGGGGCATTGCCGTGGGGCAAAGTCGCATAGAACGGGCAAGCAACCGCGCCGCTTGTCGGGGTTGTTGTCGTAGACCAGTCACCCCGACGACCGCAAGGCGCTCAGCCAGGTAGCGATCATGGCGGGCCCGGTCCACTGGCTCGATGAGGTGCCAATAGCGCTGTGACACTTGGCTCAGTTCGGTCATGTACTGGTCCCATGCTGTGACCGTCTTAGAGGTCTCGTGCAAGCGGAACTTGGCAAGGGGTCCGTCCACGTACACCACGTCACAATGCTGCAGGAGACGGCAGACGAGATCGTGGTCCATGGCGTATTGCAGGCCCCCGTCCAGCCCTCCAACCGACTCATAAACCGATCGAGGGAAGAAGAACCCTGGCTGATGCCAGCTATAGTCCTGCTCCCAGAACTTCACCATGTTCTCGAAGGCGATGCCGAACTGGGGGACGAGTCTCTCTCGTCCGGAGTCCATGTCGAAGTCGAGCACTGGACCTGCGATGCAGCTTCCGGGATGCTGGCGGTAGGCTTCACCCACGGCCAGGAGTGCACCTGGAAGGTAGACGTCGTCGGAGTTGAGCCAGCCCAGAAGATCGCTGGTGGCGCGAGCGAAACCCTTTCGCAGGGCATCATACTGTCCTTCGTCTGGCTCGCTGACCCAGTGACTGAGGCCGTCCTCATACTTGCGTATGATATCCACACTGTCATCGGTGGAGCCACCATCGATGACGATGTATTCCAGCCCGGGATACCCCTGGTCAAGAACCGAGAGAATGGTCTCCTCCAGGAATGAGGCCTGGTTGTAGGAGGGCGTGACGATGGATATTCGGGGTAGTTCCTCAGGCATCGCTGGTACTCTGTTGGTGACGGTGGGCGCGGTACCACTCTACAGTTTTCTGCAGTCCCTCCTCGAAACTAGTCTGCGCGCGAAACCCGAACTCACGCTCTGCCCGGCTTGTGTCCAGGCACCTCCTCGGCTGGCCCCCGGGCTTGCTCGTGTCCCAGGTGATTTGGCCTTCGAATCCTGTGAGATCGGTGATGAGGTAGACCAAATCTCTGATGGACACCTCGAAACCCGCGCCGATGTTCACGGGTTCCGGCTTGTCGTATCGCTCGGTGGCGAGGACGATGGCCTCGGCGCAGTCCTCAACGTACAGAAACTCTCGCGTAGGGGTACCGTCGCCCCATACCACTATCTCATCTTCCTGATCGTCCATGGCGTCGAAGCACTTCTTGATCAGGGCTGGTATGACGTGGGAACTGCCTGGATCGAAGTTGTCCCGGGGACCGTAGAGGTTGACCGGCAGCAGGTATATCGCTTTGAAGCCGTACTGCTGTCTATACGCCTGCGCCTGCACGAGAAGCATCTTCTTGGCCAGTCCGTATGGAGCGTTAGTCTCCTCCGGATAGCCGTCCCAGAGGTTGTCCTCTCTGAAAGGTACGGGCGTGAACTTGGGGTAAGCGCAGATCGTGCCGACAGCCACGAACTTGTCAACGCCATGGAGGTACGCATGATGCATGGTCTGAACACCCATCATCAAGTTGTCGTAGAAGAACTGGCCCGGATTGGCCTGATTGGCACCGATGCCGCCTACTACGCCGGCGATATGGATCACGATGTCGGGATCGAGATCCTCGTACATGCGAATGACGGCGTCTTGCTCCCTCAGGTCGTATTCACGGCTGCGAGGCGCG
>JABAOH010144057.1_pt1 | contig 13671 bp, 14 predicted proteins | sample 7062181 | NCBI WGS metagenome assembly JABAOH01 (sample SAMN14538630, study PRJNA623070) | marine sediment metagenome | biome: marine biome [ENVO:00000428]; feature: marine pelagic biome [ENVO:01000023]; material: deep marine sediment [ENVO:00002113]; isolation source: pool of 5 deep marine... | reverse complement strand
TCGCCTCGACCGTGCAGCTCGTCGAGATGTTCATCAAGAAGGTCAGTCCCGGGCTGTTCCGCGCCCTGGGGATCTTCCTGCCGCTGATCACCACGAACTGCGCGATCCTGGGCCTGGCGCTGTTCCAGACCAACAAGGGCTACGGCTTCGTGCAGTGCATCGTCTACGCGCTCGGCGCCGGCGTCGGCTTCACCCTGGCCCTGGTGCTGATGGCCGGGTTGCGCGAGAAGCTCGAGCTGGCGCAAGTGCCCGACGTCGTCCGGGGCACCGCGCTGGCGCTGATGCTGGCGGGTCTGCTGTCGATGGCCTTCATGGGCTTCGGCGGTTTGGGGAACTGATGATGTGGGTCTCTTTCTTGGTCGCCGCCGTGCTCCTGAGCCTGATCCTGGCGCTCTGGGTCGCGGTGCAACTCGGTTGGCGCCGTGTGTTCGACCACGCCGGACCCGACCCCGACGTGCTCGTCGGCCGGATGGGTTGCGGCGGGTGCGACCACCACGAGAAGAAATCATGATGCAATGGACGAGGAGGAAGCGATGAGCGAGGCGCTCAAACGGTTGGAGGACTACGAGACTCAACCGCGCCATCGGGCCACGGTCCTGTCGAGCGAGCGGATCACGCCGCAGGAATCGGACGAGGAGGTACGCGAGCTGTTGCTCGAGATCGACCGCGAGGACTCTCCGTACGAGGCCGTACAAAACATCGGCGTGCTCGCGCCGGGCGATCCGGCGTTCGGGCAGCAGCACCATTTCCGGCTCTACAGCGTCGCCGACCGCCCGGAGACGAGCGAGACGGGCAAGCCGCGGATCAAGATCTGCGTCAAGCGCGTCGACTACATCGACTCCTACAGCGGTGAGCGCTACGCCGGCCGTGCGTCGAACTACCTTTGCGATCTCCGGCCGGGGGACACCCTGTGGACCACCGGCCCCTACGGGCAGGCGTTCGAGGTCCCCGAGCACATGGATGCCACGCTGATCCTGATCGGGTCGGGCACGGGGATCGCCCCGTTCCGGGCATTCATCAAACACCTCTACAAGGACGTCAAGAATTGGAAAGGCAGGGTGTTGCTGTTTTACGGCGCCAAGAGCGGTCTCGAGATGCTGTACCAGAACGAAAAGAACAACGATCTGGCGCAGTACTACGACGAGGAGACGTTCGAGGCGTTCAGGGCGCTGAGCCCGCGGCCCCACTGGGCCGACCCGATCGCCTGGGACCAGGCGATCGCCGAGCGCGGCGACGAGCTGTTGCAGATGCTCGAGAAGGAAAACACGTACGTCTACGTCGCCGGTCTCGAGGAGATGAGCGAGGAGTTGGACGGAGTTTTCAGCCGGCTCGATGACACCCGGAAGATCTGGCGCGAACGCAAGCAGGCGCTGGCCGCCGAGGGGCGCTGGGTCGAGCTGTTGTACTGACGCGGCTCATACCACCCACAGCCGTTCCGGGTAGCGTCCTTCGGCAACCAGCCCGGCGAGCACCCGTCGAACCTCTTGCCCGTCGGCCGCCGAGGTCATCCCGCACCACATGCCGGCGGCTTCGAGGACGCGAACCCGGCCGGGGGTCGTCGCGACAATGTCGCCGACCGCGGTCGGCAACGGGTACTCGTCGTCCGGACCCGGTTCTCCGGCCAGAAAGTCCTGCCACCCGCGTTCGAGATGCTCGAGAAACTCGAGGTCGAATCCCCACAGGTTCATCGATACCCGTGCGTCCGCATCCGGTAGCGTCTCGCGGCTGACGCCGTGTAACTCCTCGATCGACCGCATCCAGCCGTTCTCGACGCGTACCAAAGCACGGCTCACGCAGCCTTCGGCCGGTAGGGTCTCGATCATCGGGTAGCCCACCATCGCCCAACCGGGTCGGCGATCCGCGGTGAGATGACGGCCCATCTCGGCGATCGCAGGGGCGCCGTAGAAATCGTCGGCGTTGACCACGGCAAACGGTCCCGTGAGAAGATCCCGCGCGGTCAGAACGGCCTGCGCGGTGCCCCACGGCTTGCTCCGTCCCGCCGTCGCGTCGATGGTCTGAAACGCGTAACGGACCGGGGCTCGACGGCCGAATCCCCACTCCACGTGGGAGCGCATCTCGCTCTCCGTCTCACGCCGGATCACGAGCACGACGCGATCGAAACCCGAGCGCAACGCGTCGAACACCGTGTAGTCCATCAGCGTGTGACGCGCCGGGCCGACGAGATCGAGTTGCTTGAGCCCGCCGAAACGGCGGCCCATACCGGCCGCCAGGATGAGCAGTTGTGCGCCCATGAGCTCTTCTAGGCCTTCACCTTCCTCGTCAGCGGAACACCACGTACAGCACGACCGTGGCCGCGACGATCAACGCGCCCGCCCACGTCACGCCTCGGCTGGGCGTCAAATCGAAATCTGCCGGCGCCGGCATCTCACGAATCTCACGATCGGGAGCCAGCAAGCTGTAGACCGCGATCCACACACCGAGCACCAGGAAAGTGATGGCCATGTGGTGCAGGAAGGCAATCGTGGGAAGCAGCCACAGCAACCCGCCGTAGACGGGGATGCCCAGCAACATCGCACCGACCGCGGCGCGAAGCGGGACCCTCTTCCACAGCAGACCGAAGACGAACACGGCGACGATGCCGGGCGAGATGAAACCCCAGAACATCTGGATGTAGGTGAAGACGCTGCCGGTGCGCGCAACCATCGGCGCCCACAGGCAGCCGGCCACGACCAGGACTGCCGTCGTGATGCGGCCGACGACGATCTGTCGTCGGCTGTCGGCATCGCGGCGGAAGTGACGCGAGTACAGGTCCATCGTGAAGATCGTCGCGGCCGAGTTGAGCAACGAGTCCAGCGTGCTCATCACCGCGCCGAACAGCGCCGCGAACATGATCCCCGACAGCCCCGCCGGCAGCAGCTCGCGGATCAGGATCGGGTAAGCCTGGTCACCCTGCGTGATCTCCTCGGCAAACAGCTGCGCCGCCATGATGCCGGGAAACACGATGATGAACGGGATCAACAGCTTCAACGCCGCCGCAAGCAGGATCCCACGCTGACCGTCGCGCAGGCTTCGGGCCGCAAGCGTGCGTTGAGTGATGAACTGGTTGAGGCCCCAGTAGAACAGGTTGGGGATCCACAGCCCGCCGATGAACACGGCGACCCAGGGCATCTCCGGGTGGTCGGCCGGCAGCACCGTGTGCAACTTGTCCGCGCCGAGCCTCAGGAACTCGGCCACCCCGCCGATGCGATCGAGCGCCAGCAGTGTCACCAGCAACCCACCCAGGAGTAGCGCGATTCCCTGGATCAGATCCGACCAGACGACCGCACGCAGGCCGCCATAGATCGTATACGCGCCGGCCAGCAGGCCGATCAACCAGATGGAGAGCACGATATGGAGATCGAAGATGGCGTTCAGGGCCAACGCCCCCGAGTAGAGCACCGTGGCCAACGCCACGAAGACGTAGGCCAGCATCATGTAGACCGACATGAGCGTGCGTGCCGGGACGCCGTAGCGGTACTCGAGGTACTCGGGGATCGTGTAGATCCCCGCGCGTAAGAACCGCGGCAGGAAGAAGAGCCCCACGACGACCAGCGTGACGGCGGCCATCCACTCGTAGCTCGCGATCGCCAGGCCGAGGTCGTAGCCCCGGCCGGCCATGCCGACGAAGTGCTCGGTCGAGANNCGAGATCCCCACGACCAGCGCGATGAAGCCGCCGAAGGCGAGGAGGTCGAGGGTCGTCAAGTCGGGTCCGTCCTTTCCGGAGAGGCCCGATGCTACACGGTTCGGGGCGACCTTGACCCGCAGATCTCGTCGTCCGAGGCTTCCTCCAAACGTCTCAGCGGCTCCGAGCCGAGCGATCGCGCCGAGGCGCGCGATCCCGTCGAGCCGATCGAGATCGACCCCGACAACATCGTGCTACCCGACAACGAGTACGAGCGGCAACGCTTCTGGGCGCACGCCCCGCGCCGGGCCGGCACCTGGAGGACCAGGACCGGGTCTACCAGGGGAGCGGCCGCCCGTCCGCGTGCCAGAACGTGCCCGTCCGCTGCGGCCTGAACGCGTCGATCCGCGCCAGTAGACCGTTCGCCGACTGCTCCACGGAGATACCGCGTCCGCCGGTCATCTCCGTCGCGACCATGCCCGGATGCAGGATCAGCACACCGATGCCGCGCTCTCGCAAGTCGTGCGAGAGGCTCACTCCCGCCGCGTTGACCGCGGCCTTGGACATCCGGTAGCCGTAGCGTCCGCCCGACGAGTTGTCCGCCATCGAGCCCATCAGGCTGGTCACGATCGCGATCAACGACCCGCGATGGAGGTTGGGAAGAAGGGCCCGGGTCACGCGCAAGGGGCCGAGCGAGTTGATCTCGAACTGACGCCGGATACGGTCGAGATCGAGATCCTCGATGGACTCGCGCGTCAGGATGCCGGCATTGTTCACCAGCAGGTCGAGCGGTCGATCGCCCAGCGCGTGGACCAGCTTGCGGTCTACGCCGTCGTCGCCGACATCGATCCCACTGACGACCTCGGCGTCCGTAACTTCCAGCTCGGGCGAGGCGGAACGGCACGTCGCAACGACCGCGACGCCGCGGCCGAGTAGCTGGCGCGTCAGCTCGAGGCCGATTCCTCGGTTCGCTCCCGTGATCAGGGCTCTTTTCATGGGCGTCCTCTCTCGGTGGCTTTGGAGCGGAGAGTATGGACCAACTCAGCGCTGAACGGTGGGCGGGATGTGGGTGCGCGGGACGGATGCATTCCCAACGACGATCCCGGCCAAGCCGCGGGCTCGCCACGGAAGGGCATCACCCCGATCCGCGGCTTCGACCGGACCTGCGGGCAAACCCGCCCGATCCACGGTAGATTATCTAGTCGGCCCCGACGGGGCTCGTTCGAGGGAGATCAGGTCAAGATGAGATTCGTGAACAAGATCCTGCTGCTCACGGTTGCGCTGACTCTCTTCGCCGCACCGCTGGACGCATCGGGACGGGTCGTCCGGCCGGGTGATCAGGCCCCGGACACGCGTGGACGCGACGCGAGCGGCGTGCTGCACGTCATCGACTTCAGCGAGGCCGAGCTCACGTTGCTCAACTTCTGGGCCACGTGGTGTGAACCGTGCAAGCGAGAGATGCCGGTGCTTCAGGAGGCGCAGGACACTCTCGGCCCGCGTGGACTGCGGGTGATCGGGATCACGCACGAAAGGATCGAGAACGAGGACCTGGCCGAGTTCCTCGATCAGATGGGCATCACCTATACGGTGTTCCGCGCCGGCGAGAGCATCAAGAAGTACTGGGTCGGGACCCAGGGCAGCCTTCCGAACAGCTACCTGATCGGCAAGGACGGCCGCGTCATCCGGCGCTACGTCGGTGCCTCGCCGGAGCAAATCGCGCAGTTGAGGGGCGACCTCGTCGATGTCCTCGAAGGGCGTCCGCTGGGCACCTTGATCATGCCCGGCGAGGGGGACGTGGCCACCTCGGAAGATCGCGTCCGACAGGAAAAGGAAGAGGCGGAACGCAAGAAGAAAGCCGAGGAGGAGTCCGACGGCTCCTAGGCCTCCTCGATCGACAGCAACCCGCCGCGCGGGGGAGCCCCCGGGATGTGTTGCTCCGCGTGATACGACGAGCGGACCAACGGGCCCGCCTCGACGTGCAGCAGCCCCAGCCCCAGCCCGCGGACACGCAACGCCTCGAACGTGTCCGGATGGACGAAACGGTCGACGGGGAGGTGTTGCCTCGTCGGTTGCAGGTACTGGCCGAGCGTGACGACATCCACGCCGGCCTCTTGCAGGACCCGCATCGTGTCGACGACCTCGTCATCGGTCTCCCCGAGCCCCAGCATCAGGCTCGACTTGACCCGCATCGGGCTGTCCTTGCCGTCACGCCAGGCGGCGGCGCGGCGTAGCAGGTGGNNCAGGTGGACCGAGCCCGAGAACGTGGAGCCCGGACGCACCGGCTTGTACAGCCGCGGCACGGTTTCGACGTTGTGCGCGAAGACCTCGGGCCGTGCGGCCACGACCGTCTCGAGGGCTCCATTCTTCTTCTTGAAGTCCGGCGTGAGGACCTCGATGGCGCATTCCGGTGAGCGCGCGCGAATCGCCGTGATCACGTCGTGGAAGTGTTGTGCACCGCCGTCGGGTAGATCGTCGCGATCCACGCTCGTGATGACGGCGTGACGGATGCGTAATCGGGCCACCGCCTCCGCGACATGCTCGGGCTCCTCGGCGTCCACACCGGGATTCGGGCGCCCGCTGTGGACGCTGCAGAACCCGCAGCGCCGCGTGCAGATGTCGCCGAGGATCATGAACGTCGCCGTGCCGGCGTTCCAGCACTCGTAGATGTTCGGACAGCGCGCCTCGGTGCAGACGGTGTTGAGGTTCAACTCCGTGACCATCGAACGCAACTTGACGAAGTTATCGTCGGTGCGCAGCCGGATCTTGAGCCAATCCGGGCGCCGAGCTCGTGCCGCCTGCGTCACGCGTGGTCTCCCTGCCGTCCGGGGGTATCCGGCTTCCACGATACACCGGCGGGCAGGTCGGTGATGTCTCCGAGCGGCCCCGCGCTCCGGTTCAAGGCGCGTGCGATCTCCCGCGCGGCGACCCTCGCGACCTCCTCGAGCTCCGGCTTCCGACCGAGCAGTCGCGCGAGCGAGGTCACGCCGCGCCCGCGGATACCGCAGGGCACGATGGTGGAGAAGCCCTCGAGGTCCGTCGTCACGTTGAGCGCGAATCCGTGGGACGTGATCCAGCCGGTCGACAGCCGTACACCGATCGCGGCGAGTTTCTCGTCGCCGACCCAGATTCCGGTCAAGCCCTCGACGCGACGGGCCTCGACGCCGTAGTGCCCCGCGATGCGGATCAGTCCCAGCTCCAGGTTCCGCAGGTAAGCGTGGGCGTCCCTCTCGGAGCCTTCGAGGCGGACCACCGGGTATCCGACGAGCTGGCCGGGGCCGTGGTAGGTGACATCTCCACCACGTCCGATCTCGTGCAGCTCGACGCCTCGGCGGGCCAGTTCCCGCTCGTCGTGAAGCACATGAGCCGGGTCGCTGTTGCGGCCCAGCGTGATCACCGGCGGGTGCTCGAGCAGCAGCAGCGTGTCGCCGTGGGTGTCCCGCCGCCGGCCCTCGATCAACCGCTCCTGCAGGGTCAGCCCCGCGCGGTAATCGACGCGGCCCAACCAGCGGACGTGCAGGCGCGTTCCCACGCCGTTACAGCAGCGACTCGTCGAAGCTCTCCAGCGCCTGCACGACCTGTGCGAGGAACTGGTCGGCGACGGCGCCGTCGACGACACGGTGGTCGTAGGACATGGACATGTACATCATCGACCGGATCGCGATGGCGTCGTCGATCACCACGGGCCGCTTCTTGATCCCGCCGATGCCGAGGATCGCGACCTGCGGCTGGTTGATGATCGGCAGGCCGAACAGCCCGCCGAACTGACCCGGGTTGGTGATCGTGAACGTGCCGCCCTGGACCTCGTCGGGGTTGAGCTGCTTGCCTCGCGCGCGTTGTGCGAGGTCCTGCACCTTGGATGACAATCCGGCGATGGAGAGGTGATCCGCGTTGTGCACGACCGGGACGATCAGCCCCCAGTCGAGCGCGACGGCCACGCCGATGTTGAGGTTCTTGCGGTACAGGATGTCGTCGCCCTCCAGCGAGGAGTTGACGATCGGCCACGAGCGCAAACCGTCACAGACGGCCTTGATCACGAAGGCCATGTAGCTGAGTTTGACGCCGTGCCGTTCGACGTAGGACGACTTGTGCTTGGCGCGCAGCTTGGCGCAATGCGTCATGTCGACTTCGAAGACGGACTGCACGTGGGCCGAAGTGCGCCGCGAGTCGACCATGTGCTCGGCGATCTTCCTGCGCATGACGGTCATCGGTTCGCGAACGACGTCGGCCCCGGGCCCGAAGGTGATCGGAGCCGGTCCGATCCGAGGACCGGCGGGTGCCGGTGCCGGCGCCGTTGCGGGTTCGGCGGCAACGACCGGCGCGGGAGCCGCCGCCCCCGAGGCGATGAACGCGAGAATGTCCTTCTTCGTCACCCGTCCGCCGGCGCCCGTCCCGGGGATACCGCCGGGATCGATCCCGTGTTCGTCGGCAATGCGACGCACGACCGGCGAGATGAAGCGAGCCGGCTCGGCGGGGAGTTGTGCGGCCGGTGCCGGGGCGGGCACCGCGGCGATCGGCGCTGCTGTCTCGACGGGCTCGGGTGCCGCTTCGACCTTGGGTTCGGGCGCCGCGACGGCCGCGCCCGCTGCGGTCTCGATGATCGCGACGACCTCGTTCACCGGCACCGTCTCGCCCTCCTGGTTCTTGATCTCGACCAGGGTACCGGCGGCGGGGGAGGGGATCTCCGCATCGACCTTGTCGGTCGAGATCTCGAAGATCGGCTCGTCCCGCTCGACCGTATCGCCGACCTACTTGATCCAGCGGGTGATCGTTCCCTCGGCGATCGATTCGCCCATCTGGGGCATCACGATGTCAACGCGCATGAAAGACTCCTCCGGCTAAATGTGGATCGGACGGCCGTGAGCCGCCAACGCCGCCTCACCCATCGCCTCGGACAGCGTCGGGTGGGCGTGGATGGCCTGGAACAGGGACTCCGCCGTCGCCTCCAGGTTGACGGCGGCGGTGGCCTCGGAGATCAGCTCCGTCGCGTGCGGGCCGATGATGTGCACGCCGAGCACCTCGTCGTAGTTCTTGTCGGTGACGATCTTCACGAAACCGGACGTGTCGTCGAGGATCTTGGCCTTGCCGATCGCCGTGAACGGGAACTTGCCCACGGCGACCTCGTAACCCGCGGCCTTCGCGGCCTGCTCGCTGAGGCCGATCGATGCGACCTCCGGTTTGCAGTACGTACACGACGGGACCTTGTTGTAGTCGATGGCGTGCGGCGTGCCGCCCGCGGCGTGCTCGACGGCCACGATGCCCTCGTGCGAGGCGACGTGGGCCAGCGCCTGCGTCGACAACACGTCGCCGATCGCGTAGACGCCGGGCTCACCCGTACGCATCATCGAATCGACCCGGATGAACCCGCGGTCGTCCACGACGACGCCCGTGGACTCGAGCCCCAGGTCCGCGGTGAGCGGTGCCCGTCCGATGGCCACGAGGAGCACCTCGGCTTTGAGCTCCAGCGGCTTGCCGCCCTTGTCCGCCCGGACCGTCACGCCGGTCTTGGTCGTCTTGACCGACTCGACCCGCGTGTCGATGTGGACACCGATGCCACGCTTCTTGAACGATCGCGCGAGCTCCTTGCCCAGCTCGGCGTCCTCGATCGGCACCAGGTTGGGCAGCAGCTCGACGACCGTGACCTCGCATCCGAACGAGCGGTAGATGGACGCGAACTCGACGCCGACCGCGCCGGCGCCCAGCACGATCATCGACTTGGGGAGCTGTTCGAAGTACAGCGCGTGATCCGAGTTGATCACCCGCTTGCCGTCGAACTCGACCCCCGGAAGACCACGGATGACCGACCCGGTCGCGATCACGGTGTGTTTCGTGGCCACGGTGAAGGGGTCGCCGGACTCCGCTGTGATCTCGACCTTGCCCCGTCCCGCGAGTTTTCCACGGCCCTCGAGGTAGGTCACCTTGTTCTTCTTGAACAGGTATTCGACGCCCTTGGCGTTGCCGTCGACGACCTTCTTCTTGTAGGCGTGCATGGCCTCGAGATCGACGTTCGCTCCATCGGGGACCCGGATGCCGAAGGCCGCCGCGTGACGCGCCGTCTCGAGCACCTCGGCCGCGTGCAGCATCGCCTTGGTCGGGATGCAGCCCCAGTGCAGGCAGGTGCCGCCCGGCGCGGGCGCCATCTCGACGACCGCGGTCGAGAGTCCGAGCTGTCCGGCGCGAACGGCGGCGACATATCCCCCGGGGCCGCTCCCGATGATCGTGATGTCGAAGCTCTGCGCCTTGCTGGCGACCACAGATTTCTCCCCGCAAACGATCCGTCGTCGGTGATAAGAAGGGGCCCGTAAGGGGTCCCGGAAGGGTATAAGAGGGGGGCAGAAACCGTCAAGCTGAGCGCCGAAGACGAGCGTGTTTCCGGGTCGAAACGAGTCGTGAGTCCGACTCCTTGGCACGCGCCGTACGTCCGCGTTACGCTGCGCCGCGTTCCCGTCTCCCCATCCAGGTCACCGCCGAGTCATGTCGAACAACTGGTTCACGCCGCACACGGCGCGTCTCGCGGCGCAGCGTCTCGAGCCCTTGGCCAGTCGTGTGAGTCGAGAGTTTCGCCGCCTGCAGGTCGTCGCGCCGATGCCGGTCACGGAGGGTCCGGTCGAGCCCGCGTACTTCGCCGCCGTCTGCCGGTTCCACCGCGTCGCCCGGCGTCTGTCTCACGAGGGCGTGCTGTTCCGCGACCTGGCCAAGGGCTGGTTCGAGTTTCCGGCGCGCCGGGCGGGTCGTACGGTCCTGCTCGCGTGGCGACTGGGCGAACCCGTTCCCGCCGGCTGGTCCGAGCGCGGCCAGCGTGACGGCCCCCTCCGGCTCGATGAAAGCGGTCCCTGGGACGACCCCGCCGACGCGTCTTGAAACCCCGGCCCGGCCCGGGTATCTTCATTCCTCGCGATGCCTACGCCGGACCCCAGATTGGTGCTCCACCGCCGCCCCGAGGGCGACGCGACCGAGAGCGTCTACACCACCAAGATCGACGACTTCATCAACTGGGGTCGCAAGAACTCGCTGTGGCCGATGCCGATGGGCCTGGCCTGCTGCGCGATCGAGCTGATGGCCACCGTGGGGCCGCGCTACGACGTGGCCCGCTTCGGCGCCGAGGCGCTGCGCTTCTCGCCGCGGCAGGCCGACCTGATGGTCGTCTCCGGCACGGTGACCAAGAAGATGGCCCCCGCGGTGAAGAAGATCTACGACCAGATGCCGAACCCGCGCTGGGTCATCTCGATGGGCGCCTGCGCCTCCTCGGGCGGCATGTACCGCTCCTACTCGGTCGTCCAGGGCGTCGACGAGATCCTCCCGGTGGACGTCTACATCAGCGGTTGCCCGCCGCGCCCCGAGGCGCTGCTCGAGGCGCTGATGGAGATCCAGCGCAAAATCCAGCGCGGGGAAAAGAGCGCGGCTCAACTCGCCGGTGAAGCCAGCCCCGCCGCTTGACCCGCTCGCACCTCGGTCACGCCCCACTGGTGGCCCGGATCCGCGACGAGATCCGGCGCGACGGTCCCATCACGTTCGCGCGCTTCATGGAACTGGCGCTCCACGATCCCGCGCACGGCTACTACGCCGCCGGACCCGTCCGGCTCGGAACCGAGGGAGATTTCCTCACGGCAAGCGATCTGGGGCCGGCGTTCGGCAGGGCGGTGGCACAACAGGTCGTCGAACTGGATCGCTGTCTGAACAGCCCCCCGCGGCTCGACCTGATCGAGTTCGGCGCCGGCCGCGGCCTGCTGGCGCGGGATCTGCTCGAGGCCCTGCGAACATCGACGCAGGAAATCCACGCCCGCGTGGGCTACACGGCGGTCGACGCATCCGCGGGCATGCGACGCGAGATCGCCCGGGTCGCGCCCGATGTCGTCCTGGGGCCCCCGCCCGCCGCCGCAACCGGCTGCATCCTGGCGCTGGAGTTGTTCGACGCGCTGCCCGTGCACCGCATCCGTCGCAGCGGCGGCCTCCTCGAGGAGATCGGCGTCGGTTGGGACGGAGAACGGTTTGTTGAAGCGACGATCGCGCCGTCGCCGGAGCTGCGCCGTTTTGCGGAACGTTACGGCGCCGCGGCGGCGGAGGGGTTCGAAGCGGAGGTCGCGCTGGGGTTCGGGCGTGAGGTCGATCGCTGGGATCGGGCCATCGAGAGCGGATTCGCGCTCGTGCTCGACTACGGGGACACGGCCGAACGGCTCTACGCGGTCGAGCGCAAGCGCGGCACGCTGATGGCGTATCGCGCGCACCGAACGACGACCGCCTATCTCGAACGGGTCGGCGAGCAGGACCTGACCGCCCACGTCAACTTCACCGCCCTGACCGACGCCGCAGAAAAGCGTGGGTGGCGGCTGCTCGGCCGGACGACCCAGGACCGCTTCCTGATCGCCAACGGGATCCTCGACGAGTTCGAAAAGATGGACGACGGGGCCTACCGCGATCCGCAACGGATCCGGGCACGGCAATCGATCAAGCAACTGATCCACCCGACCGGAATGGGACGCATGTTCCAGGTCTGGATCTACGGGAAGGGGCTGGACGGCACACCCGAGCTGGCCGGTCTGGCGGACCCGTTCGCGCGCTGAAGTAATGCGTCGCGGCTGATATCATGCACGGCCCTCGAGGTGGATCGATGCTCGTCCCTTCCAAACACCAACCCGCATTCCCGCTCGACCGTTTCCTCGTCCGCGAACAACCCGGCGAAGAGGCCATCCCGCTCGATGTCCTGTTCGTCGGCGGCGGACCCGCCGGTCTGGCGGGCGCGATCCGGCTGGCGCAGCGGGTCGCGCGAGACAACGAGAAGGGCGGCGGGCTCGGCGAGATCGAGATCGGCGTGCTCGAGAAGGCCGAGACGCTCGGCGAGCATTGCCTGTCCGGCGCCGTGATCCGGCCGGAGCCGTTCCGCCAGCTGTTTCCCGACCTCCCGGACGATCAGTTCCCGTTTCGCGGGCCCGTAGACTCCGAACGCGTCTACTTCCTGCGCGAGAACTCGTCGATCCGGCTGCCGACGCCGTCCGAGATGCGCAACCACGGCAACCGCATCGCATCGATCTGCGAGGTGGTGCGCTGGCTCGGCGAGCAGGCCGAAGGGTTGGGGGTCAACGTCTTCACGGGATTCCCCGCCGACGCGTTGCTGGTCGAAGGCGACGCCGTGCTGGGTGTTCGCACCACCCCGAGCGGGCTGAACCGTGACGGGAGCCCCGGCGGCGGTCACATGCCGGCGGGCGACGTCACGGCGCGTGTCACCGTGGTCGCCGACGGCACGCGTAGCGCGCTGGCCCAGGCCTGGCGCGGTTGGCAGGGCGTGACGTCGGAAAACCCACAGATTTACGCGCTGGGTGTGAAAGAGCTCTGGAAGACGAAACGGCCGCTCGACGCCGTGATCCACACGATGGGTTGGCCGCTGCCGTCCGACGCCTTCGGCGGCAGCTTCGTCTACCCGATGGCCGACGACCTGATCGCCCTCGGTCTCGTCGTCGGGTTGGACTACCGCCGGCNNGCGCTTCAAGCGCCACCCGCTCGTCGCGCCGCTGCTCGAAGGCGGCGAGCTCGTCGAGTGGGGCGCCAAGACGATCCCGGAGGGCGGCTATCACGCGGTGGCCGAGCGGTTGCACGGCGACGGCTGCCTGATCGCGGGCGATGCCGCCGGGCTGGTCAACGTCGCGGCGCTCAAGGGAATCCATTACGCGGTGCACTCGGGCATGCTGGCCGCCGACGCGATCTTCGATGCGCTCAAGGCGGACGACTGCAGCGCCGGGTCGCTGGCGGCCTACGACCGCGCGCTACGCGAGAGCTTCGTCTTCGAGGATCTCTACCGCACACGCAACATGCGTCTCGCGTTCAAGTCCGGGTTCGTCGCCGGCGGCGCCAAGGCATGGTTCATGGGCGTGACCGGCGGGCGCTTCCCCGGCGGCCGGATCGACAGCGAAAGCGACGCCGACGAGCCGCGCCGGATCGAGCCCGCGGACGAGTTCAAGCCGGACGGCAAGCTCACCTTCAGCAAGCTGGACGCGGTGTTCCGCTCGGGCAACGCGACCCGCGACGACATCCCGTCGCATCTGATCGTCGGCGAGGA
>JABAOH010001391.1_pt1 | contig 13672 bp, 13 predicted proteins | sample 7062181 | NCBI WGS metagenome assembly JABAOH01 (sample SAMN14538630, study PRJNA623070) | marine sediment metagenome | biome: marine biome [ENVO:00000428]; feature: marine pelagic biome [ENVO:01000023]; material: deep marine sediment [ENVO:00002113]; isolation source: pool of 5 deep marine... | reverse complement strand
TTCTCCTGTTCAACCCCCAAACCCTCCGCGAACTCGCCTTCCCTCTAGGCTTCCTCATCCTCTTAACCCCACCCCCCTCCGAAATCCTCTACGGCCTAGGCTCCACCCTCTCCGTCACCACCTCCGCCACCGCCCACGCGCTCATCACCGCCGTCGGCATCCCCGCCACGCTCTCAAGCGAGTACGGCACCCCCCTGATCCGGATCACGAGCGTCACCGGCGCCACCGTCTCCCTCGCCGTCGACATCGCCTGCTCCGGGATCTACACCCTCATCGGCTTCCTCATCTTCGCTATTTTCATCACATACATCATCCGCGACAAACCGTGGAAAAAACTCGCGCTCTTCGTGACCGGCCTGCCAATACTTCTTCTGCTCAACATAATTCGCCTAACTGCAATCCTCGCCATCGGTTACCAATACGGCGAAGAAAGCGCCGTAAACGCATTCCACCTATTCGGCGGATGGCTACTCATCGTCCTCGGCACGATCCTCCTGCTCGCAATCGCAGAAAAAGCGTTCAAAGTGCGCATATTCGCCAAACCAACCGAACCATGTCCCGCCTGCTCCTCGCCGCGCGAAACGGAACACAGCTTTTGCTTTGCGTGTGGAAAGCTCCTCAAACCCGCACGATCCACACTCACCCGAATCGACGTAACGAAAATCGTCGCCATCGCAGTCAGCGTTGGCCTAATAATGTCGATTCAGGCCCCCGTCTTCGCGCTATCCCAAAGCCCCCCCATCGTGATCATCAACACGCCGACGGGACAACAAGTCTCAACCGAGATTCTACCCGACCTTCCAGGCTACCAGTTGGAGTTCATCTACCGCGACACCACCTTTGAAGCCCGCGCCAAACAAGACATGGCCCTACTCTACCGGTATACCCCCATCAATCAATCAGCAGAGCCCATGTGGGTCACAATCGAAATAGCCCCCACCCGGTCCTCCTTGCACACGTGGGAAAAATGCCTCATCACCTGGCCGATCACCCACGGGTATCAGCCCGACGTGACCCAAATCGCCCTCGAAGACATTCAGCTGATTGATAACCCGCCGATCATCGGCCGCTACTTCGTCTTCCAATACAAACCAACCAACCAAACCCAAGCCGTACTCTACTGGTTCGAAACCACCACCTTCGCCGTAAACACCACCGCACACCAAAAACACGTCAAAATCAGCCTGATCGCCTACCCCGACAGCCTCGACGACCCCGCCGCTTTGGCCACTCAACTTCTCGACAGCGCAACCGCCATTGCCCACTACTGGCAACCCATCAAAACCTGGTCACAAATCGCCCTCGTCCTCTCCCAAACCGGAAACGCCCTCGCGACACTCACCACCGCCCTGCTAGCGATAACCGCCCTCTTTTACGTGTTCCAGCGAAGACAGGAACGACAAACCAACCTCCGCACCTACCACAAACTCCCCGACCCCACCCAACAAACCATCAAAATCACATACGCGACCGAAGAAACCACCATCCCCACCCTCCACAACATAGCCACCACCTATCAGAACACAACGGGAACGCCCACCAACCAAACCGAACTCCTCCAGGAACTCGCGACAATACAAGAAACAGGCATCATCAAAAGCGCCATCGCCAACCGACACGACGAGCCCATCGTGGTATGGAGGACGCACATCGCTCTCTGAGCGAGTGTAGGCTTTCCCATGGAGATCCCGAACGCGCGCGACAAACACAACACACCCGTGTTGAGAAGACCGTTATTCATCTATCGAGAACAGTACGGCAGAGACAAGAACCCGTGAACGAAGGTCTACCCGTCTCTCCGTCTCGGCCTAACGGCGGAAGATAGCACCCCGAATCCTCGATGGTGGTCTTATATGCTGGAAAAAGCTTCTAGAAAATGCTTCCTTATCACTTTAAAAGGAACCACTAAAAATATCAACGGCGATGAAAAATGAGAAGAATAGCAACTTTAGCGGTAAGCGTTCTAGTGATTTCACTACTCCTTGTAGGAACCGTCGAAGCCACCGATTGCTGGCTGAACTTACCCCCCGATCCAGTAACCATGACCATCTATGATGGCACCATCAGCTACTTCGACACCATACTCAGCGACGTCCCCCCCGGCTACGACGTCACCAACGGAACCTACCTCGGCTGGTGCATCGACATCCGCTACGACATTCCACGAGACACTGAACTCAGCGTCATGCTATATCCCAGCTGCGATCCCCCCGCCGGCTTAGTCGGCGAACGGTTTGACATGATCAACTACATCCTCAACCACAAGCAAGGCGAGATGATGGACATTCAACAGGCCATATGGTACTTCTTGAAATACCCCGACGGAACCGCCGAGGCAGCGTGGCGAGACGGATATACTCCAACATCGGCCGCTCAGGCGATGGTTGACGACGCGACGGCCAACGGCGCAGATTTCGTCCCAGGACCCTGCGAAGTGGTCGCAGTTATCTGCTATCCAGCGGAGGAGACGCAGATCACCATCATCGAGCTTCGCAAATGCGAGCTCAAGCAGTTTACGGGATCAGGGGCCTTTGACGGGTTTACAGCACCTGAGACTTACCCAAGCGGCTCGGTCGTGCACGAACTGCACAGCGGTCCAAGAATCTGGTGGGAAGTCACCTACTACTTCGAAAACAGTGAAGCATTCCTAGGCGACGAATTTGATGGCGAAGGCCACTACTTCATCCTGTGGGACAAATGGGGCGGCAACCTCATGGCGCTCGATTCCCCACCAGTCGCATTCGATGAAGTAGAAAACATAGTGACCCTGGAAAACACTGAAGAATTCGACATAAACCCCCGACTAGGCGTAGCTGAAGATGGATACAAAGGCTATATACACCCATCTCTTGACATCTCCGACCTCGCAAGCCAGGGCAACGCCTACATAACATTACACATAGGCGACCAGCAACAGGGAACCAATCCAGGCAAGGGCAGAGGCAGCCACCCGAAGGATGGCAACTCCTACGATGCCGACATCCGCTGGGAGATCGGCTGGCTGGAGCCCGATGAGAATGCAGAACTCACCATATACATCGCTCCAGGCAAGAACCCCGGAGGCAAACTACAGTTCTCAAGCCCCGGCAGCTACTGGATCAACACCGGCCCCCGAGTAAGAGTCTACGGCGATTCTGGCTACGAAGACTTTCTCTACGCGCTCGACAAGACCGTGCAGCTCTGCGTCTGCGTCGACGGCGTGATGGTATAATCATCTAACACGCAAACGTTCCGCCTACACGCCCATCACCCCCTTTTTTCTATTCAAACTTATAGAGCGCCCATACTGCACCCCCACATCATGAACTGGAAAAACGGGCACGCATCGAAGAAAATCTAGCGCCTCCTGAAGCTTGTCAAGAAAAGCTTGAATACTTAGAAATTCCCCAAGGACGTTCCTGCGCGCTAGGATTGGCGACACTACTTGTCCAAAGGCTGCACGTGCACGCAGACTATCACCTGTATCAAGAAAAACTCCACAATCCGCGCAGGCTCGGTTACTTGCCAAATAGAAGGGCAACGAGTCGAGTCTGGTTTGCCAGTACAGCTGCGCGCAAGCTTTTATGTAGCCTTCTCTAAAGAGGAACGTGCATGAAACTCACATTTGGTCGCAAAACCTTCCTCTCAGTTCTCCTTATTGGCATAGTCGCCGGCGGCGTCTCCTTCCTTTTCTTAGGGCTCGTCGACGCAGTGATACACGGGGACTTGTACAACTACGGGCTACAGTTCAGCTACGACTGGGCAAACAAATACTGGACCTACATGCGCATCGCCGTCATCTGCATCATCACGCTCCTCACTGTCAACGGCCTTGCAGTGTTCTATTTCTATCCGCGACGGCGTCACCGCTACCCCATTGAGACCCGTACACAGCTGAAGCTCGAATTCGGCTTGACCCAGATCTTGAGCTTCACACTTCTCGGCACAGGCCTAGCCGCCCTCACCGCATCTATTCTATATGCGTCCTCACCCCTAGCCCTAATCGGTCTCGGCTTGACCTTTTGGGGCGCCCTTCTGCTCTACATAAGAACTGAAAAACACCCCAAAGAAGCGCTAATAAGCAAGACAGCTCCACCAGCACTCGCCACCCTCAACCAGCTGATAACCGAACTGAATTTCAACGGTCACGCCGTGTACCTGCCGCCCAAATACCTGAAAGACTTCGAATCCAGCAAGATATTCATCCCAAAGCAACCGGAGACAAAACTGCCAGCGCCAGAGCAAATGCGCGCAGAAGCAAAAATGTTTGTCACCGACCCCGAGGGCATCCTCCTCACCCCGCCGGGGGCAGAACTGACAAAACACTTCGAAAACACTCTTGAAATCAGCTTCACCAGAATCGACCTGCAGCATCTCGCAAGCCACCTGCCACGACTATTCGTGGAAGACTTGGAAATCGCTGCGAACCTCGAGATAGGCGTCTCGAAACACAAAGTAGACGTTAAGATAGAGAACTCCACCTACGAAACCGTCCACACCGAAGCTGAGAAACTCCCCAAAGTCTGTGGCTCAATAGGCTGCCCCATATGCAGTGCGCTGGCCGGCGCCATCGCAAAAGCAGCAGGCAAGCCGGTGATAATCGAAAGAGAGCAAACAACCGAAGTCGATCGAACCATCAGCGTAGAATATCGTCTACTCTAGAGGCAAAACAGGTGGCACACGATGTCTTTCCCATTAAGCTTCTGGGACATCAGCCTCTGGCTAGCCATCACCGCGATAATCCTTCTCGTCACCACAGAAATGCTCTCACCGCGCTACGGCAAAATCGCTATCCGCATAAACCGAACAAGACTGAGAAACGTCGCCTTTGCCACGTCCATCTTGTTTCTGGTAACAGTAGCAATAAGAATCATCGGCATCGTTCTTAATCCCTGAAAACCAGCGCGCAGAAGCGTCAGAGGCACTGAAAAACCTGTCAGAGTTCTAGAAGATTCATCCTTATGGATTTATAAGCGAGAGTGCCCAAAACAACTCAGATAGTCCAGGTGAGGTACAAATGAAGACTATTAGGCCAGTTGTTTATATGCTTGTTGGAACATTACTCTCGCTCCTAGCGTTAAGTAGCACGCTTGTCTACGCCGCAGAACTGAAAGGAACCATACCAGGCAGTATCAACGCCCTCGATTCAGGCTACGCCATAACCCGATGGCCATACACCGATGGTGAAATCATGATAGGCATGGATGCTCAGGTAAGAGCGTTGACAACCCATCCTCCCCATCCAGAAGCAACACAGGTAGTATTCAGATGGATTCGACCAGATAACAGTACATTGCCATACTTAGGACCGGTACCCCTTACACTTAGCGGTGACACTTGGGACGGGCTACCCGTATGGGACGCCTACGAGACCAGAACTATAGACATGCTCGGACCCTGGGGCGTCCAAGCGCTGTTCGCAGACAGTGAAGGCAACACGTTACCTCTCTCCCCGCTCCCCACCGTGAGCATCAGAGCGATTTCATGGCACGCTGTTCCAGAGGTCCCGTTGGGCACAATCGCCTCCCTCTTAGGCATGTTTGGTGGCATCCTTGTCTTCGCCGTCTTTCGAAAAAGAGCGACAATCCCAAAAGTTCCCTAATCCTCCTTGACCAACTCTTCTTTTCTTTCCATTTCGGCAGCAGATGTAAGGTGCGCACAAGTTCAGATCTCGGCGACCCTCTGACAACGATCTCTATCCGAAGACCACCAATAGACTCGCAGGAAGTACGTGTGCACTTAAATACTTGATCCGTCCCCAATCCATCCGAATGCACGCACTCGGGGACACTGTTGACCAAAAGACAATTCCAGGATAAGTTAGAGGAAAACATACTCCTGACAATAAAGACCCATCAGCCAAAAACTGTCGACCAGTTGATCGAACTAGTCCGTCAACGCGACAATTCTCTGTCAAGACAAGAAATCCTAGATCGCGTACTTGGACTCCAGAGTCAGGGCAAACTCTCCCTAGAAGAAATCCCAACCCCTACTCCCCAACGCATCACGCATTTCCTCCGTACTCCGGATGCCAACTGGTATTGGGCCACGATCGCCTGTGTGGTGCTAACCACAATCGTGACTTTCACCGTTTCAGAAAGCGCCTACCCACTAGTCTATGCGAGATACGTGCTTGGCACAATCTTTGTCATATGGCTACCCGGCTACACCTTCATAAAAGCGCTATTCCCAACAGCAGTCCCAATCAAGACACCCACAAAAAATCTTGACGCTGTAGAGCGTATCGCGTTGAGCCTAGGCATGAGCCTAGCCCTCGTCCCCATAGTCGGCCTCCTCTTGAACTACACTCCGTGGGGCATCCGCCTGACCCCAATCGTCCTCAGCCTCCTCTCCCTGACAACCGTCTTCGCCACAACAGCAATCATACGAGAACACCGAAACAAACTCGAGAAAGAACCGTGATGTCAAACGATCTGACAAGAATCGCCGAAGACTCGGCCAGAGGAGGCTTCTTTCTAGCTTCTGGAGCCATTGCCGCAACAGTCGTCTCCGCCGTCGCGACCATACTAGTCGGCAGATTCCTCGGCCCAGAACTCTACGGCCAATACACCCTGTCACTCGTCATACCAGGAATGCTATTCACTTTTGCGGACTTCGGAATTGGACAGGGGATTGTCAAATTCGCCGCAAGCCTTCAAGCAGAAGGCAAGATGGGCCACGCAGCAAAGATAATCAAGTACGCAACGCTGCTGAAGGCCTCAATAGGACTTGCCTTCTTTATCTTGAACTTCGCCCTAGCCAACTTTTTCGCAACTGTACTCCTTCACAGGCCAGAACTCGGGTTTTATCTTAGAATTGCATCCGTAACCCTGGTATTTCAAACCGTGCAGGCAGCTGCAACCTCTGCTTATTTGGGGCTGGACAAGACAGAATACAGCGCCGTCACAAGCAACATTCAAGCGATCTCTAAAGCCGTGGTCTCAATTGCACTAGTCCTCCTTGGCTTCAGCGTCGCCGGAGCGGTCTTGGGTCATGTGACCGGCTGGATAAGTGGTGGCGTCGTTGGTTTCAGCATACTGTTACTTGTTCTGCACAAATCTGATGAAGACGGCGACGCGAAGAAGCATGGCGATAGCCCTACATTCAATCAAACCCTACGGTCTTTAATGAGCTACGGAATTCCACTCTACATATCTGCAATCTTGGTGGGATTCATCTATCCGTACCAAAATATCATACTAGGCATTTTCGTGGCAAACACTGATATAGGAAATTTGAAAGCCGCCGCCAACTTCGTCACATTGATAACCGTGGTTTCCCTACCCATTGCCACCGCCCTTTTCCCCGCCTTCTCCAAAATAACCGCCACAAGAAACGAGAAAACAAAGACGTTCTTCAAGTTCGCGAACAAATACACTACCCTGCTGATAGTACCAATCGCGATACTACTCTTGATTCTTTCTGACGAGATCGTTCAAATAATCTATGGGGCAACCTATGAGACGGCCGCCTTCTTCCTCTCTGTCTACTGTCTCCTCTACTTGCTAGTCGGACTTGGATATCTCACGTTGACAAGCCTGTTCAATGGCTTAGGAGAAACACGAATCACCCTCACAACAAGCCTCATAACATTTCTAGCAATCCTCACACTCACTCCCCTGTTGACCAACGCCTACGGAGTACCCGGTTCAATAATCGCACTCATATCTGCGAATGCCACAAGCACCTGCTACGGCATGTACGTCGCGAAAAGAAACTTCCAAATCCGATTCGACACCGAATCCCTCATCAAAATCTACACCATAGGCGGGGCATCAGCTGTTCCGTCGCTATTGCTACTGCAAATATCCCCGTTGCCTACCCTCCTCAACGCCGTCGTCGGTGGACTACTATATACATTCATATACGCAACTTTGGCGTCACTAGCCAAAATAATAAGTGCCTCTGAACTCGAAACAGCCATCGAAATCACCCAAAAAACCAAACCCCTCGCTCTACTCATCAAACCATTTCTGTGGTACCACAAGAAACTCTTGAAACGTCGAAATTCGACAGATAGATCCTTCTGAAATGTCACGCAAACACCTTTGAACTACAAAGGCAGACGAAAAAGAAGCCTTAAACTTATCCCAAGGCAGACATGAGTCAAAGAGAGAGAAACTTATGTTTGCCGTTGGACACCTAGCCTTAGGATATCTAACCGGAAAAGCGACGTCTAGGCTCCTAAACGCGGACGCAAACATTCCTCTGTTGCTCGTAGTCTCGGTAATCCCTGACATCGACATGCTAATACCGGGGTTGGAACACCGAGGACCAGTACACTCGATCATCGTTCTTACGCTCGTCCTAATTCCCGCTTTCATAAGATACAGAAGAAGAGCCATACCCTACTTCATAGCCTTGATTACACACTCCCTCATCGGCGACTCGTTAACAGGCGGACAAGGAACACAGCTACTCTGGCCAATAACCACGAATTGGTACGGGCTAGGAACATACCCAGAAACCCTTGTAAGCGTCTCTCTCGAATGGGCCCTCTTCATCAGCTGCATCGCTGTCATGCTCAACACAAAAGATATGCGCCTGCTATTCCAACATCATCAATCCAACCTACTATTGACTATACCAACAGCCACCGTTCTACTCCCAGCAGTCTTCACCGTTCCCCTATACGTCCCGCTTGAACTCCTAATCCCCCACCTCGCATATCTGACGATCTTCACCATCTCCATCATCATAGACTTGAAAGCACGTTCGAAGAAAACAACAACAAAACAAACTCCTTCTCCAAGTCTCTAGTATAGTATCGCTAGGCCATACTGTTGGAAAAAACCAACAACCAGCGATACCTAGCTTGGAATAGGTTTGTAGCGTCTGCAAAAAGCAGTAAAACAGTTTGCTTGCCTAAGCCTCTATCCGCTGCCAACTATGACGATGTCGAAGCCGAAGTCGGCTATTCCTTCTATGCTGGGAGACACCGCCAAAGTGAAAGTCACCTTCACAACCTCACCAGGGTTGAGAGTCTGGCCACCATAATCCCAGCTAAACGTCATGTAATCAGAAACGCCTGATGGACTCCAATTCGATGTATACATCGACAAGACAAAAGCGGAGTTACCCTCATTCTTGGCATAACACACAAAATCCTCGTTCGCCCCAGGCTCAAGCATACCCCAATCAATTGAAGACAGCGGGTAGTTGCACTCTATGTCCGAATACACTCCCACTCCAATCGCCTTCACGGTTCCAGCATTGGAGATCGTCCTATTCGTTTGAACGGTCGCCAACGCAGAAAGAGCTACAGCGTACACAACAAGACCCACCAGAGCACTCGTGACTACGATCTCGGTTTTCTTCAGCGGTGACGCATCCTAGATATGTATTGTGTATTAAGATTTAATAAACATTTCCGTCGAATCACTCCACAGTTAAACACTTCCCCTGCCAAAAAGCTAATCATCCACAAGCGATATGCTACCAAGAGTTCTTTCTAGAATAATTATATTCACTCTGTACNNTGGATGATTTCCTTCGAACTATCTGCCATTGACATCGCCCTTGCTGTGGCGGTCATCATACTTTTTGCGCTATACCTGTCGAGATCATCAACGGAGACTACAGTCAAACCCGCGACCTCGACTCCGAAGAGAAAACTGCAGCAACACCGGAATAGGTCAACTGAAGAACATCAACAAAGACCCGGGGAAAATGATCGGACGTGCCCCTACTCTTTCGGATATTTGGCAAATCTTCCCAAGAATGCCGTGACTCCTGATACGTGTCTCAGTTGCCCACGGATGCTTGGATGTTCCTCTGAAACTCAGTAGCTCACGCACTACGTTTTTATGATTCAGCTCGCCTGCTTTCAGCAACACTCAAATAGAACAAGGACCCAGATGCTCCAAACAGGTAGAAATGTTGAGGGCCTTTCGTTCTACAATTCGAGAACGTTTTGTACGTGTACAAAAGAATAAGAAATTCCTGCTTCTGGGGCTGTCACTCGTGGTAATCGCGTTTTCGTCCGTTGCAATAGGACTCATGATCCGAGCGTACGAGCAGATGAGAACCATCCCAACCTCAGGAGAGATCAAGGTCTTCGGAGTAGGTATATATTGGGACGACGCCTGCAACGAAACGGTAGCCTCGCTTGACTGGGGATTAGCCGAACCAGGGCTGACAACAAATGTGACAGTCTACATACGAAATGAAGGAAATGCGCCAGCGATTCTAAACCTGAACACAACAGAATGGAACCCAGCAGAAGCGTCAGACTATATCACACTCAGCTGGGACTACAACGCCGAAACGATTGATATAAACCAAGTCATTCAAGTAACGCTGACCCTGTCAATATCTCCCAGCATCGAGGGAATAACCACCTTCGCCTTCAACATAACCATATTCGCATCACAGACTTGAAGAAGAGAGTATCCAAGTCCACCCCCACGCCAAGACATGTTGGAAGAATCCAATGCTGTGGTCCTTTCGCTAAACAGCACGGATGAAGCCAGACATCAGATGGCTCACACAACCTACTTAGTATCAAGCGATAATGCCGCGGGCACGAAGGAATCTGGCGCCGAGCTGATATCGAGTGTTAACCTTGGTGCTATGCCAGTTGCCCTGTAAACTCAAGCGTAGCGAGACGACAACAGCCCAAGACAGCGTATCTACGGGCATCAAGACCTGGGATCCCTATTCAGCCATGTCTGCATATTCTGCACACTGGAATATGCGGTTTCCCAGAACACGCCTTTTTAGGCTTCGAGAGTTGTGTTATAGATGAAACGTATAGAACAGCCCCCTAGTGATAATTTATGTTAAAGAAAAACTGGGAAGACTGGTTGGAATGGGGTAATAACCCCCGCAAACGCCGCGACCGCCTCTACATCATGGCGGAGATCCTGAACGTCGCCAAAGACGGCGTCCTCAAGACCCAGATCATGTACCGCGCCAATCTCAGCTTCGCCCAACTGAACAACTACCTCGAGCTCCTCATGGACCTGAAGCTACTCAACGAGAACAGCTCAGACCGAAAGACAATCTACAAGACAACGAAAAAGGGCGCCAAATTCATGGAAAACTACAAAGAAATCGTGCTCCTCCTGAAGAACAACAGTGAGGACTGCCCGAAACACCCGAAAACATCAACGTGGTAGACTTAACCTGCCATCCAAAGTCGCAGGCGTTGAAAATCCGAGTGGCCAATAGCGCGTAGTTCTTCACGTAATGATCTTGGCCGTGACCCCGTCCACCTTGACGCTCTTCTCTTCCCCAGTCGCAACATTTCGGAAGGTTATCTCAAAGATGGGACTGTAGATAACCGCAAACTCCGAGACCTCAAACACCTCGTCACCGACTCCTTCTAAATCTTGGGGCCTATGCACGATTTTCGAGCGCACCGCGTCGATCGCCTGTGCCGGCGACATATTCAGCTTCTCTAGCCGATGCTTATGCTCCTTCAGCACCTTCGTTGGATGTTCCTCACACGGCGCCGAGGGCACCACATCAGGTGAGACTTCACGTCCGGATGAGTCCAGAATCAGATAGGCCTTATCTTCGTAGGAACGCCGCTCCTCCCCTTCGATCCGCACAACCTTCCGCGTTCCATTCACATCCCGCAAGATCTCCGGCTCAAAGTCTTCATCCAAAATCTTGATGCCACTCGCCTCATTCCCGATATCAAATGTGAAAACCCGTTTCTTGAAGTAATCCACCCGGTACCGCCCATCCACCACCACATATGGTTCATACGACCGTTCAATGGAAACCACCCGAATCTCCTCGGGCCCCGGCTTGAACAGACCCGCCTTCGTAAACAACCGACTCTTCATCTTCTCAGCCGTAAGCTTGATGACCGTCGGATCGATCCGCGACTTGTACACCACAGTCTTTCGCTTAACAATCTTCTCCGGCAAAGGAGACGTCTCACCCAATTAGAACACCTACATCATAGAGAAAAAATATCCACTGATTAATCATTTATGAATCCACACTCAATATCTGCGGTCCAAACACCATCGCACATTCAGTACACTTGCAGATCATGATCGCGCTACATCAAACCCCGAATCCTTACGCGAGACGTCCCGTTGCCACCAACACCATCACATTGAGGTACAAGATCGTTAGACTCACGACGATTGCCCTATCGAGACGCACCCCCTTCGCAAAGCAGAGAGCAGAAGACATCAACAACAGGCTCCAGACCTGAAGCGGCAGAAGGAGCAACCTGGACACACCATAAGGAACCAACAAATATAGGTAGGGAAAGGCGGCCAACGGAAACGCCGAGATGCCGAGACACGTCAACAGCTGCAGGTTTCCTGCACCCCGTCGATACAACAAGTAGATGAGCAAGTCCGACAGCAAAAAGGCTCCAACCCAATTGAAAAAGAACACGAGAACCATCGTCTCAAACTCATACGCGGAAAACGGAAAGTAGAAGAACAACAGGGCATCCACATGGGCGACCGCCGCTCCCACTGCCCCGAGAAGCAGGATCAAAATCGCCACAGGCAACCATCGCGCAGGTCGCGTTGTTCTGGCGAAAACCGGAGAAAGAAGCAGCCAACGCCCCAGACGATGACTGAAGGCCTCGCCAACCGCCAGCGTCGGCGGCACGCTGCCCTCCGTCAACACTCGATACAATAAACGTCCCCGATCGTTCAATATGTACTTTCTATGCTTATCTTGCCCAATGAAGTCCGAAAGCATGTCCAAGTGATAGTATACCGTGCCCACGCCCAAGTTCAAGGTCGCCCGCAACTCGATGAACCCGATCTTCTTCCGATGGCCCAATAGCTCGAGGATCTTACGTCGGGTCGGATCCCGCAGAAGCGTATAATAGCGCGACAGGTCCTCCGTATCAGGTCACCACACTTGCGAACAGGTCGCGAATATTTATGTCTTAAGGCAACCGGCGCAGCCCACAGAAGTAGCTTCTAGAGGCTAATCGCATCAACCACGGAAATATTGCCCCAGGGGAATACACTATTTATCCTGTAACCCAGAAATTAGCATTGACCAGATACTCCAGTAGACGGAGCATAAGCTATATGACTTACTATATCGCAGAAATCCGATTCAACAGGAAGCACGCGAAGTCGAAGCGAGATAAAGAAACGAAAAAGCGCAAACTAGCATACCTCCTCACCTCAGCGGTAGCAGCAATACTGATTCTAGCCACCTTCTTCACGATCTCAACGGCACTCAGTACAGACGAGTCTGAAGTCACAGAAGCCCTCGAACACCTCTCGGACGAAATCCTAACCCTACCTGACGAGGCTTTCGAAAACCCAAAATCCGCAACGGGCCACAAAGGCGCGCTAGCCAACAAGATCAACGCCGTCGTCCACCAAATTAAAGCTGGAGCCTTCGATGGTTCACTCAACAAACTGGAGAACGACATCAAAACCTCCATCATCGACTGGATCGACCCAGCATACGCTGCCGACCTCATCGCGCTAGTTGACGAAATCATCGATCTCGTACAGGAAATCACAGAGCCAACCCCAGACTTCACCCTCGAAGCCCATCCAGACACTTTGACCATTGCACAAGGAAGCGCAGATACAACAACCCTCACCATCGAATCCCTAAACGGATTCGACCAGTCAGTGGATCTAACCATCACGTCGCCACCCACAGCGGGCATCACAACCACACTGGATCCACCACAGGTCACACCGCCCCCAGACAGCACTGTCCACTCCACCCTGACCATTGACGT
>JABAOH010053464.1_pt1 | contig 13678 bp, 11 predicted proteins | sample 7062181 | NCBI WGS metagenome assembly JABAOH01 (sample SAMN14538630, study PRJNA623070) | marine sediment metagenome | biome: marine biome [ENVO:00000428]; feature: marine pelagic biome [ENVO:01000023]; material: deep marine sediment [ENVO:00002113]; isolation source: pool of 5 deep marine... | reverse complement strand
AAACCTTTGTGTGGGTGAAAAACGTATGAGTGTCTCAGATTTTATCGTAAAGTTTTTTGACAAGAAGTACGAGAGACTTTCTTTGGAGGAGTTGTGTAGGGCACCGGTCTCAGCAATAAGTGGAATCAGTGAATCGGACGCCGCTGATTTGAAAAAGGCTTTTGGAATCGACACGGTAGAAGAGTTGGCCACAAACAAATACGTGTTACTGGCTCAAGGAATTAACTGCTTTTCAAAATCTTCGGGGGAGATACTGGACAAGAAGTTCGAGTCGGCTGAGTTCGAAGAGTTAAGGATAAAGCCGGTGTCAGCCATTTCTGGCATCTCCGAAAGTGACGCTGTCCTCCTCAAGAAGGCCTTTGGAATAGAGACTGTCCAAGAACTGGCAGAGAACAAGTACGTGATTATCGCCCAGTTCATAACAGCATTAGCGTCTTTAGCGAAAATTTTAGGCCTTTCTCTTTGAATTCCACNNGTTCGCAACAGCAATAGCGTCTTTAGCGAAACTTTTAGGCATTTCTCTTTGAATTCTGCAATTCAACCACCGAGTTATCTAGGCTTTACACACCGTCAATTTTCCTCCTTTTTTACACTCTCGCGCGCCAGAAACCAAATCTTTTCAACAATCAAGGTTACTATGCATGGAAACAGAAATGAAGAACCCGGATCATTTCTATCAATGAAGAAAATAGAGCAAGAAGCCTAAAAGGCGATCTTGAAATCAAAAAACGTGCAGTCCATTACGTATGTTTGTGGCATGCTACGTAGTGTCCGTTTCCAACGTCAATTAATGTCGGTTCCTTCGTGCTACATATTTTTCCGATTTTCTCTGGGCACCTTGTGTGGAATCTGCACCCTGGCGGCGGACTGATTGGGCTTGGGATTTCCCCTGGGATGACCACTTCACTTCGCTTTGATGTTGGATCGGGTACCGGCACAGCGGAAATCAAAGCTTTTGTGTAGGGATGTAAAGGTTCGTAAACTATTTTATCTGTTGAAGCCATTTCCATTATTTTGCCTAAGTACATGATGGCGATTCGATCGCACATGTGGCGGGCTAATGCTAGGTCGTGGGTAATGTACAGANNCTAGGAATTCGGGACGGAGTACGAAAGCTCTGGCTATGGAAACTCTTTGCCTCTGGCCACCACTTAATTCATGGGGGAACCTGTAAAGGAATTCTTCGGGAGGCAATAACTCAACTTCGGCTATTGCTTCTTTCACTCTTTCTTCTATTTCAGCCTCGTCACTCAACGTTTTCTGAACCCTCAAAGGCTCCGCCACGATGCTGCCGATCGTCATCCTCGGGTTTAAGGACTCGTATGGATCTTGGAATATTATTTGCATCATGCGGCGTAACGGTTTCAACTCCTTTTCTGGAAGAGTTGTTATGTCTTTGTCGCCGAAGTGTATTTTCCCACTCGTCGGCTCAATCAGCCTCAGCAGTAGTCTTCCAGTAGTTGTTTTCCCACTGCCACTTTCTCCAGCTAAACCGAAAACCTCTCCCCTCTTTATTTCAAAACTGATTCCATCAACTGCACGCACGAACATTTGTTTCCTTGAAAAAAGGGTTTCAAAGAAACCTTTCCTTACTGGAAACCATTTTCGTAAATCTGTTACTTTCACTAGCGTTTTCCCATTCGTCATAGTTATTCCATCTCATGCTTTTTTGACGAGGTGACACGCAACGTAACGCTTTCCCGCCTTCACTAATTTCGGTTCCTCTTTCCTGCAAACATCCATGACGTAGGGGCATCTGGGATGAAACCTGCATCCTGGAGGCGGATTTAAGAGGTCGGGGGGGAATCCTGGGATAGAGGTCATACGTCTTTTTTCTGCTTTGATGCTTGGAAAAGCGCTTATTAGGCCTTGCGTATAAGGGTGCAACGGTTCTTTATATATGGATACGATGTCTCCCTGCTCCACGATTTTTCCTGCGTACATAATGGCGATTTTGTCGCAGGTTTCGGAAATAATTGACAGATCGTGAGATATTAGTATCATTGCCAAGTTTAACTTCTCCTTCAACTCTTTCATGAGTTTTAACACTTGCGCTTGTACGATGACATCTAGAGCTGTCCCCGGTTCATCTGCAATTAAGAGATCTGGGTTGCATGCTAGGGCCATGGCTATCAACGCGCGTTGCCTCATCCCACCGCTGAATTCATAGGGGTAATTGTCGGCCCTTGACGGGTCAATACCTACCGTTTCTAAAAGTTTTTCAACCCTTTTTTTAGCCTCTCCTTTTTTCACGTTGGGCTCGTGGACGGAAATAGCTTCAACGATTTGGTCTCCAACTTTGTAAACGGGATTGAGGGCGTTCATGGCTCCTTGGAACACTATCGATATTCCCTTCCATCTTATCTTCCGCATCTGTGTTTCTTTAAGCTTGACGAGGTCATCACCCTTGAACAGTATTTTTCCTCCCAAGATTTTTCCTCCTGAGGGAAGAATTTTCAGAAGAGATAACGCAACCGTGGTTTTTCCACATCCAGATTCTCCAGCTAACCCCATCATCTCTCCTTTGTCCACTTGGAAGCTAACTTCATCTACGGCTCTCACTGGTCCCCTGATTGTAAGATAATGGGTCGTCAAGTCTTGGACATCTAGCATAACCATGTTTTGGGGCATCCTTTAACTGAGTTTCCAGCCATTCACCCTTTTTTTTGAAAGCCTCAAGTTTTCAGAGATGAATGTAGATATAAACCTTCTCGTTCCCACGAAATTAGCCTCAACGGCATGAACCATGCTTGCCTTGCCTCATCCTCACGTGTGGGCCCCCATAAAATTGAGGCAATCCGTTTGTTCGCACTCTATTTTGGTGGAGGAACGTTTAGAAAGGTTTGCTGACAATTCCTAGTTTGGAAGCTTTGAAAATGCAAGCGCAGTGGGTTGGAAAGAACGTTGATTTAGCCTTGTTGAGCCAGTTTGTCGAAGATTTTTTCAAGAGCAAAGGCTTCAAAACCGCAAAGGATACGTCGACAGAAGGATATACGGTTTCAGGGAAGCCCCAACGCGGTGGCGACATACTTGGACGGGTGATTGTAAGAATTCTCGGAAGCTCCAATGACTTTTCGATAGAATTCTTAACTAGCAAGCATACACGATCTGCTATTAGATCAGGCTTCATGACCACCATGTTTGGAGGGGGCATCCTTCTTCTTCGGGGTTTGAAATCCCAAGAGGCGCTAGAAAAACTAGAAAATGATTTTTGGATCTACATAGAAGAAGAGATGACGCATTTGATTGACTCAGCCAGTTAAGGTTCGAAAAGTGATTATCTTAACCTTCGCAGGATTGACCTTAGCGATGGCAGTCTCTCTGACATAAGAATCTTCAAGAAAACAAGTGCGGATATTCCACATGCAACGAAAATGGATAGCGCAGCCATGACATCTATTAACACGGATAAGAACGATTTTCGTAGAGCCACAGGCGAATTTACAATTCTACCCTTGAAACTCGTTAGCAGGGCGTTATCATCTCTATCCAATTCCCCTAGAAGCGTGCTTGCCATCGCCTCTACTGTGTGATACCCCAAAATGAGCCGGTTCAATTGGGTAAAGCCAAATGTTAGGGTTGTCTTAGCTCCAGCCGCCAAAGTAACATCACCGCTGCTAAAATATTTGAAATCGTAATAAATAGCAACGTCGAAGGTCTCGTTGAAGTCTCCCTGATTTTCAACTGCCACCTCGACGGTCAAAGTCTCTTCACCTGACACATTCATTAAGGAAACCGTAAGGTCAGTGACGGCTACATCATGGACCTCGTGGTGCAGCTGAAGCGTAGGATCTCCGATCAAAGTCAAGCCATAAAACTGGCGTTGAAGATAATTGTATCTTTCATGGAGCTTAACGTACCATCGATGGAAAGCCGCGCCTACACATTTGCCTTCCGATAAAGATTCATAAAAATCGCTGACTGGGAGCGTAGAGATAGTTTGTGTAGAACCAACCGCTAGGAGACCATAATCATTGCCGAATACTGCTGAGCCTGCTAAATAGTCTGTCTCGGTGTACCTTGTAGCCGAACAAACGACAAAGTGATAGAAGGAAATGCGAGGGTTAATAGATCTATAATCAGAAGAATAGACGGTGCCATCCCACTGAAACCATGATTCCTGTGATGTTTCCAGTTCGTCTGGAGGAACCATGAAAGTATGGTTATCATGGGTGCCGTGGCACATGACGTACACCCATTGGTAGCCCAATGGATCATGAAGTCTTTTTTTGTAGTCTGTGGCGTTGGTTGTCGCCCGGTCTTTTACAAAAACAATGTCAGAGCATATTTTGCTTAAGGAAGATTTTGCATCATTCACTGTATTCGTGTTTGTTCCGCCGTCATCGAGGTATATCATGCCCCGCCACCATGGTAGAGTAAGCGTGCCAGTTCTGTAGCGATGATTTTTGTCGAAATAATCGTTAAGCAACGAAGTCTCATCACCTGCGACATCAGGGACCCTAAGTCTTCCGACCCATATCTCCGGCGCTACGTCTCCAGAGTGTCCATCGTAAATCATGTCGTTATCTGAGTCTGTCCAGACTCCATCAAGATCCATGTAATATAGATCTATAGGAAACTCTTTGTCACCTGTTTCAAACCATGCCCCAGGAATGTTCCCTACTAAAAGACAACCCGCAAGGTTATGACGCGCGTTTTCTTGCAGATAAGACCTGATACCTGCTGGCGTATTATCCAAGAGTTGACCAGTCTCCATAATCTCCACTTCGAATCCTGAGTTTTCCACGTCAACTGCATACTGGTCCAGGGAAGACTTTATGCCTGCGTAAATCGTTGAGTTGACTAAAACGTAAATTAAGGGGTTTTCTCTTTCGTCACTCATCGCCAGAAGTGTATGTTCCGGATGACCTGAAGCTACTTGGGGCGCTAGGAAGAACATTAGAACAAAACCCAACAAAACGGTCTTCTTGAGCATTTCAGTCAAGAATTTAACTTTTCCATAGGTATTAAGCTTTATGAAGAATCAGAGATTGAGATCACATCAACGTCTTCTTCTAAGCTTTGGGTTAAGTATCTCGTCAAGAGCGTATCCAAGCAAAATGAACGAGACGGATACCAGCGCTATACTTATGCCCGGAGGAATTATCCACCATAACCTTTCTAAGCCCTCATTAATCTGTGCGTCGTAAAGTATTCTTCCCCAAGAGACTACTTTCGGATCGTAAAGCCCGAGCCAGCTGATGGCTGCTTCATATGTGATGGCGGCTGGAACCGAAAGGGCCAGTGAAACATAGACTAGAGACACGACGTTTGGGAGAATGTGCCTCGCTATGACGTGGAACCTGCCAGCTCCAACAGCTTTAGCCGCTTCAACAAATGGTCTCTCCTTTAGACTGAGCGTTTGGGACCTCACTACTCTTGCGAACCCCATCCAATTCAACACGCCGATTACTACAATAAGGTTCCCTATGGAGGTTCCTAAAACTGCGATTAGGACTATTAGCAATGGTAGCACGGGTAAAACGAGTAGCATATCAGAGAACCTCATCAGGACTTCATCCACAAATCTTCCAACGTAACCAGAAACTATTCCGACCAGCAATCCGATAGACACTGATAACAACGCTGCGAGTAAGCCTACGAAAAGCGATATTCTTGCTCCATAAAGAAATTGCGCGAATATGTCTCGCCCCAGCTGATCTGTTCCAAGAGCACCATAGGCCGAGCCGTAAAGCTTTACGTTGAGGTCATCAATGTAGACGATGGTCTCAAATTCTTCGCCAATCGTTTCCTCTTTGTCATCTATGAACAAAACAGAAATATCGTATGTATAGTTGGCTGGTTCCGAGAAAACTATTTTAGCGGGGTCCATCCAGACATCACCGCCGAGCCTCTCCTTGAAGTCAGAATCGTACGAATCTATAGGAGGCCTCGGAGTTAATCCCGTTTTGGTGGTGTTCTCAATTTTTTCACCCCAAAAAGCGGGGTAGGATTGGTTTCCTCCAACTTGATTGATGGTAAATGAGACCCTGACAGGAACTTTTTCAACGCCTTCGGCAAAGAGGGTTATGTTGCAAGAGAATCTTCTAGGTGGACCGTAGGGGAAGGGGAACTCTTTTGTCAAGTGTGCTTCGACTTTTTGAGCCAACACTGTGGAGCTTTTTCGTCTGAACACTATGGAAGCGCTCCCGTTTCCCACGTTAGGGTCGTAGCGGAGGGTGATGCTGGCGCTTTCACTAGATGATGCCGTGAGATTCCATTCTTGAAAGAGTGAAGTTATGGTAGGAAAACCTTGTTCCGTGGTCAATTGAAAGTTTCCGGTTAAGTTCTCGCCTCCTGGTAGGGATCTAAACCACGAGGGGGCAGCGAAGTCTCCTGCAACATAATATCCATATATCGGGTCGTTAGATGTGAGAAGGGGGGCTGCCAAAGCTATGGCAATGTAGAAGATTAGAATTGCTACTCCGAAGAGTCCTCTTTTGCTGCGCCTAAAGGTGTTCCAAAATTCTTGGAATCTTTTGATTTGGAATCTTATGATAGCCCTATAGTTTGCCGTCACCTGTTCTCACCCGTACTTTATTCGGGGGTCTATGACGCCGTAAAGAAGGTCTGCTATGAAGTTGGCTACGATGACGCAGATGGCTATTAGGAAAAAGATGCAGTGCAGAACCGGATAATCCGTGAAATCTATTGCCTTCCAAATCCACATTCCTAGTCCTGGATAGTTGAAAACTTGCTCTGTTATGATGGCTCCCGAGAGTAGAAAGCCGATGGATATTGCCGCGTTGGTTATTAGGGGCAGTGAAGCGTTTTTTAATGCGTGTTTGAACAGTATCGTTCTTTCTTTGAGCCCTTTTGCTCTGGCAGTCATAATGTAGTCTTCCGTAAGGGTTTCTAGCATTGTTGCTCTTGTTAAGAGGAGATAGCCGCCATACATGAAGAGGGTCAGGGTTAGGGCTGGCAAGAAGAGGTGCCACAACTTGTCGATAATGTAAACGAATGTGTTTGGAGCTGGGTTGATCGCTGAAAAAGAAGTGGTTCCCACGCTTGGGAACCAGCCCAAGCGATAAGAAAAAATTAACAATAAGATCATTCCAAGCCAAAAGGAGGGAACAGAGTAGGTGGTTAGGGAAGACAATACTGTTAAGCTGTCGATGATGCTTCCTCTCTTGTAAGCTGCTACGACTCCTAAAACGATGCCGATTATTATTGATAATATTGTGGAAACGCCCACTAGAAGGAAAGTGTTTAGGAGGCGGGCCGCCACTTCGTCGGCGATGGGTTTCATTGAAATGTAAGATATCCCGAACTGTCCGGTTAGCATGTTGCGCATGTACACTACAAATCTAACATGGACTGGTTGGTCCAAACCCCAGAGCTCTTGCATTGCTTTTGCTTCCTCTACGCCTCCCAGGCGGGCTTGGTTCGCGAATAAGGCTGTGGGGTCTCCTGGCATCAAGTCGAATATGGCGAAGTTGAGGGCGAGGACGAAGAGGATAAGTGCGAGGGAGTAGATCGTCCTTTTTAGTATGTATGTTCTGAGACCCATTGATGTGTCCCTTTTTTGGTTGATATTTCTGTCAGAACGGGAGTATTTTAACTTTTACTTATCAGCTTTTCAGAAAAAGCTTTTAAATTTGAACGCAAACAGTATGGCTGACAAGTAAAAGAGGGAAAAATCTTGAGATCAAAAAGTGCGATTCTGTTGACAATGCTTCTTGCGACATTGACGCTTTTGACTGCAGTTCCAATGGTTTCAGCGCAGGTAATGGGTCCGCAAATGGACTTTTTGCATATCATAAATTATGGCATAGACTGGAAAGAGTTTGCAGCGTTAGAAGCTGATGAGATTGACATTACCGACTGGTATCTCACTAAGACTTATGTTGACAAGTTTGCGGTTAATCCAGAGATTGTAATGTTGGCGTTCTCGGAAGTGGGCACTTACGAGTACGACATCTACAATCAAAGGTGGCCGACAGGGTGCGACGGTCTGGCTCCCCACACACGCCAACGTCCAGAAACCGGTGCGGGGGATGGTAATCCTCCAAGTCAAGGTGCAGATTGGGATCCAGAAACTGACACATGGAAAGTTTACTTTGATGCCGATTGCGAGTGGTGCGTGAGGTCTTGGGGCTTCAGGCTGGCGCTAGCCTATTTGACTGATAAGGACTACGTCCGAACGGAGATACTGAAAGGCTTTGGCGTCATGTTGCCCACGTGGCTGACAGGGCCACAACTTGGCTGGGCCAACATGAACAACCTAACAGCTTCGAGTTTCACCTACCCCGGACCGAACGGAGCCGTATTCATACCGAGTTTGGTCTACGAGCATGATGTGGACAAGGCGAAGGCACTATGGGATGCCGCGGGATTCACCATGATCACAACAGGCGCTGATGCTGGAAAAAGGCAGGATCCTAGAAAACCTGCTGGTGAAGCTTTAGATCCGTTGATCTTCTGGATGCGATTGGACCATCCCCACCGAAGGGATTCTGGCTTAAAACTGGCTGCTGATCTGGAGGATAATGGGATCTCGGTGGAAGCAAAAGTAGTGGAGAAGACGGTGTGCTTCAAGGCGGTAATGATCGAATATGACTATCATCTGTACACTGGCGGCTATAGCTTTGGTGTGGATCCTTGGGAGATTCTAGAGAGTCTCTTCGGCTCTTGGCAGTATTGGGCTCCTGTCGGTTGGGCCGGCGGCTATCAAGGCTTCTGCAACCTCGATTTTGACGCCCAAGCTGACATTATCAAGAATGGAGTCACTTTCGCTGAGATCGAGGAAGCCGTTCATAAGGGTACATACATCCTCAACAAATACGTTAGTTCGATACCACTATGGTCTACGTCGGCCGCAGAGGCGTACCGAGCAGGGTGGGATGGCGTGGTCAACCATGAGGGATACTACCATAGCTGGGGAACCGGCGGCGTCTACTACTGGAGCCTCTTCAACATGCGACCAACCCCATTGGGGCCCTACGATGGAGTTGATACAGTCCGTCTGGGATTCAAGAGCGCCCCCGAAGGCCTGAGCGTGGTCAGTTCTGAATGGGTTTGGGATTGGATCGTCCTAGACGCTGTCTACGAAACCCTGCTTGTTCGCAACCCCTACAACCTAGCTGAAGACCGCGGCATGCTGGCCGAAAGCTGGACGACAGAAACGTGGGATACTGACAAGATAGCTGTGACCTACACTCTAAAACCCGGTATCGAATGGCATGACGGAACAATACTTACGCCAGAGGATGTCAAATGGGGCCTCGAATTCATTCGGGACTGTGGACCTGGCGTTGCATGGAACTACATGATGGTGAGAGACGTCGACCACGTGAACATCAAAGCAGACGAACCAGCTCTAGGCGATTTGGATGTCAAGGTCTACTACACGACTGGAAGCTACTGGGCAACGCACCTAGCTGGCTTCTTGGAATTCCCAAGCAGGAAAATATGGACGGCAGCAGACGAAACCATCGGGTGGGGTTACGATCCAGACACCCACACCTTCGTGGATCGCTTCAAGGTTAGGGAGTACATTCCACAACAGATGGACTTGTACGACGCTGGAACTCAGGGAGCCGGATCAGACGGCATCGTCGACCTAGCGCAAGACGGTACAGGTCCTTGGAAATTCGTTGCTGTGACTGGCATTTGGGAGAAAATTGACTTGGAAGCTTTCCGCCAACACCACCTAAGCCAAGCTGAAGTGGAGACCTACCTCTCCGACTCCTTCTGGGCCGTAGGTGACACAGACAGAGACAGAGACGTTGACATAAGTGATATGCAGGTGATCGCCAGGTCTGTGGGAACAAACTCCACATGGACCCATGGAACAGACTGGAACCAATATAATGTAGACGCTGACCTAAACAGTGACGACAAAGTAGATCTGACCGACATAGGAATGGCTGGTAGGTCCTATGGAAGGACAGCAGGATAATGAGGTGGAAAGAATGAAGAAAAAAATTTTATATCTGATTCTTTTCTCGCTGCTCATTATTGGTTTGGTCTTTCCAAGAGTCACCGTAGCCTCCCCAGACGATAATGTTGTTTCCGTGGAACCTGCGATAGTCACAGCTAACCCAGGTGAAACTTTCACTCTAGACATCACTATCACAAATGCCACGGGCGTTAACGCTTGGGAAATCAAGCTGAGATGGAGCATTGCCGTGCTAGGGTTTAGCTTCCCACCCATCAACGTCACTGAGGGGACCTTCCTTAGCGATGTAGGAACAACACAGATGTATGTAACTCCCATACAGATGCTAGAAACCGCCCAAATCGGAGCCCTACTCACGGAGAACCTAACCGCCAGCGGCGACGGAACCTTAGTCACCATAGACTTCCTAGTCGTAGATGCTGGAAACTGCACCCTAGACCTCTACGACGTCAAACTATTCGACGCTGCCGGAGGGGCCATCACTCCCGTAGCTGAGCCAGTAGATAGCTACTTCTACACCACAAAACCCTTCGCGTCCTTCACTCGGACGCCAGCAGCGCCACTCCCCGGAGACATAGTGACCTTCAACGCCTCAGCTTGCTTCGACCCTGACGGCGGAAGCATCACAGCTTACTCATGGGACTTTGACGACGGCACCCCAGCTGGAACCGGCATGATTGTAAACCACACCTACACGGCTTACCGCAGCGATCCCTACGTTGTAAATCTCACCGTCACCGACGACGAAGCTGATACATGGTACCGCACAGGAGAGGTGCTGATTTGGCGTGACATAGTCATGTTCGACTTATGGCCTACTGACTATGACCCCGGATTGTGGGAAGAGGTAATCACAGAAGCCCAAGCTGGGTATGTATTCCAGATCATCGGCACCGCTGTAAACCAAGGATCAGTCAGCGAAACCTTGAACGTCACGTATTACGCTGACCTGGACACAGCAGTCATCGGCGACGAAATCACCGTCGACGTGATAGAAGTTACAATCGCGGCAGACGCAGGTTCAGGATGGGGGCTACTCAGTGTGTGGAACACCACTGGTTTGTCAAAAGGCGTTTACAGGTTTACGGCGGTAGCCGACGCGGTTCCAGACGAAGCCCTTGCCGGTGGAACAGAGAACAACGTCTTATTCATCGACATCACCATCTTGACCACCAAAATATCTTTGGTTCCAGACACAGGGTTCGCAACCACCACCATAGCAGGCTTTGACTTTGAACCCGATTCCACCATAACGATCACATGGGACGGAACACCGGTACCCACCCTTCCAAGTCCTCTAACTAGCGATTCAATCGGCAACTTCACGGCCATAATCAGCGTACCAACCCAAAATGAACCCGGTACCCACACTGTCAGAGCAACCGACGAGGAAGGAAACTGGGCAGAAGCAACTTTCACTGTAGTTAACATGACAGGGCAGCAAGGACCAGCAGGCGAAACAGGACCAGAAGGACCAGCGGGCGCGACAGGACCAGAAGGACCAGCAGGAGCAGCGGGTGCGACAGGACCAGCGGGTGCGACAGGACCACAAGGCGAAGCTGGGGAAGCAGCTCCAACGGAGTATCTCTGGGCCTCAATTATTCTAGCCATCGTAGCCATCCTCATCGCAGGTTACGGCATCCTGAGGAAATCAACCTAGCAACAAAAATCACCTTTCACCCTCCCCCCTTTTTTATGATACACAATTTTGGTAGAACAAATATCCAAAAGATACGCAACTAAGGTCGTAGAGCGACTAAAACTTCTACTTATTCACATGATGCATCATATAGGCGGAAGATTAACCCCTTTTCTTAAGTAAGAATACGACGCCAGCAAGCACAACTAAAATTGCGACAACCAAGATCGCTATAATTAACATGAAGGGGAACGACTGCTCAGACGGCATTACTACAAGGTATTTATACACGTAACTATTGTTGGCGGTGTTGGTTTCTCCAGGCAGCGGACTTGCCACAGCTTCTATCGTGTAATTTCCTTCATCCAAATCCTTGGTGGTCCAGCTGAAGGACAGAGTTTTTTCGTCTCCCGGGTTCATATCAGAGACACCAAGGGTTCCAAGAAACCTTTCGTTGTAGTAGATGGTAACATCAACTGACTGACCGAAGGTTATTTCCCCCTCATTTTTGGCGACAACGAAGACAGTAACAGAATCTCCAGCTCTCACCGTATTTGGAGAGACCGAAACGCTAATGATAGCTACATCTCCTAATATGTTGCTGAAGTAGCCGTCCTTAGTCAAGGCACTAATTTCCGCTCCCTCGTAGTTCATTAGCGTTGCTTCGGAGATGTGGAGAACAGTAGCCCCTTTGGTTTCAACCATTAAGGTAACAATGATTAGTGTCCCATTGCCACTAGCAGAAGCTTCAGGCGCCTCACCTAAAAGGGTACAGTTGGCGTACAAGTAACCCTCTTCTTGGCTTATCTTTGTTACGAAGGAGGTGTTATAGGCGCCTTCCTGGTTGAGGAAAGTTCCTTCCTTACTCTCCGTAACATTTAGCAAAGTGGGATCCCAGCTCATATTGAAGCGCCAAGCGTAGACTTCAACGGCCATGGTGATGTTTATGCTAACGTTGAAGGTGTCGCCACGTATCAAAGAAGGGTCTATGATACTTGGTGGATCAACACAAACCTCAGAAAGGGGGTATTTGAAGAAACCATCCTCTGCTGTATGCTGAATCCTAAGTTGCTCAGGAGGTGGCTCCTCCAAGAGGGTGCCGTAAAGGTCTAGGGTGCAATTACCTGCATCTAAAACTTGAAACTCGACTGTGGCTAGGGTTCCATCTCCGCTTGCTGCGGCAGAAACCGGCTCACCCAAAAGTGTGCACACGACATATAAGTGACCAATGGAGGGAAAGTCTTCTTTCTTAACGAAGAAAGTTTCATAGAACTCTTCTGCATTAAGGAACGATCCTTCGGTTACCCTTGTTACATCCAGCAGGGCAGGGTCCCACTTCAGTCTGAATTCATAATCCCAGAGGTCCTCGACGTTGGCGATCTTCACATGGACAGTGAAGGTTTCACCTGGGTTAGCTGTGCCTAGGGCAGGGTCTACGTAAATTTTGGTCTCTACTTGACCCCCTGTATTTGCTATAGCCCAGCTGAAAACGGACAGGGAAATGAGAAACGTCAAAAAAAGAGTTTTTCCTTTCAATGTGTTTCGATCTCCTTTGACACTCGTACAAGATACGAAACAAAACCGGTGAAGTAAATGCACATTTCCATGTTTTTGTTCTTCCCCATTTTCCGGATGCATTAGGCTGTAAATCATGAGATTTAAGTTTTACGAACTTAAATCTCTGTTGCCTACGACTCATATTCCCAGTCATCCCTACCATGTCGCAATGCATGTGGTTCATCACTTAGCTGAGGTGTATAANNTTACCAAGAAGATAACCAAAATAAAGCATACGAAGATTAAAGCCGTTAAAAGGATGAAGAGAAAACGAGGATGGATTCGTTCGTATGCGAATCCCGCTAAGACTTGTCCAGCAGCTCCTGCGATGCCAGAAAAAAGAAGCAGAGTCGCAGATACTCGTCCCCGTTTCTCCCTTGGGACAAGATCCGCCTCTAGGGCTGGGAACACGTTGAACATGGCGGCGTTTGCCAGCATTAACATAGGGAAGGCAACAAGGACGTAAATTAGAGTGTATTCTGTTCCTTGCGGGGTTAGGGCAAAGAGAAAAGCTGAAAAACATACGATGCCGGTGAGGGAAAGCATCAATTTCCTTCTTCCAACTTTGTCAACAAGAACGC
>JABAOH010019139.1_pt1 | contig 13695 bp, 12 predicted proteins | sample 7062181 | NCBI WGS metagenome assembly JABAOH01 (sample SAMN14538630, study PRJNA623070) | marine sediment metagenome | biome: marine biome [ENVO:00000428]; feature: marine pelagic biome [ENVO:01000023]; material: deep marine sediment [ENVO:00002113]; isolation source: pool of 5 deep marine... | reverse complement strand
CCACAGCGCCCTGGGATATCGTCCACCAGCACCTGAGGCAATTCTACCCCTCCTCTGGGGCCAAATCAGTCCCCAAGGACAAAACGATAAAACTCTAACTTAAAAAGTGGTACATATTATGGGGGCAGGTCAAGCTGATCAGAACGCTGAAAACGACCCATATTATGACGCCTTATTCTTCTGGGAACCCTGGGCGAGGGCCGCTTGGAAATAACCATCGATCCCAGGAGGCAGGGCCGTGAACTGCACACTGCAGACCGTTGGTTCGGTGGTGGAGCGTTCCACCACCTTCCCGTAGAAGTCCTTCCGAGAGAGTCCTTCACTGACATCCACAAGGTTGAGTTTGAGATTTCTAAGCAGGTCTAGCGGAGTCTGGAGGCGAAACTCCCCAGACTTGCGCGAAAGCCTAAGAATCGCTCCCGTAAGCTCACCATGACCCACGTAATCACTATCAAGCACCGTGTAGCGAATCGGAATCTCCCGGGCCAACTCAAGAAGACTAGACGTTTTGTCCTCGAGGGTGAGGTTGTATCGCCCACCGATGCCGCCGACGTTGTAAATCGTGAACGGCGTCTCGGCTCCCTTTGGATGCACCTCCATCTGATCATCGATCCGAAGGACCTCGCCTGCCTCTTTTCGGACCGACTCCGAGACCAGGATCTGCCCGCCAACGGTGTACGACTCAATTCGGCTCGTCATGTTGACACCGCTTCCCACCACTCCGTACTTGCTCCGCTTTTTCGAACCAATGTTGCCTACGATCACCTCGGCCTCGTTGAGACCAACTCCCATTTCAAGTTCGGGCAGGCCCTGCGCGAGATTTTGCTTCCTTACATCAGCCATGGCGTTCTGCATTGCAATGGCGCAGGCAACACCGCGCTGAGCTCGATCCGGCATCTGTTGCGGTGCACCAAAGATCACCAAAAGCGAGTCACCAGTGATCTCACTGATGGACCCGTTGTATTGGAGGACTACATCCACCATAACTTCAAAGTAGGTGTTAAGCATTTGAACCACCTTCTCAGGCTCGAGTCTCTCGGATAGCGCCGCAAAACCACGAAGGTCGGTCAACATAATAGTGACCTGGCGTTTCTCTCCACCGAGATTTATAGCGTCTGGGTTTTCGATCATCGTGTCCATCACTTCTTGGGAGAGATAACGGCCAAACATCTTCTCCATGAGTTCGGCTCGTGCTCGCTCCGTCAAGTCTTGGACCGAAACGAATGCCCTGGACCAGGTATTTTCGTATCCGGGGGGTATGGCTACTTTTACCAGAACTGTGATTTCTTTACCTTTCAAAGTCCTATAAACACACTCGACTTCAACCGGTTTCCCCTCGGCAAGGGGAATCACCCCATCTTGTATCAGAAGTTTGTGCGTTTCTTCCGTCCGGATCTCTCTAAGCCGGCCCAAAAAGTTCTCCTTGCTTTCAGCCTCATACAATTTCAAAGTGGCCCCGTTGACATCCAGAATTCTGATCATATTGATGCAAGGGCTGATTTCCTCCGGATGGTCCTCAAAATACTTCCTGAGATCCCCAATACCTTTGTCCCGCAATCCATCAATGTACCCTTTGACTTGAGATAGATCTTCCTCCCAAAGAGAGATCGGAGAGTATTCAAATAGGGCACGATATTTGGCCTCATTCTCTTGGAGCATGCTCATATTCATCTTCAACTCCCTTGCCATTTTACCGAAAGAGTGTGCCAGCTGACCGAGATCGTCTTTGCTTTCATAAGTGATCTTCTGTTCGAACTCGCCAGAACCAATCCTGACGGACTGTTCAGCCAAGGCTTTTATTGGTTTGCTCATAATCCGGAGCAGAAGAGAGGAAGAAAACGCCCCCACCGCTATAGCAATAATCGCGATCGAAGCGATTCTGATTTTCCTGAGAGCTATCTCTTCATAAATCTTCTCCACGGAAAACCCTAATCGTACAACGCCATATTTTGCGCCCGTAATCATCAGAGGGGCAGATATTTCATAGACTTTTTCATGTTTTTGTACAACTATCAACTCCGATTCTCCCTCATCCTCGATTAGAGCATTACTCGTTGTGGAAATATCAAGGATTTTGCCATCGTTTTGATGATCGCTGTGCGACAGGATCCTGCCGTCACTTGAATCTATTACCAAGGCATAGAGGATGTTTTCCCCTTTTGACAAACTGTCAACAAAGTTATCGAGCAGATTTTTGTTATATATGACAAAGGAATTTGACATGGAAAGAACCGATAACTTGGTTAACCCTTGAACATACGTCATCGTCTTATTTACAAGTGATTTCTCTAAATCTTTTGTAATGAAAAAAACAATGAAGATTGTCACAATAAGGATAGGCGTCGCTGACAATAAAGTAAACTTGTAAGCAAGGCTTCTATCTTTGAATATGAGTCCTAATATATTCATCGCTCAGTCTCCATCTTGTATGTAAACATCGTGCATGTTCATCATGCCACTGAAGGAAGGCATGAAGTTTCTTACTTTCTCTCTTACACCATAATGCTCCTCAGCAGCAAAGCCAAATATCATGGGTGCATCGCTATAAATGATTTCCTGCACCCTTTTGTAATAACCTTCACGCATCCGGAGATCTAGTGCCCCTTCTGCCTGAAGAAGCAACCGATCCACCTCTTCATTGCTGTAATTCGAGTAATTTCCCTCTCCACCCGTGCTAAACTTTGGTGTCAGAATCCCCACAGGGTCGAGTGTCGAATTCCCCCACGATGTGACAAGAATGTCCCAGCTAGAGTTTCCGCCCAAAGCCACCGGCCTATCCCTATCAATTACATGAATCACGGGTTTCACGCCCACCTTTGTCAGAAAAAAAGCTATGATGTTGGCAAACTGCTTGTTATCTTCGATGCAACTGATCGTAACGGAAAACCCTTCTTGAAAGCCTGCATCGGTTAATAGTTTTTTGGCCAAATCGGGGTCATATGGGTATGGCTTCTGAGAAGTATGGTAGGCAAAGGCATTTGGCAATAGAACAGTTGGCAGAACCTTCCCATGTCCTTGCAAAATACGATCGACCACCACATTCATGTCAACAGCATAGTTCATGGCAAGTCGAACCCGCCGATCATTGAATGGCGATTTAGCACAATTCATTTCGGCAAAATAGCTTCTTGTGGCCGGACGGCTCAACACCTTTATGCCCGGCACCATTTCCAATATCCCCTCTGCCTCAGACGGCACATGGGTTATGATGTCACATTCTCCTCTTTTCAACATGGCAATCCGCTCTATCCTTTCTGGAACGGCCTCAAAAACAAGATATTTTAGCGGGGCCGCTTGCACCGGGGGCTTTTCAGGAGAACCACCATAGTAGTTTTCAAAGCGTTCCAGAAAGAGCAGTTCCTCCCCTTCTTTTCGAACAAAGCGAAAAGGCCCGGTACCGACGGGATTTTTCCGAAAGCCCTCGGAGCCTACTGCTTTCATATACCTCTCAGGCACCATTTCCTGTAATGTGAGCATCAGCGGCAGGATTACCCAGGGTTTCTCTGTTTGAATTTGAACCGTATAATTGTCTACTATTCTTACCGCAGCGAGTGGACCTAATAGACCTTTCCGGGGTGAGGTTCTACCATCGAGCGCCCCTTCCATAACCACCCGTTTCAGGGTGAAACTTACATCTTTCGCTGTAAAGTCATCACCATTGTGAAATTTCACTCCTCGCCTGAGCTTGAATTCCCACGTGGTGTCGTCCAAGGCTTTCCATGACTCGGCTAATTGGGGCACCACCTTCATGTTGTTGTCTCGGGTTGTGAGGCTGTCAAACATATTTTTGAGCACCGTTTGCGTATTCCGGTCCCTGTAGCTGGTCGGGTCCAGTGATATGATCGGAGAGGGAATGCAGACGACGCATTTGTTTTCTTTTCCCTTAATTGCTAATGTCTTGCCCAGGCAAGATCTCGGGATTATCGAGGAGGAAAGAATTACTCCAATAATCGTGAAGCGGTGCAATTGGCTCAAATCAAAAAAAGACCTTGATCTTTTCATGACTTAGCTTACCCGTCTCTCTTCGTTTTCAGGGCCAATCTCCTGAGTCAACGTTTCACGTCGGATTGCGGTAAGCTTAATCTTAACGCCCTTTATGGGCATAAACAAGGTCCTGAAAACCGAAGAACATATCAGAGACGCATTGAGAAGGAGCGTGAGATATAGGTATATTGCCTCAAATGAAGGTTTGCTAAAGATCAGAGGGAGCAGAACAGCTTTCAGATTCTGCCTCTGAAGAGCCTTGACTTTATGGTACCCATTGCATAACACAGCCGATCCGGTATGGCGAGTCCCCATCAGGTGACTTGGTCACACTACTTGACAGGGAGGAGTATGGATCAGCCAAGAGCCTAAGGACATACTTATGATTGTTGATCTTCACAGGCATAGGACCTTGAGAAGGAAACACAACGTGAGGTCGTCGATTTGCCAGAAAGCGTCGGAGCTGAGGCTCTCTTCACATGATTAACGAAGTTTTCTACTATTCGCCTGGTATTGGATACAGCTTTGAAGAGGGTAACTGCAGATATACACGTTCACGCAGAATTTCCACTGTACTTGGATCATATAGATCCGCAATGAATTCTCTCTTGCCACAGGTTACCCAGTAACGGACAAACTGACCAACGAAGCTATCGGTCTTGATTTCTCCCGAGAGAATATCGGTTTATCGAGTCTAAGAATCTGATGCCCGATGTCTACGAGGATGTCCTTGAATGTTATCTGTAGTGCCTTTCCTTTGATAAAATTGGCGACTTCAATAAAATCTGCAACAAATGTGCTCTCAAGTTTGTAGTAAATCTCCCAGGGGATCCCAAATCGAACCACTCTCCCTCTGTTCATAACAGCGATGGAGTCGGAGATCGCAAGGGCCTCTTCCTGATCATGTGTCACGTAAGTTGTTGTGATCCAATGACTTTTTTGGATTTGACGTAGCTCTGCCCGGATATTCACCCTCACCTTCGCGTCCAGGTTGGAAAGCGGCTCATCCAGGAGTACCTACCCAGCCAGAGTAGATTCTCTCCTGGAGTCACGATCCTTTAAGTTTTGGAAGAATCAATGTCCTGTAATCTCAGCCCACCTCTTCTTCCACACCTCGACATTCTTTGCCACCATTTCATGATCATAGTTGACAAAGCTCAGGCCTTCAAAGGGAGGAACTCCAACGGGCAGGGCAACTCCTCCTCTAACCGGGTACCTCAGACCAATTCTCGCATTGATCTCTGCAGGAGTCGGAGTGAGGAGAAAATCGATAAACTTCTCTGCCGCGGCGAGGTTTTTACAGCCTTTGATGATCGATGCTGCTCCGATTTCATACCCGCCATCTTTCGGAAACACGATCGTTATGGGAAGGTTCTCCCGCGTTTTCCTGGCAATCGTATCATGCCCCCACGCTGTACCGACAATCGCCTTCCCCCTCGATACCAGATTAATAGACCCATTAGCATCACGCGTGTAGAGGCGTACGTTTTTGTTCAGGTCGGCTATGTATTGGAATCCCGCGTCTACACCCCCCAATCTGAAAATCTGAGTGGCCATGATGATGACCCCGCTTCCCGTTGTTGTCGGATTCGAGGTGATCACCTCACCCTTATAGAGGGGGTTTAAAAGATCATCCCACGTGGAAGGGGGGTTGAACCCTTTTGGAACAATCTCTTTACTGACCCTCTTCGTGTTGTAAAGGATACACATGGCCCCAAGATACCAACCTGACCAATAACCATGAGGATCCATGAACTTGGGGTCTATTCCTGCCTCTTCTACCAGGGGGGAGCGATACGCCTGAAGGAATCCGTCTTCCGCCAGGCTGGCATGGATATTCGAATTCCCTCCAATGAAAACATCTGCCCGTGGACTCTTTGCCTCTGTTTTGACCCTGGAGGCCACAGTACTCGCCTGTTCAATCTGAAGGGCAAGCTCGACATCCAAGCCAGTCTGTTCCTCAAAGACCTTGATGATCTCTCGCGCTGTCTTTTGGTCGAGCGCCGCATAGATCGCAAGGTCAGCGGCTTGGACCATAACTGTAGGAGAAATCAGCAAAAGCAGAATAAACGGAGTGAAAACTCCCTTCTTCATGTTTTCCCCTTCCTTCTCTTAATTGGAATTTAGGAAAAATCCCAACCAGTCGAAGAGTATTCTTCGTACGCTTTTAGTTCAGCAGAATTCATTTGTCAACTAAAAATGTTTGAGCAATTAGAGTCCACGATGCGGTGCTGTTCGCCGAAAAGAGGGTATTCCCGTGATTACTTGGGCGTGTTCAATGCTTTTCCTCCACTAATCTTTTCGCCTCGACGATATCCCGGCGAAAAGGCCCTTCTGCTTCCATCTTGAGGCTGGCTACAGTCGCCGCCCGGATTGTTGCCTCAGCCGGTGGAGCCTCAAATTTGCTGGCCATGGCTGACCAAGAGCCCTTGGCGCTGGTATGGCAGGTGACGCCGTCCAGCGAGTCCTGCCCACTTGCGCGAGGCACAAAACCGAGGGAGTAGGCAAGGTATTGGGGAGCGGGCGAGGAGCGAAGCAACCCGTTTAGCTGGGCTAGAAATGCTGACCTCTTTTGTAGACTGCAACGACCGTGAAGATAGGCTCGAGCTGGTGCTGATGTGGCTCACAATCCAAAGGCACTACTGAGACGTACAGGCACTCACTGCCTTCGGGGCGTCGATTACAGATATCTGCTATAAACCTTGAAAAACGCAAAGCCCGAGATTTCATGATTTCGAGATAATATCTGCTCAGATCGGCGCCAAAAAGACAATAAGTAAGAGGGGTGAGGCCTCTCATTGCCTCACCCTGTTTGAAGCAGGATTAACCGTACAGATTTTCAATCCACCTCATGGCTTCAATGTCACTAACCTTGCCGAGATAACGTTGGGTTGTCGGAAGATTTGCATGCCTCAGAATCACCTTGCTCACAATCTCAATTGGAACACCGGAGCGTGATGCACAGGTGGCGGCGTGTCTTCGAGATCATGGGGTCTGAGATGGACGCCAACCATCGCGCCCGCTTTTTTCACAATCATCCTTGCTGCTGCATAGGTTATTGAGAAGACGGGTTGGTGGGGGTGGATCCCTTTCTCCTGGATGTAGGCTTTGAGCCGGTTAGCGATCTTTTGCGGAATATACACGAACTCCTGCTGCCTGCCGCTTTTTGGATCTTTGAGGATTAGTTTTCGGTCGTCGATATCGTTAGGGGTGAGATTCAGGATTTCGCTGATTCTCATACCACCTCGGGCCATAAGCTCAAAGATGAGACGGTTTCTGGCGTTTGTGGTCCTAAAGATGATCTCATCGACGACCTCCTTTTCAAGGATCTTCCAGCGGACGGTCCCTCCTCCCCTGAATAGCTTCCGTAACATTGGGGCATCACAGGGATTCTGGAAATTCTGGTCCTCGTTAGTTTTGATGAAATTGAAAAACGTCTTGAGGTGGGAATATCGAGTTCGCTTAGTGAGCTGCTTCTTACCTTCAGTGATTCCTGTGAGGAAAGAGAGGACATCATCTGGGGTTACAGAGATTAAATCTCTGTCGGCGAATCTGCCTCGGAAGCTTGACATCGTGGACTCGTAGGTTCGAATAGTGTTTTTTTGAATGCAACTTGTGGTATTCCATCCAATAATCGATTGCCTGAGTGACTTTCATGGCGCACCTCCTGTTTTCTTGGATTTATGGAGGCTTGGCCGAAGCCTCCAATATTCGGTAATCTTATGACATCAGATCTTTTATTCAAGTCTCCGTTTTAGGCACCAGATTTAGAACACAATGGGGATAAGCCTACGAATCTTCCTTGTCAATGATGATGACTCCATACGGCGTTTATCTCTGGCGCGGTACGAGCGATTGCGCCGAGGAGACCGTGGAGAAAGGTTTCCACAATATGCTGGTAGCCGCGTACGGTATGCCATGGTCATATTGGAAGTGGCAGATCGAAAGCCTCTGGAGATCTTGAGGATTCAGTATTCGTTCTTAGATTTCGACTCCGAGGGCAGGATCGACGCNNAAGAGGTAGAGAGTGGTCATCTAGTTGATGCCCGACACAAATTCGCTCAAAAGCGCTATGATGGCCGCTATAAATGGACTCCCAATCGCGAAATAGAGGCCGCAATCGTGGAGGCCATATTCGGCAAGGAGCGGGGCTGATGGTGTCATGATTGAGGTTTCGATCTCATTTTGAGATCAAAACATGAAGAGCACGGTTATTAGGTTTTGGTTTTGGCAAGAGATATTGATTTCTGCCCTAAATACATGACTGGGGTATAATTGTGTCGTCCTAGGAAAACCCGGGCTCAATCGAGTTCAGACCTAAGGAATGACACGAGAGATAATGAGACAGGAGTTTGATCGAAAACTGTAACCTCTCCAATTTGCTGCTCCACAGCCTGCCCCAGAGCTTTGTCAGAATCCGGCACCTCGGTTTTTAGGCGAACCGTGACTGGACGGGCAATTTAAATAAGATCTGGCACCTAGTGGCCACGGAATTTGGTTAGCATTCTTTCTCCCGATCGAGTTTGTTGTGTAGGTCTTCCTTTCGCTGGCCTTTATCTCTATACCGAGCCTTAGATTGACAGCATCATAGAATGTGCTAATATCGTTCCTGGAGTTAGGACCAACGAGATTAGTACTGTTCGGGTAGCTCGAAAAGGCAGAGGTCGACAATGGTAGGAATTAGTCCGTCGCGTCTTCTGATCATCATTGGGGTTCCAGTTGCTGCCCATGTGGTCGTGATCGTGGTGCGGCGGCTCGGTCAGAGAATCATAACCGCTCGGCTCACTCCATCTGTCTCGAAGGCCAAGACCATTGCGAGTCTCGCAACCAGCATTGCAGTGTTTGCCCTATATTTCGGTGCCTTTGGACTCGTTTTGAGGGAATTCCACGTGTCTCTGAAAACGTACCTGGCGAGCGCGTCCGTCATCGGTTTGGCGATCGGATTCGGATCACAGGGATTGGTTCAGGATGTGGTAACGGGCATCACGTTCGTCTTTGCCGATCTCTTCGATGTTGGTGATATGGTTGAAATCTCAGGCCAGACGGGGATCGTGCAGCGCGTCGGAATGCGCTTCACGATTCTTGAAAACTCTTTCGGGGCGGAAGTCTTCATTCCAAATCGAACCATTTCGAACGTGATAAACTATCCTCTTGGTTACGTTCGAGCCCTTGTCGACCTCACCCTTCCCGATGACCCAAGTATCGCAGATCGAATGGAACAAAAGGTAGCCTCCCTTCTGAAATCAACAGCGGAGCAGATTCCTGGGGTCTTTCGGACGCCACCCAACACAGAGGGACGCTTCAGGACGAGTTCGGGAAAAGAATTCCTGCGTGTGAGGTTCTGCCTCTGGCCTGGCCGCGGAGTGCCGATAGAGACGACCTTCAAACAGGAGGTCGTTCAGGCACTAAAGACGATAGATACCTCTTACGAGGAATGGATGGTGACTGTCAACTACGAGGTCGAAAAGAAGTCCGGCCCTGTATCGTTAAGGCGGGTCAGCAAAAAATCCAAGTAGATCCATGAATGCCAACGGCGACTTGATGGCCTCAGAAACATGGATATGCTGACCAGCTTGCCCCTCGTTGGATAGCACCTTGACTCATCCCACGAGAGTGGCAGGATGAGTCGCAGTGTTATCCTCAGCATCTTTCCAACCGAAAGGAGAGCAAACATGAGCCACAATGAAGGGCTGATTTTTGCATACGTCCTGGATGGAAATGGCGGGGGACAAGCGATTGATTGGGGAAAGCTCAAGCGCTGGTCCCCTGAGCGAGGCACGCTCTGGCTGCACCTTGACTACGAGAGCGAGAAAGTTCAAAAGTGGCTGTCAGAAGAGAGCGGCCTCAGCCCGATACTATGTGAGGCGCTGCTTGCGGAGGAGACGCGTCCCCGTATTCTGTCATCAAATGAAGGCCTCCTCATGATCCTCCGCGGTGTCAACTGCAATCCCGGTGCGGATCCCGAAGATATGGTATCTCTTCGTATGTGGTTTGAGGAACGTCGGGTAATTAGCATGCGGCACCGGCGCGTTATGGCTATCGAAGATATTCACGAGGCCGTCGAATCCGATAAGGGACCGACGGGTTCCAGTGATTTTCTGGTCATGGTCTCCGACCGTATCGCCGACCGCATGGGAGAGGTGATAGCGGAGATCGACGACAGCGTGGATGAACTTGAAGATGCCGTCCTTACAGCAGAAAGTCATGAACTTCGTCCAAGACTTGCCAATCTACGGAGGCAGACAATCAGCCTCAGGCGGTATATCGCTCCACAGCGCGATGTTCTTGCGCGGTTACACAATGAGCATATCCCATGGCTAAAGGAGATCGAGAAAAATCATATCAGGGAGATTGCTGAACGGACGACCCGTTTTGTTGAGGACATCGACTCTGCCCGCGACCGTGCCGCGATTACGCACGAAGAGCTGAACAACCGCCTGTCAGAACAGATGAACAAGGCCATGTATACGCTGTCGATCGTAGCGGCGATATTTCTGCCGCTAGGACTTCTTACGGGCCTTCTTGGAATCAATGTTGGCGGTATCCCAGGCACAGAGAGCCGCTGGGCCTTTGCGATCGTCAGTTTTGTTCTGGTTGGGATTGCTGCGGTCCTGATCTGGATATTCAAACGGATAAAATGGCTCTAAAAAAAGCGAGAGTTCCTTGGTTTTAACAAAGCTGTCAAAGTCAAAGCCGTTCATCGACATCCTGCTAATGTGATCTCTAGCAAAAACCACAATCGCTACCCGGTCAGGGCCTTTCCCGTGAATCCTCGCGGAGGGCGTCTCTAGGGGGAGATGGTTTTCGCATACATTTCAGAGGTTCCCCAAAAGGTGGATCTGTCGGTTTTGCCAACTCTAGCAGAAGGGGCCTTGTAGGGTGCTCATCAATTGATCGTCATGATCAGGTGAGGCGTGCCCGGTTGGGCTTGGGTGTGGCGAATCTCAGCCGAAGGCCGACGGATTGATTTGTTGGTGGGTATCGACTAAAGGTATCTGCTATGGATGGTGATTTTATCACCTCTCCAATAAGTTCAGATATTCATCTCAGATCTTGAATGCCAGCGGTTCGATCTTGACGAAGATGAAATACGCCGAATAGGTCGAATCCCGATCATGCAATATTCCAATCGGAAATCAAAAGGCTGAAGGTCCAGCCTTCATAACTTCCGCACCCTCACCGTAGAGCTTTTTCTTCATGAAACCGTTCTTTCTGGCGACAAAGATTTGACCCTGCCGCAGGAAATGTCAAACCGAGGCTTCATCATCGAGAAATAAGGAATTCACAAAAACCAGCTTACCCCTAAAGAAAAGCCGCCCTGTGTAGGCGGCCTTTGATTTATAGATTCAATGACTTATCATAATGGGCTCCCCTGGATTTGAACCAGGGACCTCCTGCGTGTGAAGCAGTTCCGAGGGGTTCATGGAAGTGGCCGGAATGACTTAGTTAATTGATTTTATTGGAGGTTGGATGTAGACTGAATAGAAACAAAATAACCAAAAAATTCAATTACTGTCACAAAACTGTCACATTTGAGGGGACAGCCAGAGCTCGCCGTTAGGGGCACGCTCCGGGTGATTTTTTCTTCAACCCTTGCCCCACCCATTACCTCCAGCTTTCACCCTCTGATTCTGTTTATTTGCGACAGAAATATTGCGTAATTGGGGAGAGGGCTGGAGCGCATATTCCATCTTTAAACAAAAAGGCTCCCCGATTGGCCTTGTCTTCATATTCCTCCAAATTACCAAATTTGGCTATCAAATTACTAAATTTGGATCAAAATATTTCGCATGAGGAACATTGAGGCGATTGTAATTCCTTAAAAACAAATGAGAATAATTAATTTCTCCGATTTGGCCCGCGCCTTGCTCATTTCGGAGTGAATCTCAGAGTGATGTACCCCTTCGATGGAGCTGACTCATGAAAAAAGGTTTCTTGTGCGTCAACACTCAAAGCTCAACCGAACTCTTAGGAAAGGAGAATCCCTTATGAATAGGAGGAACATCTGTCGTCTCTTTTTGGCTATGGCAATTCCAGTCTTTCTCTTTGGCTGTGGGGGCGACGGCGGCTCCGGTAGTAGCAGCAGTACAGGTACCGTATCCATGGATATAACTGACACCAAGCCTATGCTACCATTGGATGTCGAGCAAGTCATCATCAGATTCGATGCGGTTTCGGTCCACAAGGCTGGGGGGGGCTGGCTTGTTCTGCCGTTGGCCGAAGAGGCCCAAACGCCCTACGAGATTGATCTGCTTCAGTTCACAGATGGTAACACGACCCAGTTTGTTCCACCCACGCAACTGGAGCCGGGACACTACACGCAAATCCGCATCGAGGTGATCGATGCAGAAATGATACCGCTAGGCGGCGGAAAACCTATTCCGCTCATAATTTCCTCTAACGATGTAAAGACCGACAAACAGTTCGACTTTGACGTTACGGGGGGTGGAGCGGTCGCTGTGGTGATAGATTTCGATCTTAGTCAATCCATTGTGGCGACTGGAGATGGTACTGGAGATGTTACCTATAAGCTCAAGCCAGTTCTCCACCTGAATGAAGCTCAAGAAGCAGCAACGATTCGGGGGAAAATCTCAGAAGTGAGTTTCGGAGGCCTCGGGGAGGCGAGAGTGACCGTCACATGGGATAAGGAGGCGGATGGAATTCTAAACCCCGACGAAGATGAAGTGTATACCACGGTTGTCACAGAAGAGGAGTCGGATCCAACAGATTTTAGCATCTTCTGGTTAGTGCCTGAGAAAGGCTATCATGTCGATATAAAGGTCGACGGAACAGTAATCTACGAAGAATTCGTGCCTTCGTCTGAACTGTCTGTAGGGGCTATTTTTTGCTGAATTATGCAGACGAAGAAGATGAGGGCGATCCAATTTAGACTTCTGGAACGACAAAAGTAGCAGACAAATCTTTAACAGGCCAAAAAGTGACGATTTGCGGAAGGAATAAACAGAATCCTGCCCGTCTGAAAACCGATAAGTATCTTGTAGTAAAAACCTCGTCTAAGATCAGGTGGGCCAAACTTTGGCTACCCTCTTGAAGAACTTCAGCGGGCAGAACTTCGGTCCTGCATTTTCTCTGAGACAGGAAAAGATTAATTAAGGTGGCGTAAACAGTTACCGATTATTTGTGAAAATTATTACCACTCGGATGCGTATTTTTTACACCGTTTTACGATAAATGACTTCAATTTGTAAGAAATTTCAGGCACATAAATTGCAGTTTTGTAACTAACATGAAACACAAAAAGTCCGAAAAAGGCTTGACGCTGATTGAACTCCTGATAGTTGTGAATATCCTTGGAATCCTTGCGAGTACCGGTACCATTGTTGTCTCAGAGTATGGATCAGAATCGAGATGCATGGAGATCTATAGCGTTCTGCCACAGATCATTCACTCCCAGGCTTTTTACTACATGAAGAACAATGGGTACTATGCTGCTGATCATAACGAGCTTAGGAGCTATGGGGTAGATTTATCAGAAGTGAAGTATTTTACCTATTCAACTTTTGTCGACGGGTCCTCGTCCTTCTCAGTAAGAGCTGATGCAACCGAATGGGCGGCGGGAGGTTGGGCTCTATATAATCACCGGGGAGATCCCGTGTGGAGTTCTGACGGGGTGTTGATCGAGAGGAATTGGCTGCCCGAATAGTGCTAAATCGTGACCATGAATTTGGCGTATTTCTAACGAGACTGTCG
>JABAOH010013963.1_pt1 | contig 13696 bp, 8 predicted proteins | sample 7062181 | NCBI WGS metagenome assembly JABAOH01 (sample SAMN14538630, study PRJNA623070) | marine sediment metagenome | biome: marine biome [ENVO:00000428]; feature: marine pelagic biome [ENVO:01000023]; material: deep marine sediment [ENVO:00002113]; isolation source: pool of 5 deep marine... | reverse complement strand
AGGTGACCGTTGTCTATTTCTTGTTTAATATCCGCAAGTCTAGTGAACCGCAATGGATAACCAACCATAGTTTTGACCCCTATCTTTCTGGCTTTGGAGACAATCTCTTTTCCCTCCTCTACACTTCTTGCCAAGGGTTTCTCGATGAAAATGTGTTTTCCATTCTCAACTGCTCTAATTGCGCATTCTCTGTGAAGATAGTTTGGTAACGAGATTACTACGCAATCAACAGAGGGATTTTCCAGAAGTTTCTCATAGTCTTCGTAGGCTTTTTTGACGCCTTTCGCCTTTGCCAGACTACGAGATTTCTTGGAAACGTCGGCGACAGCGAACAGCTTGGCATTTTTCAGAAGAATACTGTTTTGGAGATGGATTTTTCCCATTCCACCCAGGCCGATCAGCCCGATATTTACAATCCTCAAGACTTCACCCTGTTTGTGTATCTTAGGTCTTTGCTCAAGCGTAGATATGGCCCAACTTTGCTAAGTTCAAATGCAGAAATACACCCAGACTGTATCTGCGTTATGTTGGCAAAATCGCTTGCGCCCGAACTTGATTGAGTGAGAAGTACGTGCGCGCCATTATTTTGTTCCAGCTTAGTCTAGGATCGAAAGCAGTTTCATTGCTATCTTGATTACTGGATTGGCTCGCGGCGCGTACTGGAGGTGTCTTGGGCCCATGTCGATATATCGGTCGAAGTCTTCCCTGTTCATTTCTAGGTTTTGGAGAAACATGTGCAATACTGATTCTGGGCACTGCTCTTCTGGCTCCTCCTTTAGTCTGCGCAGGGCCTCTTCCCTAGACAGCTGCTTTGCCATGACCAGCCCAGCAAGGGTTAGTCTCCTCTGTTCTAATCCAGGAAAACGGCGATTGTGCAAGTATTTGACGACGGGGGCGATGACACAATCCATGTGCTCGGGACCTTTTGGAGGCTCTTGCCAGCCAAGTTCCTTACGAACTGTGCGACGGATGAAATCGTAATCCCAATCTGTATAGTCAGGAAGGTTGAGCCACGCATAGGACTTCAGACTTTTCTTGCCTGATAGCACAAAAAATAGGGTACCGATCTTCCTACGGATACTTCCTCCATAAAACAATCTCTTGCACTCCGTGACAATCGTCTCCCCCCGGAGAACATTGCGTACGTAAGAAATTGAGTCGGCTGCGATAGCCATGTCGGTTTCAGGAGACAGTGGCAGTTCTGTCCTAAGTGAAGTACCGGTCATTATTAACGGCACACGATACATGTCAGCAACGCGCGAGGTAGCCATGCCGATCGCCCGGGTGCAGACTGAGCAGAAGCTTCCTGATTTGCGCATGAAGAGTGCAAATAGGCGATTCGTGAGAATGGGATCTAAACGGTAATATATGTGCTCTACTCCAAGCTTTCGGCAAGCTCTGTCGACATTGTCCCGTGCATGTTCCGAGAGGTATCCGTGATTCATGGTGTAGGCTAGACAATGGAGCCCCAGTTTCTTCACAGCTACATATAGGACGTATGTGCTGTCCTTCCCACCAGACAATGGAACCAGAGCGTCGAACTCTTTATGTTTGCTGCGTGCATCCCTACATATCTTCTCCAATCGCCTACGTTGCTCAGGCAGTCTTGATTTCCATCCGCCCCACTGTTGCTCATATCCTCGGCAGACTGAGCACACTCCTTCCTTGTCAAAGGATATTCCAGGAAAGGAGTCCGGAAGAACACAATTTATACAGATTCTTTGTTGCTTGCTCATATTGGTATCTTCTCCGAAGATGATCTTATTGTAGGTTGGGCAAAACGCGCGCGCGTGTGGGTAGTCAAAGAGTCATTCTGTTTTGACATGTTAGACAGATGGGTTCCAATCCACCATCAAACACATCCAAAAGGTTGAGATGGGTTTTCTTAGACATTATGAAAATGCGGGCTCAGGCTTGGTGTGTGCGGTTAGACACTTGACGTGTCTACTGAACAGTTTGGCGAGGTAAACAAAGGTGGCGAAGTGCGCCCACATTGGACAAAGGAGAAAAGAAGCGTTACGGGTTACGGGTTGGTCTTCATATAGTTTCCGGCGAGGATGATGAAGTCATCGTAGTCGACTTCGCCGTCGTTGTCTAAGTCGGCTTCTGGTTTGTATGCCGGCTGTCCGAAACTTGAGCCGTAGGCTCCCGCCAACACGATAAAGTCGTCATAGTCAACATCAAGGTCACCGTCAACGTCGCCTGCAATCGTCACCAAAACTTTGCCGTTGATGTAAGTGTTGTCGGATGTGTCAGTTTCACTTTGAACAATGTCTGCAACTGCCCTAATGGTGTAGTTGCCATAAGCTGCATCTGTAGTATTCCATGTGAGGGAAATGGTTCTAGATTCTCCACTTACTAGGTTGGTGATCATTCTTGTTTGGATAATAGTTGTGTTGGCATAACCAGTGATATTGAAAGTCTCTGTGAAGTTACCCTGGTTCTCAACAGTTACATTTACGGACATTTCAAATCCTTGTCCAACAATAGTTTTAGAAGATACAATATCAGTAATTGCAAGGTCGTGCACGTATTCAGCAGACCAGAACTCAACTCTAACTCCTATTCTGACGATGTCATCTGTGGACAGTGAACTTGCTCCTTCTGCCTGAACATTGAACCAGAGGGTTTGTCCCGTTCCTAGCCCGTAATACGTACTGTTGGAGAGAGTAATGTTTCCTTGCGAGATGATTATGAAGTTGGTTCCGTTCGCTGAAAGCTCGTAGTACTCTAGGAGATTTATTTTTTCTGTGGAAGTAACGTGGACTAGGACATCGACGGGAACGGTTTCATTGTTTCTAATCTTGCGGATATCAGTGTAGACGGCGCTTACGTGCTTGTAAATGTTGATGTTATCTGTCCATGAGTATTGAGCTAACGCAGATGGGATGTGGGGCTTTAACACTAGGAAAACGGTTGAAATGACTATCGTTGCCACCAGAGCGGCACCTAGTTGCTTTTTCACCTGTCTTCCCTGTAGGCTTAGTGAGTGGAGCGCAATCGCTTAACCGCTTGTCTTCAATCTAAGTTCCACGGATACTCCAGCTACTGTGGAAGCTCCTTTTATCATGACTTTGATTGTGTCTATTCCGTTAGCACTTGCTGTCCAGCTCACTGCGTTCACCTCGCCCACGTTTGAGAAGTCGGTTGTAGTCCATGTACACAGCGATGAGCCTGTGTCATTTAGGATTTGCACTGTGTAGTTAGCTATCTTTGTTGGATCATTGCAGGATTCTACCCACAAGTAGACTGTCTTGTCTGAGACTGCATTGTTCTTTATTCCATATGTTGCGTTGTCATCTATCATCCATACATCGGCATAGAGGTTGCATGGGAAGTTCAAAGTGTTTGACTGTGTGCCATCACTCCACTTGTAGAACCTAACATCTGGAACGGAGGCTGTAAGGGTCATTGTCCACTCATAGTACAATATTGTAGCACCAAGCGCGGCGGAGATTGTACAGAACAATAACAAATGCAGGAGCGTTACTGGTCCAAGCACCTTTCGTTTGAACAAATGCATAACTTTCACCTCTTTTTTCGCCTTTCATTCCTTCCTTCTCGGAAGCCAAGTGTACTGGCTTCCTTTGAGAGGTCGGGGGACCTAAGTTCTCCTATCACTTTTTGGTTCGCACGCTATTACTGAAATAGAAAGAATCTAATTGGCAATGATTATTTCCCACTTGAAAGAAACTTCGCTATAGCTTTGATCGCATATCAGGTCAATGCTTTGTTTGTCTGAAGAAATGAAGACAGTGACATTTCCTATGACTTGGCTGTAGTCAGATCTTGCATATGCGACGAAAGTAAGATTGCCGTACTGTAGGTTTGTCAGTGTTACCATTCCGCTCATGTTGGTTATGCCACTGGCGATCATCACGGTGTCGTTGAAGACTGTGACGTTAACCATATACAGCACTCCATCTTGATTGTAGGGTTTTGTGGTTACGTCAACATCAGGGTTCCCCCAAAGGATGTTTACAGTTTGTAGGCTACCAAAAGTGACGTTGAATGAACAGATCTTTGTGGTGGAGTTGTAATAGAAGCTTGTTGGGTTTCCCCCTGTTTCTATTGAACATGGTTGCCCAAGCGTTGTGCAGTTTATGTTAACATTCAATGAACCTGAATTGTTCCATAGTTGAAGTGTTAGATTATTTGTTGTGTATGTTTGGGTACTGTTTTCGATGTGGCTTGACATTTCGTACAGATGTGGATTCGTTCCGTAGGTTGCCTCTAGTCTTTGCGCCCCTACACCTTGACTGAATTCAACGTAGGCGTAGGTTCCATCGAAATGTTTCATTTGACCTATAGAACAGTTGTCTGAAAAGGCGTTAAGGTATTTGCCATCGTATTCAATCGGAAACTTCCAAACGTAATCTTCCAGCGTGCCGTTGGCTTCATATTCAAGAACTAACCTACCGTTTTCGTAGTAAGCCTCAGCGGTGTTCATTAGCATGTATCTCTTGTTGGTGTAGAACTCGTATGATTCGTCAAGGTGAACAAACCTGAACATATCAGTGTAGGCGATGTTAGGCGGGTAAACATCATAGCTCAAGTTATAATGCCCAAAATTGTGAGCGTAAACACCAAAAATCGGCCATAACGTGTTCACACCATCCTTCACAGCCTCAATACTAGAAGGATCATCCAAGGTGATTTCGCTCCCGCCACAGCCCATGGAATCTTTTTTGTCATCGTACAAGAACCAACTCGGCTCGTTCTTCCGGTTATCGCCATATGTGAGTCCTACCCAGTTCAAGTCGAACAACGCATTGTCAACCTCTTCTGGACATTCATTTCCAGCATGCGAAACCAACACTCTATCCGCTTCGAATCCATATCCAGAGCTTCCCAAACAGTAAGCCATTTCATCTCTTGCTTCGGTGAATTTTTGTTGAATCCAAGTTTCGTTGAAGAGAAATTGAGAGCCGTTCCAGTAGACGTAATGGCTAGTTAAGGAACTGTTCCCACACATTTGATGTTGCCAATTGTGAAGTCCGTAGGTTAGGTAGCCTTTTTGCCCTTGTGTCTTCCACCATGAAAAGTCGCTACGTCTTTCTCTAAGTGGACACCACCAACCAAGCCTGACTCCTGTCGGGCTAGCCAGATTGCTTGTGTAGCACCAATAATACGTCCCGAAAACTGAGACGTGAGTTTGGTTTTCCCACATTTGATATTCTACGTCATCACTAAAATCTTGGTTCCTGTTGTAGTCTAGTTTTATTCGGTCATAGTCGCCACCTTCGGTGCTATTATATACTATGAACTTTCTTGAAGTATATTTCAGAGGGTTCACGGATTCTACCATGTGGGTGAAATCTCCATGTTTCACTGTCGAGCTTGGAGAGCCGTCATAACCATCTGGCATACCGTCTGTGAGCCAGCCTACATATATTGAAGTCATACCAGTTAGGTAGCCTAACGGACAAACAACGACATCGAAATACCATCCTTGTTGCATGGCAGTCTCATTTGGTTGCTCTATGCCGAAATATGTGTCTTGGTCAAGTCTATAGGTTATGGCCCCACCCCACTTTTTGTATCCCTGAAGGGTCAGATCAATTGACTTGACCTGCTTAAACATGAAGTTTATTGCATGCCCGATGAATTTCAGATTTCTTGTTTCCCAGAAGTCTTGGAAGTTGCCATAGCGACAGAACTTGTGGTCAGAAGGAACAACCGCGCTCCAGAAAACCTTTGCTGAACCGTAAGACGTGTCCACCATCCCCGTCCAATCTTTGCCTGTGTTGCTTTGAATCGTATAATAGACGGTTTTTCCTTCGGTGTCAGAAAGATTCGCATTTATATAAAAGTCAATCGGTATAGTTTCAATAGTGCCTTGATGATATTCTGTGAGCCCATCGCTGAATGTTTTGAGAATGGTGCAGTTGATCAAAGCAATGCCATAATCCTCAAAATATGAAACGCCACTGGCAGATACGCTCAGAAGCTCTGGGACATATTTACCCGCCATTCCAAAGATAATAGTATTCGTTCCATTTCCAACAGCCCAATAAATATAGTTTACGTTTTTGGCGGAAGTGTCTATATAATGGTTCATTATAATCACAAAGACGCCATATCTTCTTTTTCCATCAGCATACTGCAGAGGATATTTCCCAGATGTGGGATTATCAGTAGGGGCTTCGATGTCATCATCTTCAATTATGTCATATGGAACACCTTCTGATTGCACCCAATGCTCAGCCTTCTGGATTGCATTGTTTCCTGGAGGGTGCTTGTAATAGTCGAAGTTGCCAAGCACTATTACCCCCCACTTAATTGGTACGTAGTCTGACGCAGAAACAACTCGACGGTTCGCAAACAGTCCTATGAGCATCAAGCTACAAAGAAAAACAACCAGAAACAACTTCTGAACGAAGGTTTGTTTCTTCATGTCTTCACTGCATCCAATCTGTTGCGTAATAGTCATGTGCACAACGTATGCGCGCGCGCATTAGATGTTGTGAAAGAAATCTCTAGTCCATGATTCTGGCAAAATCACAGATTTTCTCGATGTGCGACTCGGCAGTCGTCATCTTTCCAACTCAAACGTAACCTAGGGCTTTCAGCCTTTTCATCATCTCAACTCTGTCCTTTGCATCGCGAAAAGACTCTCTCGGGCCGAAGTACGTGATGTCCAACTTTCTCTCTAGCTGTCTTTTTAAATACTTGGCTTCGTCTGGGAGTTCAGGTACAATATTGTTCTCTTCAAGCGGGTCGTTAACCGTGTCATACAACTCTTCTCTCCCCCCAGGGTGAAATATGTATTTTAAGCGCTCGTTTCTTAGACACTTTGACCCTCTGTCAACAGATCGAAGTTTTGAACTGAACATTTCCCAAAACCTTAACTTGGTCACGGATTCTCCACATTCGGCGCAAACGAAATTATGAATCTTTCGTTTTTCAAATGGATCTAAACGTTTGCCCTGAATTTCATTTTTGACTTTAATGTTGCACAAGGAGAGAACCGTGGGTAAGATGTCTGTTGTTGATACAATTTGCGGTAATCTCTTCTTTCTTGGGATCCAAGATGGGTAGCTTACTATTAAGGGAACATGAAGGAGACTGTCATAAAGACCGAAATGATGGCTGGCTAGGCCGTGTTCACCGAAATCTTCTCCATGATCGGCTGTAATTATCATTAGGGTATTGTCCAAAACACCCTCATTGTTTAGGAAATTGGTGAGTTCGCCTATGCAATAGTCCAGGTACGCTATTTCTCCGTCATACCAAGACCGTATGACTTCCCATTCCTTCTCTGATATCTGCAATTCCTTAGCCATGTAGCGGAAACGGGCTTCAGAAGCGCCAGCTGCGATATATTTCAGTTTGTTAATCTCCAAGTTCTTGTTGGGAATCTTCTGTCTCGTCTTGCCAAATATTCTTTCCAAAAGAAGTTCCATGATGAAAAGCTTGGGTTCCGTGAAACCGTTGCAAAATCTTTCTTTGAATGGTCTGGGAGGATCATATGGTGCGTGACAGTTAAAGTAGTTGGCGAATAGGAAGAAGGGCTCTTTATTTGCCTGTTTGCTTCTGATAAAGTCTTTGATGATCTCATTGGTATGGGAGTTGTACTGATCGGGACCGAAGACCAGGGTCTTGACGAAATCTTTTGGGGCGTGAGTAAGAAGTTCCAAGAGCATTGACAATGTGTCTGCTTTATCCAATTCTTTCGGCCTAGTGAGACACCTAGACGGTTCAACATATCTTTGAAAGCCTTTCTCAAACCCTGTTCCTCGGCCTAGAAGACCACAGTTCGTTATTCCCATCGTTGAGTAACCATTGGCCCCAAGAATCTGTGCGAGAGTTGAATTATCCCTTGCAAGATAGATGTTTCTTCCGAGAGTTTGATGATAGGAAGGGTATTTTCCCGTGAAGATGGAAGCGTGCGATGGAGGACTCCATATTCCTGCCGAGAAGGCATTTTCAAACAAGACACCCTGCTCCGCGATCTTGTCAATGTTTGGAGAAGTTTTCCGATGATAACCATAGGAAGAAAGATGATCTGCTCTAACAGTATCCATCACTATCAAAAAGATGTTGGGAAGTGCGTGTGTCATTTACTTCTATTCCTTTTTCAGTCAGACTTCACAAGATCAATCGGATTTTAGATTTCGGGCATAGAGCAAATTGTCTAACTCACGATCCGCTCTCCAAGTGCAACATTAAAGTTTCAAATCTTTTCCTTCGAGTCCACAAACCCTAAAACCTCTACCTAGTTTGGTTGCTCATTGCCTTGTAAATTTCACAGCCTCCGCTTGAGTACACTTTATTCATATCACCAAGGACAGGAGAAATTTCAGTGATATTCCACACGCTTCCAATGTCCCCGCGGCGCTCAAACAAGACACCGAAAACAAGATTCATCTTTCTCAGATAGACGGCACCGTTAGCTTGAACTGTAGTAACATTAGACAATGTTTCTGTTTGATCCCTTCTTATCATGCCATAGCTAGTCAATACAGTGTACTTCGCCATATCGTCAGCATAGATCAGCGTTCGCCCGGTGTTTGTTTCTTCTGATAACCACATAGCGCCAAGCACGTCCTGTTCATCAATGAACCCCATAGCGTAAGATACTAGGCCCATCCTATATTTGCTCAAAGGCACAGACCAGCTGGTTTCTCCTGAAATCTCATAAATGAATCCTGTCTGAAAGAAAAAGTAAGGTACAATTACAATCAGGATCAAAAGTAAAACGTAAGATTCAGTTTTGATGAGTCTACGTGCAAAGAAGCTGAATAAGGCTTCACCGCTCATAATGCAAAGTGGTGCTAAGAGTATAAGTACGGTGTGATAGTACCTAGTCATCCGTAGAGTTTCGGCAAAATTGGGCAAAACTATACACGATATCAAAATACCCATACTTAGCGATACTAGGATAAAATATTCGAAAGAGACTATCTTCTTTTTCCGTCTGGCTACCATGAAAACGAAACCAACTACTATCAATAACTCAGTAGCATAAGCAAAGATTCTTCCAAATAGATTGAAAACAGATGGCACGCTCTCCATTCCCATCCCCCTCAGAACGTCGCTTCCTCTCGATTCCAAGATGAAGAGTTCACTAGAGAAGCTTGTAAACACATGATTTCCCATGCCCACAAGACCCTTAAACGGTCCGGCGGCAGACAAGTAAATATACCATGAAAATTGTACGAGAAATGGCATGACAACCTTGCTTGCAGTTACCCTCCCGACCCTTTTTCGCAAAAAGAACAGAATAAACCAGGTCAAAGAAACATAAGCCGTAAAAAGGTAGGATAATGAATAATGTGACAATGCGAGAGCGATGCTGAAGATTATGAAAAGTAAATTTCTTTGTAGCGGCTTAATTTTCTCCCTTAGAAGCACAAAGAACAACAAAACAAAAAACAATTCTGCGACAATCTGCCTAGTCAGTCCCAACATTTCTGTGAAAAAAACGGAATTCGCCATGAAGAAAAAAGTCGAGGCAAATGCAATTCTTCTGCTAAACTGCTCCTTGTACAGTAGATACAAACCCACAGGAACGAAGGAATAGATCAATGGATACACGATTTTCAGCACCCACGTAGACGACAGGTCCAATATTGCAGCATAGATTGTGGGAAGCAACGTCACACTTAACATTCCATTGACCTTGTCATATTCCAGATACGTGCTTAGCGGTCCGATCGAACTCCAATAGAAACTATTTCTTGTCCTCTCAAAACAATAGTATTCAACGTTCACATCATATCCCAGAACATAGCTAGATATGAGTGATACGTGGAATACAAGAGCGAATGCGATGACGAACAAAACGACAACGTGGAATTTCGAAGGAACCAATCTTTCAAAGAGAGCGCTCACAATGATTAATGCCGAGACCGCTACGATCATGATAAGCAACAAGAAATTGTTTTGAGATGCACTGACTAGCAAAGCTCCAACTATGCTTAGAAACGGAAGAAAAACAAGAGGTAAAACGTACGAAAGCTTCAATCCTTTGGTACCTTTGAAGTCTATTCTAAAATCCTTTCTGTTTGTAACATAGCCCAAAAAACACAATAGAAGGACGACAGCGTTTATGATTGACATCAAGGGTACTAATGACAAAGGTGCCGATACACCGGCAAAGGAGCATATTTCGTTGATTGACAACCCAGCGAGCATTAAGAAAGCAAGGCTCAATCCTACGGAAAGAACAACAGTTTCGGACAGCCCCAGATTCTTCAATTTGAGTAGTTTCAAAACGACAATCCCTGGAATGAATGTTAAGTAAACGAACCCGATTACTTGTCTAGCAACTGGAATATCAAGAACCGTTGTCGCGCACGCAAAAACTTGTACGGTAATCACAGCAAAAATCAGGTTTCCTGACTCCAAGCCGATCCTTTGTAGGAGATTCATCTTCTGGTTCTCATCCTATGTATGCATTTCAATTTCTTGCGCCTTTGTAGCTAGAGTCCTTTCAGACCCATTCTAGATGTTGAAGCAAATCGTAAGATAGAAGAGTTTATATGTGATTGGTGCTACTGTATATAGGGAGAGCACATGAACACATTTCCTCGAAGTTATCATAATCAGTGTCGAGAGAAAATGCAGACTTCTAGGTCCACCCTCGTAATTCTCACAGCCATTATTCTGATAGGCACCGTCGGCCTAAGCTTCACTGTGTCTTCGTTGTACTCGGCTTATATCAAGATTCCTGGTTCAGGATTTGTCAGCTTAGGTTATGCTCCTCCATTGCATGTTGAAGGAAAAGATATCAAAGATGATCACGGGACGGTTGTCTATCTGCGAGGCGCGGTGAAACCACAACACCTTGCTGTTCCAGGTGGCTGGTGGCATCCGGAAGGTTCCATGAATGATTATGGCTATTGGGTATGGAGTCCAGAAGCTGTACAATATAACCTAGATAAGATGGTAGAGCTTGGCTTCACATGTGTCAGAGTTTTTCTTCCAGATGTAGAACGTTGGTTAAATAACGAAGACCCGGGTATTGGAATAAAACCGAGAGACGAAATATCGTATGTAATTGACCAAGCGAATCTAAGAGGCCTATACGTTATGATAGTCCCTTGGGCAGTGGGGGACCCGTACGGTGGACAAACTGGCATTCCATGGGACCCATACACAAAACCTACTGAAAGAGGAGTACTTACAACTCCTGAAGACTTCATTAATCTTTGGGCAGGCGACCAAGACTCCTATTCGGCAGAGTACGGACACTTCCCAAACGTCATCTATGAACTTTGGAATGAACCTAACGGGTGGACCCCTGATGTTGACTTACATCAATTATACTTCGACACTTGCCAAGAAATCGTAAACAGACTACGAGCCAAAGGAGATGAACATCTAGTAGTTTACCAATTCAACTTCACAGGAATAGATAGTAATCAAGCGGTGGGATGGGGCCGAATACTCACCGGAACCAATGTTGTTTACGGCTCGCACGTCTACAGAACTTTGGGAGGTCCGCTCCGGTGGACTCCTTATTTCACCGGGGATTATCTATACGAAGATGTAAAAGCAGACTTGCTCAACAACATGTACATTCAAAATATATTAGACAACAACCTTCCGCTCATCATGACAGAGTATGGCGCCTTGATGAATGGACCACTTGTGGGTGGAGACACCAGAGAGAATGAATTGACTTGGTATACCAATCTTCACCGATGTCTCAACGAATGGGGTTTCGGTTACACTGCCTTCGAATGGCGTTCGTACACCTCCTTTGCAATCATTGAAAGTAATTCAGAATATCCTTGGCTTCCTCCCCTCAACGCTGCGGGAGAGATTCTGAGAGATTCGATTACAGCTGGGAAGACATGAACCGCACCGAGTCTTCTTGTCGATCCAAAAAGAACCGTTTTGAGTAGGTGTCCCATAATTCGTGGAAGATTCGTATTTTGATTCACTTCTGTGAACTTTGGTCCCTACTAGGCTTAGTTGAAATTTTGTTTCGTCGCGCGTGTATTCTTGACTCGCTTACGTCCGTCTATTTGACCTTTGACAAAACCAAAGAACCAAGCTGTTCTTTTGAAANNCAAAAAACCTGCTAGAGGAGTCATCTTGTAAAAAGCGATTATTCCGCTGTTCTTGCGAATTACATAGTCTCCGCCATAACCATGCCAAAAACCCTCCTCCCAGAGAGCTTTCCACGTTTTCCTATGCCTTTCGTAGAATTGGGCTGGGGTAGCTCTATAAAGCAGCCAACCAGCCTTTCTTACTCTATATTCAGCATCAGCGTCTTCACCTACTCCACTAATTTTGTTGTCAAAGCCGCCCACCTGTCTGATGGCTTTGACTCGGTAGATGGATCCACCTGTTCCCATCACCCTTCTTTGTGTGGCTACCTTACCTCCATACTTAGAATCGACCACTTGAAATGCTATATTTTCCAAGAAACCAACCAAGTTTTCTTTAGGCCACGTCCCCCATCTAGCTTTGGCAATTCCGACTTTTGGATTCTGCTGCATAAACTTTACCTGCTTTCTCACATGATCGTGTGGCAGTACCATGTCACCATCAACCCAGATTATGTATTCCCCCATAGTATTCTCAATCACTGCGTTTCTTGCCCATCCAAGACCTCTCCACTCACCGTGGATCACCTTTGCTTCTATGTTCATCCTTGAAATACAATCTAGTATTACCGACAATGTCCTATCTTCGCTACCGTCATCCACAAAAATCACTTCCATGAGTTCATGTGGAAAGTCCTGATCAAGGACACTGTCAACAGCTTCTTTGATTAAGGCCTCACAATTTCTCACACAGATCCCTATGGTTACTGTGGGCTTCATTAAGCATCATCCTTCATTCAAAATCAGCATTGCAGAGAAGTCAATATTCTGCTTTCAGCCCATCTGGGTAGATCGACATCTTTCGCATTCTTTTTCGTTTCTAGTCGGGGGGGTCAGCAAGGCTAAGTTTCAGAGAAATACAGTCAATTGGGGAAGTTAATAGCGTTTCGTTATGCACGCGCATATCTCATTTGGCTTCTTCAGATTCCTTCGAGAAAGGGAGGAACAACATCCTTAACGATCTTGCTGTATAGCTTCAGGAGCTTAAATTGGACATCCCACCATCGTCCTGAGGAAAAAAAGTTCTCTTTGGGAAATGCACTCTTAAACGTAATCATACTTTCTCCTCGAGTTTGGATCCCTTCAGGGTTTCCAAGTTTTTCCTTGATTGCAACTTTTAGGAACCCAATTCTGGATGGGTTATATCCCATTATCTGTGAGGCAATCCAATCAATTGAGAACGGGTCGGTACTTGCCATAGTAAGGTCTAATTTAGCAGGGAAACGACCCAACGCGATCAATCCGTCGACAATTGTAATGTGAGGATGCAATAGCTTGTTTATGCCAACGATGGCCTCGTCTAGAAACGGATGGTAGACTATTTTTCTTGGTGAGGCTATGCAACCGAAGATGTTTTTGAGAGCACAAGTGATGTGAGTTGCACGCATTGTTTTCAACTTCGGTACATTAATGAAGAGATCAGTTTTCAACAGTGACTGAGGAATCTCAAACCTGATTTCGCGTCCGTTTACCCGAACCTTTTTCTCATTTACATCGTCGTTGGAAAGATTGAAAAGCTCTACATTCTTTTCCCTAGCTAGCTTCTCATACCCAAGCATCAAGAATGCATGTTTTGTTCGCATGGCAGTGGCATCGGCCTCGACAACTCGAATATGAGTATTCATGCCGTATCT
>JABAOH010119581.1_pt4 | contig 13701 bp, 14 predicted proteins | sample 7062181 | NCBI WGS metagenome assembly JABAOH01 (sample SAMN14538630, study PRJNA623070) | marine sediment metagenome | biome: marine biome [ENVO:00000428]; feature: marine pelagic biome [ENVO:01000023]; material: deep marine sediment [ENVO:00002113]; isolation source: pool of 5 deep marine... | reverse complement strand
AAACAAACGGATAAACAACACCCACAATGTCCTTGCTCATCCTCTGGATCCAGGGCTCGAACCAACTCCAATCGCTGAGGATATTGCTCCAGTCGGAATTCGGTGGCCTGGCCCAACTGAAGATCAAGTTTGCCATAGAGGTTACATTCTCTATCGGCACAGCCCAATCAACAGGTATGTATCCAATCGTTGAGGGGTAGAACGGGGCACCGGACAGCACAACACCCTAGAATCCCCAAACCAAGATCAACGCGGCAGCGGGAATTAACAAATGAACAACATTGCGAAGATAAGGGCGTGATCTCTGCCATGCGTACGCAAGAGAGAATGTGAAAATGACTGCCGAGAATCCCAGATTACTTAATTTTATAGTCACAGCAGTCGCTGCCAAGACGACCAGGACCATGACGCGATAATCATGATCCCTCGCTCCTTTCATCCACTCAGCGACACCTTGGGTGAGCAGTACAAACATGCCAAATTGCAGAAGAGTGGATGCGAAATCGGGGGTTGGTGACGCGATCCCAGTCGAGGAGAGTGCAAGATACACCAGCAAGGGAAGTATGAATAATTTCGTCGCGTACATGAAAGGATCTTCTCGTATTCGTCTTGCTGGTTGTCGTAGTACCGAGACCAAGGAGGGTAACAGCGTCGCAACGACGAGTAAAAAGAGAGAAGTGTTCGCCAATGAACGTCCATGTCCAAATAGCGGATGGAAGTTTGGTGCAGCAACATATACCAAGAAAGAGGGGGTAAAGGCCAAGCGCCCATGCAGATTGCCAAGTCCCGGAATGATAGGATTAGTGTCGATCCAACGAATCGCGTTGAAATGAAAGAGACCGGAGTCATCATCAGTAGGTGGGAGCAATGCTCTCAAAGCGAGCTAAGTTGACAGACCAATTGCAAGGATGACAGAAACAAAGATATTGATTTGAGGGGTTTCCTGCCAAGGAAAGCGTTGAAGCGCATCTACGACTTGGGGAATGGAGACAGCTGCTCCCAATACGAGAATGGGGATTACCAAAGTTGCAGTTATGGGTAGGAAAAAATACGCCACCTGCTAAACGAAGATCGCGAGAGCCCACCCCAACCATATTGTCATGACACCTGAGCTTTTTCTTTACTCACCCAGTCGCAAGATGATCGACGCCACCTTCCCCCAACCAAAAAAAGAAGCCCCTAGGAGCAGATAGATCGCCAGTGTAGACACGATTGATGCGACTTGGACGATCAAGAAATCTTGACTAGATGTATTCACCACAATATGGGCACCCAGTGTATTTTTTTTCTAGCCGATCGACCTCCAGTAATGAAGAATCTTACTCGAAAACCTACAATCCGACTTCTAGAGCGCGTTTCAGGTATCGAGATCACAGTTACGGCTCCAGGTGCTGGCGTAGTACCTCCGAAAGGGATGACCAGGTACCTGTCATGATTGCATTCGCAAGGTCCCGCGGGCTTTCTCCTGTATTTATCAGCCACGCCACAGCGGTGCCGTACTCCGGAAAATATAACGCTGCTGCAGAGTAGCCCAGGGATGAGCCAGCGTGCCCAATAACGTGCACCCCTAGAAGCTCCGAATAATCGACCACTCCAAGCCCATAGATGCCTCCATCCGGATCGCGGAAAGGTGTATCAGCATACGTGAGCATCTCTTTTAGCGAGTCAGGGGCGAGCACCGATTGTTCGTGGTAAAGAGCGTGCAACCAACAAGCGAGATCCCCTGGCGTTGTATAGATCACGGGATGTGTCAACGTTACTTTCCAAGTGATAGGAGCGTCGATTAAATCGTCGAGTTCCCCATCTCGATCCACATCCACCCACGGATGAGCGGCAGAAAAATATGCCGGCAGCGGTTCCCCCATGCTCATAAAAGTTCGCTCCAGGTTCATGGGTTCGAGAAAGTAGCGCTCAACACCCTCAGCTACAGTTAACCCTGACGCTTTTTCGATGATTGCAGTAAGCAGCAAGTAATTGGTGCTGGAGTAGTGCTGACCAACGCCTGGTGGGCCATATGGTTCAAGGACCAGTGTATCGAAAACCTCCTCCAACTTCCAACTTCTGGAATAATCGACGTTGGGATCAACCCAAGGAAAATCAGGGTTCTCAAAGAGGTTGAATATCCCGCTGGTATGGTTTAGCAACTGGCGAATGGTTATATCGCTGTCAACATTCCTGAGTGGCGGCAACCATTTGGAGAGCGGATCATCCAGATCGAGTGCGCCTTCTTCGGCCAGTTTCAGAGCCAGCGCAGCTTCGAAATTCTTAGCGACACTCCCGGCATCAAACATCATCTCTGGAGTTATCGGTACCCCGGGTTGAGAATTCCCGCTCACCCCTATCCAGATCCTGTGTCCGGCCACAATAACAGCCGCAGAGATGCCGAGATCATGATCGCCCTGACCCGCGAGCAGGGCCTGATCGATGGCTTCTTGCAATTCCTGAGCAAACGCCAGCTCAGGGAGGGATTCTTGCTCTTGTGATGTATTAGGACCCCGTGAGCAGTTCAGGCAAATGAAGATTGCGGTCAGTAGCAAGAACCACGACAAGATCTTCCGCATAACCATGATGGTTCTCTATTATCGCGCATGGTTTCCCCGACGATGCAATAAGACCACGTCAACAAGGAACGATTGTGTGCCAATAGAATGTGGTTTTTCCAGTGAGCACACCTGTCTTCGAAGCGATTCTCAAATGATGAGTATCAATAAGAAAGTCCCGAAACTGCATGGATATCTAAAAATTTAGTATATTGTCTAACGCCCTATCTACTCTCTGCAGCGCCACACCTACCACGGTCTCGGAAGTCTCTCTTTCCTCCTTAGCATGGTTTGTACTCGCATGCGATCAAGATAATACAAGAAAGTCGATAATCAAATCATTGTTGATCTATTTGATCTAAAATGTTGCACTGGTTGGCGACAGAAGAATAGACCCTATGCCACTGAATCATTGAGAGTATGGATCCACTCCAAATGGAACGAGCGCGAAGGCATGCAACTCAGCATGTGGACCAGAATTGGTCGAAGGGAATCAGCGATGGATATTAAAGTCAAGGGTCTTGAATTGGTCCTGGAGCAACTGAGTTATGAAAAATTGAATATACTCTGCGTGAACATGGGCATCGGCTTAGATGAACGATATTAACGTGGGAGAAACGCGTAGTCCAGATTGATGCTACCCCGCATGCACTGAGCAGATCGTATGGATATGTTCATCGAAAACCTGGAAAGATCGCGACCAAAGGCTTTTAGCAATTCTGCCAGGATTTTGTATCAGACAGCAGGATTCCATACATGATGCCAACGAGCGAAAAAGCCACATGAGCTATGTGAATCTTGGCAACAGCAGCACTTTCACGTAGGTTTGGTGAAAAACAATTCCAGACGGGAATTAGCTCATGAGAGAAAGCTCAATACTGGCCTACTTCCCCTTCGTAACGGAACATTTCTCCAACTGCCTCTGGATTCATCCCCTCACAGATGCTATTACAACTCGCAATCATGTAACCACCGCCACGCATTCCTTGTCTGATACACCGATCCACTTCTTCGCGAACTTTCTTAATGTCCGAGCTGAACAGCACGCGCACATCCACGTTCCCAACCAGGACAAGATCTTGACCATACTCGCGCTTCATTTGGGATAAATCCATCCCAGCAATAGGATCCAATCCATGGATTCCGACAAATCCTGCCTCAATCGCCATGGGAATTAACTTCTCTATACTGCCATCACTGTGCCATATCACAGGAACTTCTAAGGCCTCCACAATCTGTTTATGGCAGGGCAGGACAAACTCCCGCCACAATTGAGGAGAGATCATCGGCCCACTATTTCCGCCGGCATCATCTCCAAGGACGAGCACGTCCGCTCCGAGACTGACTGCCTTTTGGTACATTGCAATACACCACTCAGTACGGACCTCCAACAACATCCTAACGAAAGCAGGATCATCCATGAGCCGCATGAAGAAGTTTTCAAATCCCATTGCCATATTTCCTGCTATGAAAGGCCCGATATGCGTGCCGAATATTAAGCAATGATCTGGAAAGGATTTACGTGCTTTTCGCACTTGCTCAGCATCATAATGTTCTTCAATGTAACTCATGGGTGGACTGTACCGCTCCAGATCGGATTCATCTACAACCACACCTTCTACATAGATACCGTTGTGCCAGACTCGACCCCACTCATCCACACCAGTTCTCCACGCATTACTCTCTGGAGGGTTCCGACTAGGCATCATCACACAATCTTGTCCAAGATTTACATAGGCGCTTGTTGGATCCGCCTGCCCTAGTTCATCGAACAATGCATCAATCCAGATCTCAAATCTAGGCACTCGATCTGGTTCTTTGTGTTGAAGAGCTGCAAACACACGTTCTCGAGGTAACATCCCGAAAGTCCAATCCAAGCGCTTTTCTAGTTAACCCATAGATTCCATGTGTGTAGATTCTCGTTATCTCGACGAAGATCTCCAGAGAGTTTTCCGTCCCCAGATTCCTCTTTTCAAGGTTTCGAGATTTCTGAATGATGCATATGAAAGATCAATACCACCAGCGAATGCGCCCGTACGGATAACCGCTTTTCGGGGACGGCAAGAGGCAAATCAAGAGGAAGATGAGAAGAATGCCAATGACGATCCATCCAAGTAGATAGGACGTAAAGAATGTGCTAATATCCAAAAGATCACTTCCTATAGCACCCTTTCCCACAATCAAGGATCCTATAAGTAGTGCCAATGTCCAGCTTAGCATCACGGTTGTTCTCATTCCGGGTCGTTTGTGATGTTCTCCAATTGAGCGCGATTGAATAATGCCCGCAATACCACCAGCGCTGAAACCACCGAGAAGATATCCTGAAAGTGAATTATCAAAGACCAGTATCGCAAACGAAGCAACGAGCGCCGCTGAAATACCCAGGACATTCATAGAAACCCAATGCCGAAATCCAATGACTTCGGATCGAAGTAGAATCCATCCCACGACGGATACTACGGCTCCTGAAATGACACCGACAAGCAATACGATGATTATTTCTGGAAACACATCAGCTAGTTGATCTCCAAATAGCGAGCCTAACATGAAACCGGGTAACCAGCAGAGGGATGTCATAATAGAAAATTGGATCCAGGGCTCGAAGAATCTTTCCACTTTATCCATGTTGCGCTCTCTTTCCGCAAATACAAAACTTTCTCAACCTTATGATATATCAATTTTTATACCAAATGTCCTCGAGACCTGTCCTCCGGACTGACTGGCGTCAGCCAGCTCACTGCATCCAGAAGACACGCTGATGGGTCAAAACAGGTTTCATCACTTGGTCGTTTCATTGAGCGGCAGAGAATCGTGAACGATCCTGTTTTCACTACATTGGGGAAAAAAATATCCTACCCCACCACGGAGTCCACCACGAACGCTTCAATCTACGTCAAGATAAATTTGGCACCGGCGAAATGTTAAGTGGGATTGACCCCTTTTCTCTCACTCTCAGCAGAGTGTTCCTCACCAACAAAACCTACGTAGGAAAGGAAAACCAGGAACTGGACAAATGCCAACACCAGGAGCCAGATCACCCCCAGAAGATAATACCCCAATAAGCCGCTTGCGATGTTGCCACTAGCGACCATAAACATCATCACCAGGATAATGATTGATAAGAATGCAAATGTATTGAAAACACGTGGTCGTCGAGATGGAAAACCTTTCGTTCGCGCACGAATGAATAAAGCTGCAAAGGTGCCGATACCATAAACAAGATATGCCCATGAGGAAATTGAATAGATTTGATGTCCAGTCAGTCCTATATGAAACAAAGGGAATGGGAGCAACGAAAAAAGGATGGCACCAATAGACATTGTAGCTAAGAAAACAAGTCCATTTATCTCTTGCGGACTCCAGGCCCTTTCCTTCGATCGACGCAAAGCGGTCACGATACTACTAAACCCGATAAGGGCTATCGACAGATCTACAATACCTAACAACACCTCTTCACCTTCCATTTTCAACTCCATTCAGAACTCAAAATCCGGACAGTTATACTCAAGCTCAATTTGCGGTGACTTCGCAAATTGACCCAACGTCCAGATCGGGCCACGCGTTGCCAGTGCTAGAAGTTAGGTTTCTACCACATTTCATAAATCAGATCGAGGATCCCACGGTCTGGTATTAATTCCGGCTGATGTCAGATGCTCAATATGGTCCAACTCGATGATCTCAGGGCGAGACCCGAACGAAATCCAAGTCACCCCGCAATTCGAGAGCTGATAATTCATAACCGACGATTTGTCTTCCAGTAAAGCAGACAAACCTATCATGATCGCACCTTGATGACTCACCACCACGGTCTTTTCGCTCGGCGCTTGGTTCTGGGCAATTTGCAGCAAAGCCTCGGACACCCTTTGCGCAACCGCCGCGGCTGATTCTCCACCAGGAATTGGTGTGGTTGCATCAGGTTCCAAGAACGAAAGAATATCGGGATAAGAGCGTAACACTTCATCTGAGGTTTTCCCCTCGAGGTCACCCATATCTACTTCAATGAGGCTTTGCATCGCCTTAACCGGCACCCCGACGTGTTTCGAAATAATATCGGCCGTCAATCTTGCGCGACTGAGCGGACTTGTGTAAATAGCGCGTATCTGCGGAGTGAAACGTTTTAGATAAATCCCTGTTGCCTCCGCCTGTCGTCTCCCCAATTCGCTCAACTTAGAATCGGTTCTGGCGCCCATCCAGGTTTTCTCTATGTTGCCAATGGACTGTTCGTGCCTGACAAGCGCAAGCTCTATCGGATTTGTACTCATACTCACCTAATCACTCCTCAATCGTCCGGCCTTATGCCTAATAACCCTTCCCACAAGTGAGGGCTGAGAGGTAACTCCTTGACATACCCTGTGCTCTTCGCTATTCGTTGTTGTAATTCACGCCCTCACCCGAGTTTCAAGCTTGCGACTCGAGATTCGATTCCTTCAACTCAGCGGACAACCACTTGGGCTCCTGTTCTCTCCGAATCCGATGCAATCCCGTCTTGATTAATCACCACCGTGGAACAATCCCTCCACACTTAAGTAGCCTTGTCCCGCATCAGCAAATATGATGCCTATCGTCTTCCCGGCATTCTCTGAGCGACGAGCTAGCTCCAAGGCAACATGCACAGATGCCCCAGACGTAATGCCCACTAGCAGCCCCTCTTTCTTCGCTACCTCTCGACTCCCTGCGAAGGCTTGCTCTTCACTCACTGTCACGATCTCATCGATCATCCCTTCGTCATACAATCTGGGCAAAAAACCCGGACCAATTCCCAACAACCGATGGGGCTTGAATTCCCCTTCTGATATCAACGCTGCCCCTTCTGGCTCAATCCCTATGCACCAAAGAGAAGGCTTCCGTGGTTTGAGTGCTTGCGCAACTCCCATCATTGTTCCGCATGATCCCAATCCATGGATGAAAATGTCCAACTGCCCTTCCGTATCCTCCCAGATCTCCTCTGCTGTCGTCTCCAGATGACTTCGTGTGTTCGCCGGATTATGATGCTGTTCCATATAGACCGCATCCGGTATCGTCGACGCCAGCTCCTTAGCCTTCTCCCGGGAGCCTCGGATTCCCAACTCCGCTGGCGTGAGGACCAACTCCGCTCCCAAAGCTCGTAGCAGCTGCTTGTGCTCATCACTCATGAGTTCCGACATACAGATAACGACTCGGTATCCCCTCAGCCGACCAATGAATGTCAGTGCCACACCTGCATTTCCGCTGCTCGCTTCAATAAGCGTTCCGCCGGGTTGTAAGCGACCTGATTGTTCTGCCTCGTCGATCATGTAGCGGGCAGGCCGATCCTTCAAACTGTAGGGATTGAACATCTCCAGTTTGGCCAAGACCTGTACGTCCAGCCCCTTTGTCAAGCGATTCAGTCGCAACATTGGTGTGTGGCCGATCAATTCGACAAGACTGTCAACGACCATAGATCCTCCTTGCATTCTGTTTAAGCTGACGAAAAACTGCGAGTCGGGAACTGTTTATAAACTTTGGCACCATTGATGGTTGGTCGTGTGACCTTTGAATGGGTTATCTAGGCCAATTCTCTTCTGGTGATCATGGAACAGATTGCTAAGATCGACACTCACCCAACACCTTTGCGCAAGGCGTAAATTGCGCTCGCAACCATCGAGAAGTAGGTAACACCAGAGATAACCCAATACACGAGGCCGAGATTCCACAGCATTCCCCACATGCCTATTAATGACACAAAATAGAGAAGCAGGAAGGGAATTAATATTTCCAAGCGACGTGGTTGTCTGAACTCGATCTTCCATATGAAATCCACACTCAACGCGAATACACTGAAAACAACATACAAAAGTGGCATGATCCAGTAGGCTATTCCAAAATCGTTTGTCACACCCAGCATCATTAGAACCAACGCTGGAAGCCCCAAAATGATCGCAAATATCGCCAAGGGATTCGTGTATTCAGGCCTATGCACCCTACTGAGAAACATAAGCGTAGAGGCGAGATTTATCAGGACTGAGACAATGAAAACAAAAAGAAGATATTGATCGATTGTTATCATAAGCGTTGACCCCCGGAAAATTCTCAACAGAAGCGGTTCCTGCGGACGGATACGCGTTCTCCATCTATCGAGCCGAGAGCCCTATCCTGGAGTCTGGTACGAGGCTTTGGGTGAGTCATTCGCTTAGCCTTGGCTCCCTATGGGGCTGGTTTTCCGTCCAATATGGTTCATCATGATATGCACCTCGGCCAGCATCCCGAGGACTTAAACTTGAACCAATCAGTTTAGTACTGGAGAGACGCCACCGAAAGACCTCCGGATAATAGATTCACCGCTCACAGGATTCATTGATCTGTGGATCTCATTCCCCACATATGCCGGACATCTTCCATGTGACCCAAATGTAGCGCAGTATGTCTCAAAACATGGAGGATCGACCACCCGATAGTGAATTCCGTTCCGTCTCTTGGTGAAGTTCGGATTTCGGTCAGATCCTCGAGACTCAGGCTATCGAGCGAATTCCTTATGTATCCAAGGGCATCATCAAGCCTGCGCGCAAGCTCGATGGAATTTAATCCGCGTGATTGGAATTCTTGATCTCGCTGACGACCAGATGTTTCTTGCATTACAACGTCACCAAACCAATATCGTTCCGCTCCAATAAGATGGACCACTAGGATACCGATTGAATTCATCCTACGACCCGGCTTCCAATCCAACGCATCTTGCGATAATCCATTCATTACCATTTTGCATTCCTCATGCAGATCACCCAAGCGATNNATCACCCAAGCGATCCAAATAGTCTTCGAAGAATTTATTCATCTGGCAGGCCCTTCGTTAAAGTATTGCGGAGAGGCTTGACATTATAATCCGTCGAACCCTGCAATTATTACAACTTTCAATGATTCCTTTGTATGAAAATAATCCTACGGCCAACATCCAGAGAACACTGGGATCCCATCTACGTAAAAGTCGCCTTCATCTTTTATCACCGTATACGCGTACTCGGAGTGTCTGCAACCCGGCGGATCACACACTCTTGGTGTGACATTGTCTCCACCAGTGAGCAGATTTCCCTCTTCATCCTCAAAGCGCACGACAAACACAAACCTGTTTGACGACACCCGAATTCGATCGACGACGTCTTTTATCTTCCAGCAATAAAATTGACAGCCAGACCTATCTCCACAGGCTTCAATCAGAAGAGCCTCGGCATCCTCTCTATCAATGTCTGGGTACAGGTATATTAGTGCATTCGGAGTCCAATGATAATGAGCGGCAACTTTGAAGTCTCCCCTGGATAATGCATCGAAAAAGGTTATTAAGACACGTTCTGCACGACTAATGTCATCAAGTGATGGATCGTTAATTGGGGCTGATGTTTGTGAAAGATCATCAAATTCAGTGTTGAAGAGCGTGCCGCAGCCATTGACGACAAGTAGGACTGATAGGATACCAGACATAACGAGAGCAACTCTTTTTGGTGTCATGGTTCTGTCGCAACTATTCCTGAAGTCCACCTGTGTGAGACTGCGACCGACCAACTTCCTGGCGATCCACCTAAGGATGTAATTCTGGGCCCGAGGAGGTCAGGCACGCTCCATTACGCTCTGCTCGCGCTCATTCCGACGTATATAGATGGTTTTTTCAATAGAAGCATGAATTACACCGTCCGAGTCCGTCAGGTCTATGTTATAGATACGCTCCACGGATGGCTTCTCTATCAGCTCGGTTTTAATGCCTTCGATCTCTTGTTCGTCGAGAGCAAAATGCGCAAATAACGTTGAGTGACCTGGTCGTTTGAAGTTGATGGTAGCCGCTTTGTCCCAAACGGTATATTCTTTCCCTAACACGTTGATGAGCATTACCATGTAGACAGGATCAACTGATGCATACATGCTGCCGCCAAAGATCGTACCTACATAATTGCGAGTTCTCCAGCTCAAGGGCAACGCAATGCGAACCTCACGAAAATCGTCAGCAATGTAGGTAAAACGCGCACCGGTTCCACGGTAAGCTGGGAAGAAGTTGAATGCCACTCGCAACAGACGTGTCTTAAGTGATTCGGTCATGATATTTCTCAAGTTACTCGATATGGGGCAAGAATATCTTTCAAGTTCAGCATTCGGAGGTGAGCCCTTGCACTGGATGATCCGCATGCCAGGAATGACTGGCAAGTTAGTTCATGACATATCCCGCGATTTTTATGAACATCCAAGCCCTGCCGATTTTCATGATTATCGCACGACCAGATTAAGTTACCAAGGATGCATTTCCCAACAAACATCCTCGTGGGGCGTCTTTCGAGATCAAAAATTTGACGCGCAACTGATAATTACTTAAAATTAAATTCACTTCAGGAGAGGAGGAAGTCCACGGCAAAGATGGCATGGCTCGGAGCGTAGGAAAGATCAAAATCGAGCTGCTAACAGCAATAACCAAATAAGAGGAGGAAAGAGATGATCAGCAGACTATTTCCAGGGAAGAACGACAGAATCTTCAGAGTGGTTGGAATCACTGTAATCATGATCGCCGTGGTTCTGGGAACAGCGATGTGTGCGCCTACGCCGGAAGCCCCCTCTGAAGAGGCCGTTACCCTTGCAATCGAGCATTTTAGTGTCATCGAAGGGACAACCTGGTCTGGTGCTCACGATCGTGCTGGAAAACGAATCGCCGAGAAATATCCAAATGTTGATTATGTCTTCAGAGAGGAAGTAGGACCTGATCTCACAAATCCTTATGCTGAAGAGCTGATCGCAGATGGGGCCAATATCGTGATTGGGAACGCAGAGTTCATGGGATTGCCCTTGGAAAAAATCGCTGACAATTACCCGGATGTCTACTTTGGATCCATCATTGCCAGCGATCTAACGACCAAAAGGAACTTCATACGCCTCTTCCCCCGGCAATATCAGGCACTTTATCTGGAAGGGCTCATCGCTGGAGCATTGACCGAAACGGGCAATATCGGTGTGGTCTCGGCATTCCCATCTGTCCAAGTCATCCGGCGGCAGAGCGGCTTCGTTCTCGGTGTCCAGGACGCAGCCGAAATGCTCAATAAAGACATCACGGTATACGTGAAATACGTCGGCGATTGGTATCTGCCCACTGAAGAGCGGGATATCGCAGAGACCTTGATCACGCAGTACGACGTTGACGTGCTCACCCAACAGACGGACTCCGGATCCCCCTTGGATGTCGCCACAGAACAGGGAATCTGGTTCATCGGCAAGGACATGGACATTGTCGGATTCTACGGTTGGTCGGATACAAATACGGTGGCCGTGTCTTTCGATACCCGCTGGGAGGTCCTCTACGAACACATGCTCAACGAATTCCTGGCTGGCGAAGAAAATCCAGTTACCGTCCTATATTTGGGTATGGATGATTCCATGGTACTGGCCGATGGCACGGAGGTCCCGACCGTGGATATCATGAATGATAACAAGGTCGGGGTAGACGCCATAAGCCCCGCCGCGCTGCCTTTGATCCCGGATGAGATCGTAAATCTCGTTAAGCAGAGGCGAGATCAGATGATCGCAGGAGAATGGGATCCGTTCGAGGAGCACGCCTTCGTCAGCAACGGCACAGGGCTGGAGCTCGAGGGAACCCCAATTCCATCTGCTGGGACTGAGGTCAAGCCGGCCGGCGAAATGCCGACAGACGAGTGGCTGCTTTCCCTGTTTAACTTCGACCTAGCTGGCGTGATGATCTTGGAGTAAAGCCGAATTTGGCGTTGCTCCATTTCCACGTCGATGAACAACTAAGTGTTAGAACCTATAGGCATGAGACTCCCAATCTTGAAGGCAACACTCCCAAGAGCGGGAGCCTCTTGCCTAGTAGTAGGTCTCGTTCAGAGTATTCATCCCAAGAACCCAATAAGGAATCGCTAGATACGGTCCCCATCGAACTCTCGCTGCCCAACTCAACTTTTAACGATGCGGAAGCAGAAATCCACTCAAGATCAAGCTCCAGCAAGAAAGTCAGGTGCAAAAAGTGCTCCAAAATGGGATAAGCCGAGGTGAAATGCTCTTAGAGGCGAGGGGAATCACGAAGAGATTCCCGGGTGTTGTCGCCAATGACAGCATCAACTTTGAAATAAGAGCGGGTGAGATCCATGCTGTCTTGGGGGAAAACGGCGCGGGAAAAACCACCCTGATGAAAATCCTCTTCGGCCAATATCAACCCGACGAAGGCGAAATCTATATCGGCGGCAAGCAGGTCAAATTCAGATCGCCATTGGATGCCATCGATCTGGGCATTGGAATGGTACATCAACACCGAAAATTGGTTCCCGCCCACACAGTGCTAGAAAACATAATCCTCGGACACCCCAGAGCAGGGACGATCTTGAACTTAAGCAGAGCACAAGAAGAGATCTATAAGCTCTGCGATAAATATGGATTTTCCATTGATCTCTCCGCGAAAGTATGGCAGCTGTCCGAAGGAGAGAAGCAGTTGGTGGAAATCCTTAAAGCCCTCTATCGCGGAGCAGAGGTCCTAATTCTTGACGAACCAACTTCAGCGCTTACGCCTATTGAAACGGAGAAACTTCTAACCTCTATCAAAGCCATGGCGAGTGATGACCTCGCAATAATCCCGTTCATCACCCATAAACTCCCCCTTGTCTTGAGAATAAGCGATAGGGTTACGGTGTTGCGAAGGGGGAAAGTCGTGACTTGTATCGACACGGAGCACGTCACCGAGAAGCGTCTGGCAAAGGAAATGGTTGGAAGGGAAGTCATCTTCAGAATAGAACGGACAAAAGTGGATAAAGGAAAAACGATCCTCGATGTAGGAAACCTCTCCGCTCTAAGCGATAAGGGTTACATGGCCATAAACGGGATTTCGTTTTCCATCTGTGAAGGTGAAATCTTCGGTATCGCCGGCATATCCGGTAACGGGCAACGCGAGCTTGTCGAGGTTCTCGCAGGCCTCCGCAAGGCAGAAAAAGGTAAAGTGACGCTTGATGAGGAAGATATCACTTTTGCTAGCAGCTCTGAGAGATGGCAGCTGGGCATTGGATACATCCCAGCCGATCGCATTGCAGTAGGCTCGATCGCCGACTTCTCCCTCGTTGAAAACACAGCCATGAATTATTACTTTGATGATGAATACTCTCATAGAGGGACCTTGGACTACACAAAGATCCGGGATTTAACAAATGAAATCATCACAGAGTATGGTGTGGTC
>JABAOH010058938.1_pt1 | contig 13703 bp, 4 predicted proteins | sample 7062181 | NCBI WGS metagenome assembly JABAOH01 (sample SAMN14538630, study PRJNA623070) | marine sediment metagenome | biome: marine biome [ENVO:00000428]; feature: marine pelagic biome [ENVO:01000023]; material: deep marine sediment [ENVO:00002113]; isolation source: pool of 5 deep marine... | reverse complement strand
TGAAGGTAAATTATAGCACCACAGCCCGCACCCTGTCACGCACACCTGCCGAAAGGACACGTATTAACGGCAGAGGTATTGAGATCGGTTCAGTGCAGTTTAAATGAAGGCCGTTCAGTGAGGAGCATTTGTAGGGAGATGGATTTAAAGCCAGATACAGTAAACAAAGCCATTCGTGACGGTCGTCTTTATCGAGTTGACAAAGAAAAAAAAACGATTCATCCTTAGAGTCAGAGTCAGAGTCAGAGTTTAAGAGCAAGAATGCCCGAACTGTAGAAGATGTTGAGGAGGTGTGCTTTGGCCGCAGCTGTACGAGGCATGAGGAAAGGTTTGCGGCTTCGATAGGGGAATTAACCGAAGCGGCAGTAAAATTTGAATGTTGCAGTGATATCAGTTTTGGAGGAGTGTTATTCTCCTTACCCGCTCTTTTGTCCAATGGTCTTTTGTACAAAAACGAAGATTATTTTCAACTTCCCTCCGGTTTCTATGGTTTGACGAGCCTATTGCTAATCCTTGCTTTTTTAGTGTTGCTGCGGGTGAAATCTTTAGAAGGAGTCCGTTATATGCCTCCGGGTGAGCTTGGTAAGCTTGTGGGGTTGGATCGCATCCCAGAAGTCAAGACCCTTCGGGAAAAAGTAGGTATATTGAAGGATAGTGATAATGTATCGTGCTGGCAGAATGATCTATCGCGTTATTGGATGGAGTCGTCTCCGGATTTATCCGGTTACCTTTATGTGGATGGTCATGTTCGGATTTATTTTGGTAAACGTAAACAGACGAAACTTCCCCGTCGTTATGTATCACGTGAGCGTTTATGTTTGCGTGGCATGACCGATTATTGGGTCAACGATGCGTTAGGTCAACCGTTCTTTGTTGTGACCACCGCTTTAACTTCCGGTCTTTTATCGATGCTGCGTAGAGATATTATTCCTCGTCTTTTGAAAGATGTGCCGAATCAACCGTCCTGTGAAGCGTTAGCTCGAGACAGCTATTTATACCGTTTTGTAATCATTTTTGACCGTGAAGGCTATAGTCCATCTTTCTTCGAGGAGATGTTCGTCACCCATCGGATTGCCTGTATAACTTACAAGAAGTATCCAGGAGATGATTGGCCGGCTGAAGAATTTGAAGAGAAGGAGGTGGTATTTAAGAATGGCGAAAAAGTGATGATGAAGCTTGCGGAACGCCGGTTAAACATATCCGAGACGTTTTGGTTAAGGGAAATCAGGAGGTTAAGTAAAAATGGGCATCAAACCTCGATACTATCAAGCAATTACAAATCTGAGCGCATTGAAATTGCCGCGGCCATGTTCCAGAGATGGACTCAGGAAAACTTTTTCAAATATATGCTTCAACACTATGGTATAGATAGACTTATCGAGTATGAAACCCAGCCGATATCTGAGACCGCCCTGGTGGTCAATCCCCAATACAGAGCAATAGATAGCCAAATCAGAAAGCGAAATTCAAAACTGACACGACTTCATGCAGAATTTGGCTCAAAGACACTTATTAATATTGACCAAGATAAAGACGTGCTGAGATACGAAAAACAAATGGCGGAGTTACAGGAGCAGATTGCTTTTGAGCAGAAGGCAATAAATGAGTTAAAGCAACAGCGCAAGTCATTGCCAAAACACATTTCAATTTCTCAATTATCTGAAGACGATAAATTCTCGCAACTGGCCATTGAGAAAAAACATTTTATAGATACAATTAAGATGATTGCCTACAGGGCGGAAACGGCCCTGGCAAACATCATTCGCCCCTATATGGCCAGAAAAGATGAAGCAAGGAGTCTGGTCAGGCAAATCTTTAATACTGAAATTAATTTAGTACCTGATCAGAAGAATAAGCAATTGACAGTAGAACTACATAATCTCGCAAGTGAATATTCTGATAATCTGGCAAAAATTATATGTAATGCCCTTAATGAGACTGAGGTCACATTTCCGGGAACGGATATGAAGCTTTTCTACAAAATGGTATCAGAAAAAAATCCTCGGAGTCAGGAGGTCTGATATTAAAATTGATAAAATGGCAACTATTATTAATAGCACTAAGCATCCCAGGACTTTAAGAATAAAAACTACCATGGTTTCCTCCTAATTTTATAAAAACTATCCTTTATCCTGTAGCAATATAAACAATTGAAAAAAAAAAGTCAATACTTTAGAAGGGTTTGTGCTTAGTGGAAAAAATTATCTTAAATGCAACCTTTGAAACGCCTGGAGCGTATTAATTCTTACCTTTTAAAAAAATGTCACTTATTAGTTGAAATACATTCACATCTAATATAAAATTACAATATGAATAAAAAAACCTTGAACAAATTTCGTCATATCCTGGTGGAACATCGGGATACCCTTGATACATGGCTAAAGTCGAATTCGGAAAGTAAAGAGGTGCATTTGGGTGGTGCCCCGGTTCAAGAGGTGGAGAAGGTGGTTTCCCAGCATACCGAAGCCCTTGAGCGCATCAATCGTGGTGAATTCGGGCAGTGCACCGAGTGCAGCGGTGACATAGAACCTGAACGTTTGGAACTTGATTTCACCACCTGCGTTTGCCTGGATCATTACTCCGAGTCTCAGTTACGGCTCCTGGAACGGGACCTTGAGTTGGCCGCCAAAGTTCAGCGGCAATTATTGCCACATGCTGTTCCTGTCCTGCCCGGTGTCCAGATAGCTGCCCATACCGAACCGGCCCAGGTGGTGGGCGGCGACTACTTCGATTTCTTTTCTTACCCGGATGGCTCTCAGGGTGTTGTTATCGCCGATGTGATGGGCAAGGGGCTTTCAGCGAGTATGCTGATGTCCAATCTACAGGCATCGCTGCGGATTCTCGGCCCCGAACATCCCGAACTGTATTCCCTTGCCAACCGTTTGAATGAATTGTTTCTCCACAATGTGAAGCTGATCAGTTTTATTTCAATGTTCCTGGTGCGAATCGACGAAAACGCGGGTATAGTACATTATTGCAATGCAGGTCATAACCCGGCCATCCGCTGGGAGGCTGCCTCCGGGACCATTCACTGGCTGAAACCCACCGGACCTGCCATCGGACTCACACGAAAGCCCTCTTTCAAGTTAAAGGAATTACCTTTTTCTTCAGGGGATATATTACTATTGTATACCGATGGCCTGGTGGAGGCACAAAATCCTGGGGATGATGAAGACAATGAATTTGGTAAAGAACGATTAGCAACCTATGTCAAAGAGCACTTTCATCAATCCGCAGATGTCTTTTTAGCCGGGCTGCGGGAGACGGTAAAGGATTTTGCCGGAGGATTTCACGATGATGTAACCCTGGTGGTCATAAAGAGTATATGAAACCGGAAACAGGTGACGGTGTTGACAGTGGGTTGGCCATTTTCTGGCCTTTCACTTTTCCTTTTTCACAAATTAAATCCATTCAATACCATAACTAGAAAAAAATTTCAACAATACCCGAGCGCCGCCGGTCCGCCGGAGGTAAAAATTTATGGGAAATGGTATCTTGAAAATACCAGCCAACTTTGTTATAATTTTACCCTAATTTGAACATATTAATGTCCTCGGTTGGAATAGAATGGCTAAAACAATCCATAATTAATGAGAGACATGAGAGGTTAGGTAAAATGCATGGGAAATTTTACAAATATCTGATAATAGAGAATCCCCAGCCAAACATTCTTTTTATGCCAATTTCAAAATAGGTAGAAAAAATGAAAAAAGTCGAAAAAACCAATATCGAGGACATCCTTCCTTTATCACCCCTGCAAGAAGGCATACTGTTTCATTACTTGAGAGACCCCAAAAGCGAGCACTACTTCGAACAATTATACCTGGAAATCGTTGGTATAAGTGAAATCGATATCAACCGTTTCCAACAGGCCTGGAACCACGTCATAAACACCAACGAAATGTTAAGAACATATTATAAATGGGATAAAGTGAAAAACCCATTACAAATTATCTTAAAGCAGCATTTCTTTAAGATCAGATATTATGACTTCTCAAATAAATTAGGCAAAAAGAACAGCGAAAAAAAGAATTTACTCGAAGAGGTAAAAACAACAGACAGAAGAGAGAAATTCGATTTGGGGGATGTGCCGTTCCGGGTAACGTTATGTAAAGTGGAGGAATATCGGTATCATTTGATTGTGAGCCATCATCATATTTTATATGACGGGTGGAGCAGTGGGACTCTTTTAACTGAGTTTTTCAACACATACGAAAATTTAGCCAGGGGAACCAAACCGGGGAAACCGGTTAAAGCCCAATTCAAAGAGTATATTAAGTGGCTTCAAAGCCAGGATAAGACGGCACAAGAGAGATTCTGGAAGGACTACCTGAAAGGCGTTGACATGCCAACGTCGTTTTTAATAAAAAAAGCAAAACCTGGGAAGCTTAAAGAAGCGAAGTCCAGGGGAGTTCGCCTTTCATCGGAGTTCTGTCAGCAACTGGAGTGTTTTGTTCAAGAAAAGAGATTAACCGCTGCTGCGGTGTTGTACAGTGCCTGGGGTTTATTGTTGAGAAAACACAGCCACAGTGAGGATGTGGTTTTTGGAACCACTGTATCGGGGAGGAATGCCCGGATTAAAGGTATCGAACACACCGTGGGATTATTTATAAACACGCTGCCGCTGCGACTCTCCCCCCACAGCAGCGCCAGCATCGAAACCCTCTTGGATACTACCCGACAGATGTTGAAAAAGAGAGAAGAGTATGAGCACACCTCACTGGCAGATATTGGAAAATGGTGCCTGACGGATACCAGGAGTGAGCTTTTTAACTCGGTTGTGGTGGTGGAAAATTATCCCCTGGACAATCAACTTCTCGACCAAAAACGCCCGTTGAGTATAATCTCCTACTCTATGTTCGAAATGACCCATTACGATTTATTTTTAGGCATCATATTAGACGATGAAATTGAAGTTAAATTTGGATATTGGAGCCATCTATTTGATGAAGAAACCGTGATTCAATTGTCCCGTCACTTTATCGGTATAGTAGAAGAAATGATTTCCAATCCTGGTAAACCCAAACAGGTTGGGGAAATCGACTTATTATCAGAATCTGAAAAAAAGCAAATTCTATACGAATTTAATGATACCAGTGTAGAATACCCAGGAGATAAAACCATTCATGAATGGTTTGAGGAACGAGTGAAACGGTCCCCGGAGGGGACAGCTTTAGTTGGCAGTTGGCAGTTGGCAGTTGGCAAGGAAGAAAGTAAACCGACAACTGCAAATATCACCTACAGGGAATTGAATGAAAAATCTAACCAATTGGCCCATTTGTTGCGCGAAAAAGGCATCGGTCCCGACAATATTGTGGGTATCATGGTTGACCGTTCCCTGGAGATGGTCATTGGTATTATGGGTATCTTAAAGGCAGGAGGTGCTTATTTACCGATAGACCCTAATTACCCCGGGGCACGTATTGGTTACCTACTGAAAGACAGCAATGCAAGGGTCTTGCTGGCTGCGCCAGCAGCTCAGGTTAAGGTTAAGGCTGAGGTTAAGGAAGAATCAATTGAGATAATCGATATTTCCAGTCTATCAGTACCCTCAACCTTAACCTTAACCTTAACCTTAACCTTAACCTTAACCTCAACCTCAACCTGCCAGGTTAGCCCTGCTAACCTGGCTTACGTCATTTATACTTCCGGCTCCACCGGAGAGCCTAAAGGAGTGTTGATCCGGCATGCATCCGCCGTGAATTTACTATTAACACTGGATAATATGTATCCGCTTCGGGAATCCGATGCGTATTTATTAAAAACGACTTACCTGTTTGATGTATCGGTATGCGAGATATTCGGCTGGTTTTGGGGTGGCGGCCGCCTGGTGGTATTGGAACCGGGGGGAGAAGGAGATCCCCTGTTGATACTCGATGCTATTGAGAGAGAGAAAATCACCCATATTAATTTTGTGCCTTCTATGTTCAATGTCTTTGTAGATATGCTGAACTCTCAAAATATAAGTAAATTATCTTCTTTAAGATATATCTTTTTAGCAGGAGAAGCCATTTGGCCTGATTATATCACCAAATTCAGGTCATTGGCAACCGATATCATCATCGATAATATCTATGGTCCTACGGAGGCTGCGGTTTATGCCAGTCAGTATCCCATTGCCAGTTGGGAGGGTGAGGGAAGCATTCCTATCGGTAAACCCATCGACAATGTAAATCTATATATTTTGGCCATTGAAGAGGAGCCCCGAATCGTGCTGCAGCCGGTGGGCATTCCCGGTGAACTATGTATATCGGGAGCGGGCCTGGCCAGGGGCTACTTAAACAACCCGGAATTAACCGCAAAGAAATTCCTGAATTTAACCGCGAAGACACGCGAAGACACGCAAAGTTTACTCCCCATTCACCCACTCACCCACTCACCTTACTCACCTATCTACAGGACTGGTGACCTGGTGCGGTGGTTGGCGGATGGGAATATTGAATACTTTGGCCGCATCGATCAGCAGGTAAAAGTTAGAGGTTTCAGGGTAGAGTTGGGTGAGATCGAACAGGAATTGTTAAAACACAGGGATATCGATGATACGGTGGTGATTCCCATGGAGTCGGACACCACCATCCAATCTCTGGCTGCTTATATCGTTTCGCAGCAGCCGTTAAATGTCTCCCTTTTGAAAGATCATCTGAGTCGTCGTTTACCCGCTTATATGATACCTGATTATTTCCATCACCTTGATGAAATTCCCCTAACAGCCACCGGGAAATTGGATCGAAAAAAGTTAACAGCCATGAGCCGGGAAATAAGACGGGCACAAAGGTATGTCTCACCCGGAACTCACCAGGAAAGAACAATTGCCGGAGCCTGGAAAGAGATATTAGGGAAAGAGCAGATAGGTATCCATGATAACTTCTTTGATGTAGGTGGTAATTCTTTATCCCTGATTCGTCTCAACAGCAAATTACGAATGCTTTTTAACAAAGAGATATCCATTGCCACCCTGCTGCGATTTACCACCATTGCATCTCAGGCGGCGTATTTTGCGGAGGGAAAGGGAGAAGAAGATAAAAGGGTAATTCCCGCGGTGCCGGAATCGAGGGAGAGAGAGATTGCCGTAATAGGGATGGCGGGCAGATTTCCCGGGGCTAAAAACATTGCCAGGTTTTGGGAGAATTTGAAGAACGGTGTGGAGTCTATGATCTTGTTTTCGGATGAGGAATTGCTGGAAGCGGGTGTTGAACCTGCGCTTTTAAATAATTCTAATTATGTGAAAGTAAGGGGTGTGCTGGAAGATGTAGAATACTTTGAAGCCGGTTTTTTTGGATATTCGCACCGGGAAGCGGAATTGATGGACCCCCAGTTCCGTCTTTTCCATGAATGCTGCTGGACAGCACTGGAGGATGCTGGTTATGTACCGGATTCTTTTGCCGGTTCCATTGGTTTGTATGCTGGTTCGTTGATGAATCCCTATTGGCTGGAGCGGGTATATGCGCAGGTAGAAGGTTATACGGAAGAAATTGGTGCGGCATCTTTGATTTTCCCTGATTATTTGTGTACCCGGATCGCATATAAACTTAATTTAAAAGGACCGGCGGTAACCGTGCAAACGACCTGTTCCACTTCACTGGTAGCGATTGTTACTGCTTCCCAGGCATTATTAAATGGTCTTTGCGATATGGCCTTGGCGGGAGGGGTATCGTTGTGGCTTCCCCAGAAGACCGGTTATGTCTACCAGGAGGGGATGCTCAGGTCGGCAGATGGTCATGTACGGACGTTCGATGCCCAGGCCCGTGGAACCAACGGTGGCAGCGGTGTGGGAATAGTGGTACTTAAGAGATTAAAAGAGGCGCTTGCAGATGAAGATAATATTTATGCAGTATTAAAAGGTTCTGCCATCAATAACGATGGTTTGGGAAAGGCCGGTTATACAGCACCCGGTGTCGAGGGTCAGGCAGCGGTGATACGTGCAGCCCAGCAGGCAGCCAATGTAGAACCTGAAACCATTGGTTATATCGAAGCGCACGGCACCGGCACCCGGCTGGGAGACCCGGTGGAAATCGAGGCATTAAAACTGGCATTCAATACAGATAAAAGAGGTTTTTGCGGGATTGGTTCGGTAAAGACCAATATTGGTCACCTGGATGCAGCGGCTGGTGTGGCAGGGTTTATTAAAACCGTGCTGGCCCTGAAACACCATCACATTCCCCCCAGTCTTCATTTCCAAACCCCTAACCCGGAGATTGATTTTGAAACCAGCCCCTTTTATGTGAATACCAAACCCAAAGCCTGGAATAATGAAAACAATAAGTATCCCCTGAGAGCGGGGGTCAGTTCTTTTGGAATCGGCGGCACCAATGCCCACGTCGTGCTGGAAGAATGGCCGGAGGTCCGATGGTCAGAAGGTCAGAGGTCAGAAGATCAGATAATTCTTCTTTCTGCTAGAACCCAGAGCGCACTGGATAAAATAACCCAAAACCTGGTTAATTATTTGAAGCAAAATACTGGTAATCCCGGTAATCCTGTAAATCTTGTAAATCTTAGTTACACATTACAGGTGGGACGAAAAGCATTCGCATACCGGAGAATGCTGGTATGTTCAAGCGTCGAAGAGGTTATCGAAGAGTTGTCAAACCCGGACTCTCGAAAAACTCATACGTTTTTTGCCAGGGAATCCCATCGCCCCGTGGTCTTTGTATTTTCCGGACTGGGCGCGCAATATGTAAAAATGGGCTGGGACTTGTACCGGACCCAGGCTGTTTTCCGGGAAGAGATGGACCGTTGTTTCCAAATCCTCGATTCCATGGGCCGCCGTAATATCAAAGAAATCCTATACCCGGAACTAGATGGTTCCTCTCCCTCTGAAGAAGAAAAAGAAAACCTTCAGGAGCAAATGAACCGCTTTGATAACACCCAGTTGGTGGTTTTTCTATTGGAATATGCCCTGGCCCGATTGTTGATCAACTGGGGAATAAAACCCCAGGCAATGATTGGTTATAGTTTTGGGGAATATACGGCGGCCTGTATTTCCGGCGTTATATCGCTGGAAGATGCAATACAATTAATTGCCATTAGAGGGGAATTAATCGGTGGACTGCCGGCAGGGGTGATGTTATCGGTTCCCCTTTCCCGCGGGGAAGTAAAACCATTCTTAGACAGTGATATATCCATTGCCATCGATAATGGAGCCGCTTGTATTGTTGCGGGTCCGGAAGAGAACATCGCGGACCTTGAGCAGCGGTTAAAAGAGAAAAAATACCTGTGCATGAGAGTGTCATCCTCCTATGCCATTCATTCCCGGATGATGGAGCCAATTGTAAAGGAATTCGAATCAGAGGTTCGCAAGGTTCGTTTATATCCCCCCCGGATTCCATACATTTCCAATGTTACCGGGTATTGGATTAAAGACCAGGAGGCGTTAGACCCTGTCCAGTGGGGCAGGCATTTGCGGGAAACCGTCTGTTTTGCCGATGGAATCATCGAGTTAAGCAAAGAACCCAATGTAATATTTGTAGAAATTGGTCCGGGCCGGGATTTAAGTACGTTAATCAGGCGTTTTATAGAAGAGAATCCGGAACAGCAAGTTCTTAACCCGGTGCGGCCTTCCTGGAAAAAGATATCTGATACCGCTTACCTGCTGAACAAAGTGGGATTCTTATGGCTTTACGGAGTTGAACCGGCATGGAAGAATCTTCACGGAAACCGTCGTAGACGGCGGTTGTCGTTACCCACATATCCTTTCGCAGGGCAGCGGTATCCGGTAGAAGACGGGGTGAAAGCAAGTGCAAGTCGCCGTTTAAAACCCGCCCGGGAGCAGTTTCCCCCCAGGTCAGTGGAAGCTCTGGAAGTACCGGAAATACCAGAAGTACCGGAAGTCCCTACACCTGGGAAATACCAACGTCCGGAATTGAGCGCTCCTTATGTCGAACCAAAAAGTGAAACCGAAAGAACCCTGGCTGCGATCTGGCAAAAATTCTTTGGAATTGGGCAGGTAGGAGCCCACGACGATTTCTTCGAGTTGGGCGGAGATTCTCTAAAAGTACTGGCCGCTGCCGCCAACATCCAACAACAATTAAAGGTAGAAGTACCGGTATCGGAATTTTTTAAAAATCCTACTGTAGAAAAACTGGCGACTTATATTGAAAAAGCGGAAAAGCAAGATTATTTCCACCTACAGGCGGTAGAAGCAAAAGAATACCATCGGGCCTCATCGGCTCAAAAGCGGCTTTTCTTTTTGAACCAATTGGAAAATATCGGTACCACTTATAACATGCCGGGGATTTTCAAGATAGTCGGCCGCGTGGACCTGGAGAGATTTGAAAATGCTCTCAGCGCATTAATCTCTCGCCATGAGAACCTGCGAACCTCGTTCCGATTCATCGACGATGATGTGGTGCAAATCGTTCATGATACGGACACCGTAGAATTTGAAATAGAGCGTTATCCTGGTGTCAGCGGGGATACGGTGCCTGGTCTCATAAACCATTTCATTCGACCTTTTGACCTGGCAAAACCTCCGTTACTGCGAGTTGGATTTGTCAATCTCGCAAACGCAATCGATGAATTCTTACTGCTGTTCGATATGCATCATATCATTGGCGACGGGGCTTCAATGAAAAACCTTGTGGATGACTTTACTGCACTGTATGAAACAAAGGAGCTCCTCCCTCTTCCTATTCAATATAAAGATTTCTCCCACTGGCAGAATCACTCATTGGAAAACGGTCAAATCAAAGCCCACGAAGAATATTGGCAGTATCTTTATTCGGATATCATTGAAATCCCCCGTTTAAATCTTCCCACCGACTATCCCCGGCCCAGTGTCATCAGTTTTGCAGGAAGTAGTTATGAATTCTGGCTGGACACCGAGAGTGCCGCTCGTTTCAGGGAACTGGCCGCAGAAAGCGGCGTCACTCTTTTCATGAATCTACTGGCAGCCTTTAACGTTCTCCTCAACAAATACACAGCCCAGGAAGATATCATCGTGGGATGTGGTGTTGCTGGTCGAAAACATACCGATTTGCAGCCTCTTATCGGTATGTTCGTCAATACCTTGGCTGTCCGCAATCACCCCCGGGGGGACACAACCTACCGCGAATTTTTAAACAACGTAAAAACTTCAACGGTAAGTGCCTTTGAAAACCAGGACGTACCGTTCGAAAACCTGGTGGAAAAATTAAACCTGGAGAGAGACCCTTCCCGGCATCCACTCTATGACGTCTTATTGGTGCTCCAGAATTTCGAAGAATCAAAAAAAACATTGAAAGACTTTACGTTGGAACCCTTTGTCTTTGAAAACAAAATTTCGAGATTTGACATGACGCTGTTTGCCTATGAAGTGGACGATAGGGTGTTCTTCTGCATGGAATACTCCACGGCCCTATTTAAGGAGGAAACCATCCGGCGGCTGGTCAATCATTTTATCACTCTCATCCGGCAGGTGAATGAAAATCCCGGCCTCCGTCTGGTGGAAATCGATATCCTCACAGAGGAGGAGACGTATCAATTACTCTATGATTTCAATCGAACCGATGGAGAATTTCCCAGGGATAAAACCATTCCCTTACTGTTTACCCACCAGGTTGAGAGAACCCCTGACCATATTGCTGTAGTGGGAGCCCACGAATTACAGGAAATTTCAATTACCTATCGTGAATTAAACAGGAAATCCAATCAATTAGCGCATTTTTTAAAAGAAAAAGGCATCCTGGCGGACGACATTATTGGAATTATGGTTGAACGTTCGCTAGAAATGATCATCGGCATATTGGGAATATTAAAGGCTGGCGCTGCTTATTTACCCATTGACCCGGAATATCCCCAGGTACGTATTGATTATATGTTGAAAGACAGCAATGCAAAGAACTTGCTGGCTGCGCCAGCAGCTCAGGTTAAGGTTGAGGTTAAGGTTAAGGAGGGATCTATCGAAGTAATCGATATTTTCAGAGGACTTTCTTCCTCAACCTCAACCTTAACCTCAACCTGCCAAATTGGCTCCGCCAATTTGGCTTACATCATCTATACCTCTGGTTCCACTGGCAAACCCAAAGGTGTAATGGTGGAACACCGCAGCGTTGTGAATATTATCACTGCTTTGCACCGGGACTACCCGGTACTGGAATCCGACACCTACCTGTTAAAAACCACCTATGTTTTTGATGTATCCGTGACAGAACTATTTGGATGGTTCTTAGACGGTGGAAAATTGGCTGTACTGGAAATGGGCGGTGAGAAAGACCCAGAGAAAATATTGGCTGCTGTAGAGAACCGCAGGGTAACGCATATCAATTTTGTTCCATCAATGTTTAACGCATTTTTGCAGGTGCTAACCCCTCGAAATATAAGGAAATTATACAGTCTGAAATATATTTTTTTAGCGGGTGAAGCTCTTATGCCAGAATTGGTTAATAAATTCAGGCGCCTAAATATAGGTATTGTACTGGAAAATATATATGGTCCCACAGAAGGGACGGTATATTCCAGTAATTACTCTTTGTCCGGGTGGAGTTGGGGCAGCAGTGTCCCCATTGGAAAGCCGATGCAGAATGTCCGGCTTTTCATTTTGGGCAAATGTGATTGTATACAGCCCATTGGTGTACCCGGGGAATTGTGTATATCAGGTGTTGGACTGGCACGAGGTTATTTGAATCGTCCGGAATTGACCGCAGAAAAGTTTGACCACGATTTATGGGATTTTCAGGATTCCCATGATGAGAAAAAGGAAAATTATCAAAAGTTTTTTGGGGGGTCCAGGGGGGCAATTTTACAAAAAAGCCCCCCTGGCCGCCGGAGGCTGTATAAAACCGGTGACCTGGTGCGGTGGCTGCCGGATGGGAATATCGAGTTCCTGGGGCGATTGGACCTTCAGGTAAAAATCCGGGGATTCCGCATCGAACCGGGGGAGATAGAGAACCGGCTGTTAAAGCATGAGCAGGTAAAGGAAGCGGTGGTAATCACCAGGGAGGACCGAACCAACGAAAAATATCTATGTGCTTATATTGTGCCCACTGCTTTAGATGTAGAAGCTTTTGACAATATCTCTGTTGAATTAAGGGAGTATTTATCCCAATCGCTGCCGGATTATATGATACCTGCTCATTTTGCCATACTGGAAAAAACTCCCCTGACAGCGGGAGGTAAAATAGACCGGAAAGCGCTTCGTGAGCCGGAAATCATCTCAGCAAGAGAGTACACTTACACTGCACCCCAGGATAGAATAGAAAAATCACTGGTAGAAATATGGTATCATATATTAGGAGTCGACAAAGAGCGGATTGGCATCGATGACAACTTTTTCCATCTCGGGGGCCATTCGTTAAAAGCCATCAGTTTAATCGCTAGAATACACAAAGAATTTTATATTAAACTGTCGATTTCAGAAGTATTTAAAATCCCCACCATCCGGGGATTGGCCCATTTTATCCAATCCACCGAGAAAACCCGTTATGACTTCATCGAACCAGTAGAAGAAAAAGAGTTCTATCCCTTATCCTCTATGCAAAAGCGATTGTATGTTCTCCAGCAAATGGATAATGAGAATACCGTTTACAATATGCCAGCCGTGGTGACCCTGGAAGGAAGCCTGGATGTCCAAAAGATGAAAAATGTCTTCTTCCGGTTGATTCAGCGCCATGAAAGTCTGAGAACTGCTTTTGAATTGATCGAGGGAGAGCCGATGCAGAGGATATGCAAAGAAAATTACAAATTCCAAATCACAAATTACAATCAAATTCCAAATCACAAATTACAAA